>Ga0206934_1001_pt2 | contig 79621 bp, 76 predicted proteins | sample Alteio_BWOrgHeat_16_FD_152932 | JGI IMG/M metagenome (GOLD analysis project Ga0206934, IMG submission 152932) | Enriched cells from forest soil in Barre Woods Harvard Forest LTER site, Petersham, Massachusetts, United States -... | ecosystem: Environmental > Terrestrial > Soil > Temperate forest >...
TGAAAGGAAACGGTCACTTCGCTAGACATCGCGGGGTTATTGGAAACACAACTAAGACTAGATGTCACCTGGCACTTTATCTTATCCTGGTCGTTCAAAGCATTCTGAGGTATATAGGTGCCACCCGAAGATAGATTGTCTGTCGCGGGCGAGCCGTTTCGGTACCAGATAAATGTGGGGCTATCGCCTTGGTTTGAACCGATGGTAGAAAATGTTGCAGTAGTTTGGCCCGGGCACAAAGGGCTTGGAGAGTTGACAAAAATACTTACCGGAGATGGTGATGTAGCAGTAGATATTGTAATAGCATTACTTGTAACAGTGTTAAGCATATCGCAAGTTGTGCTGGGAGTCATAATAACAGAAACCGCGTCTCCCAGTGCGAGTTGTGAAGGACTGAATGATGATGATGTTGCACCAGAAACATTTGCCCCGTTGATCTGCCAGGCATAGGTGAGGCTATTTCCTCCATTAACCGGAGTTGCTTGAAAAGTTGCAGGACTACCTAAGCAAATAGACGTAGGGCCGGTGATGCCTACGGATGGTTTCGGGTTAACTGTTATGCTAAAGCTTGCCGGCGGTCCCGTTGTACCTGAACAACCAGAGAGACCTACTGATAGATTTATCGTATGAGTTGACGCGCTTAGATTGCTCACAGTATATATTGCATTTGAGTTCGGTAAATTGCCACCGTCAATTGACCATGAATAAGTACTTATTGGATAATTCGAGGTCGCCGAAAAACTAAGCACATCGCCCTGACAAGGGCCATTCATTTGTGGATTAAGCATATTAATGCTAAGCGTGGGAGGCGGCTGAAAGGAAACGGTCACTTCGCTAGACATCGCGGGGTTATTGGAAACACAACTAAGACTAGATGTCACCTGGCACTTTATCTTATCCTGGTCGTTCAAAGCATTCTGAGGTATATAGGTGCCACCTGAAGATAGATTGTCTGTTGCAGGCGAGCCGTTTCGGTACCAGATAAATGTGGGGCTATCGCCTTGGTTTGAACCGATGGTAGAAAATGTTGCAGTAGTTTGACCCGGGCACAAAGGGCTTGGAGAGTTGACAAAAATACTTACGGCAGGGGGCGAGGTGGCGGTAGATATTGTAATAGCATTGCTTGTAACGGCTCCAACTGGAGCGCATGGAGCATTTGATATCATCGAGACTGTTACCACGCTGCCCTGCGCAAGCTGAGTCGTAGTAAATGATGACGACGACGCACCTGATACGCCTGCTCCATTGATCTGCCACGTATAGGTTGGGGCATTTCCTCCATTAACCGGAGTTGCTTGAAAAGTTACGGGGCTATTCAAGCAAATGGATGTAGGGCCGGTGATGCTTACGGAAGGAGTCGTTGTGGAGTTCACCACGAAATTGCCGGTTGAACCTGTCAAACTCAGATTTGAAGAACACCTTGCAGTGACTGAGGCAGTCGAAGTCGGTGAGTTCCAATGAACGGTTATCGAGGCATTTGGATAAGTAGTTACAGAGCTTACAGGTGTTGCTCCGGCGTCCAATTGCCATTGTACAGTGGGACATGACCCGGTATATATAAAGGTCACATTGTTACCGGCACAAACTGTTGAATTGGGGCTTTGGTTAATAACATTTTGTCCGCACAGCGAAAAGGACAAAAGAAACAACCCGAATAAAAGACATAAGCTCAGTTTCATCTAAGATAATTTATATAACGTGATTTTATTTTGTGACTTAAGAAAGTATCATTTATAATTATCTTGTCTGGTAATTATAGCCGAACGTCTTCAATATGTTGCCATCAGAGTCTTTAATATCCAGCAGTCGCCCGAAGCCATCATAATCATAATAAGTTGTTACATTATTTGAATCCGTCTGCGTGGTCATTCCAAACAATGGGCTATAGGTATAAGTAGTCATTTGCGACCCGCTAGGATAAAGTTTCACTTCATCCAGTGATCCGTTGCCGGTAATTGATAAAGTTGTTACACCCGTAGCCGTGTGTTGGTAATAGGTCCAGCCGTTAACTGAATTTCCAGTGATAATGACCGGTTGACTTCCGCTTACCGTGTAAGACCCATTTTTGCTCCAATATGAAACTGTATAAGTGGTGGCAGCTGTAAGTCCTGCTACCTGCACGTTGGTGCTAGATGACAAGTTGAAACTATAACCTCCAAACGGACAAGTTGAATCTAATTGTGGGGCACCAACAAGGCTCCAATTGCCTTGAACAGTAGCAGCATAAATATCCTCAAATGAACTATAGGCTATATCAGCAGGGACGGCATTTATTACTTTTGCAATCGGATATTGATTGTTATATCCGTACAGGAAAGAGCTCAATACATCATTCGGCTTCCCGGCTGACAAAATATTTCCATAGGAATCATACGATAGGTATTGAAATCTAAGTTCAAGAGGATTAGACCAAGTAGAGGCTTGGTATGAGCTCGGCCAAAATGAGCCGTTGTAGTTATATTGTTCAGTGCTAGTCAGTACTGAGTTTGAATTCGAAAACTTAGTTACTTGAACTGGCAGGATCATGCTTTTTGAATTATACGCACTTGTAATAGTAGTGACCTGGTCTGAGCTTAATCCTGAAACCGTTTTAGTGGCATTGATAATATCTAAATTGTAAATGCTCTGGGTGGAAAAAGTATTACCATCACTATTTTGTACATCTGTCTCAACTATTTGCCTGTGTGCCGGCAAACCATAAGAGTAATTGCTTGTAGTTGTCTGAGAAGCCCCGGTTGATTGATCAATATGAATTTCAGTATGACTTTGCAAGTAAGGATAGTAGGTATAGATTTTTATCGGCTGAAAATAGCGTTCATTTACTGATAGACCGTCCCCGTTTGCTTGTATAGTGTAATTGTCATACATCCTGACATAATTATTAAAACGAGTCGGATCAGTATTGTACGTGTTGGTTATCTGATGAACGATCTGGCCGGTAGATGTATAATCAGTTTGTGAAGTCAGTAAACCTCTTTCCAATTCCATTGAACTAAATGCCAGAAAAGGATACGAATAGGATGAAGGATTAGCACCTGAAGTAGCAGTAGTAGGATCAGTAATATTTGACCAGTAGCCATCCGAATAAATGTTTATTGGACTTTGATCTAGTCCATTGTTTGAATCTGAGTTTGAGTAGGTGTAAATAGTGTATGATCCGTCAGGCAAAACCTTCTTTACCTCAGAGTACACTACATCCTTACCGTCAGTATAATCAAGCGCGTTAAAAGTATTAAGATCATAAAAACTTGTACTTGCGGATGAATTTCCCTGTCCCACGAAGTTTATTGTATAATGTATTTTCTTAAGTCCGGCAAGAATCCCTGACGACAAACCTGTGCTAGCTTTTACATATTTATAGGTTGTGGGATAGAAGTTGCCATTGGCATCGTAATCTGTAATGCGATATATCCTCAATCCACCACCAATGCCTGATTGGGATGTCAGCGAAATATTCGGTCCGTTTTTAGTTATGAAATTGGCATAATCATTCGCCTGATATTCGAAAGTTGTCGAACCACCCGTAGGATATGTGATTGACGTCAGTGTTCCTGCCTGAGCTTTGACTGGGTCCATGGCCAGATAATAATTGATTAACATATTGTCATCGTCTGTAGGCTCATATGTTATACCGTTAAAATAACCCCACTGATCCATTTGCAGGTCGTTATAGGTTGGCAGCACTGTTGTATTGTAACCAAAACTATACTTTAAGTCTGGGTCCGTAGTCAAACTTACTTTACGGAAGTCGGTCAGGAACAATCGGGAGTCAGATTGGTCTTTATAATCGAAAGCGAATTTTTGCTTGAGAACCCCATACATATCATTAACACTGATACCATTAAGTTTATACCACATCGGTAAATATCCTTGATTACCAATAGGAGTATTATCATCAAGCAATCCCAGATCATTCCAGCCGGCCAGTTCAAATCCAGCTAATAAGTTACCGGCATACTGACTGTAATCATAACCAAGCTCATTTGTTTGACTTATATCAAACAAAACTGAAAATGACGACGATGTGATCTGGCTTAAGTAAGACGGCGTAATAACGTTGACTACTCCGTGTTTCGGAGATGTTACTTGTGCCCCAAATGACGATGATGCAAGAAAATTATCCGCAAAGTTGATGCTCGTAACACTGGAACTTGGGTAGCAGGTATGGATAACATACTGATTTAACTTTCGGCTGTATTTAAACGCAACACTATACCCTTTAGGGCTTTGAATCGATGTAAGGTGCCAGGCGTTGGCGACGATATCCTCATTATTACTATACGAGTAATTGGTGGTACGTCCACTGCGGGTAAACTCGATTGCGTCAGTTTGATTGCCAAAGGTGTACACAAAGCCAAGATGGTCCGTGATGACAATCGAGTAAAATGCACGACTTATTTGGGAGCTTAGAGAGCCTGCAGTGTTGGTAGTCGGGTCGACATAATAAAGAATAATGGGTTGCGTATTCGGTACGACATTAACTTTAAGATCATCGCCATTTTTTGACTTCACCACCCAATTGCCAAGGTGATTAAGGTAAAAACTTCCCGAGGTACCGCTAGGAAGGCTGAACACAAACTCGTCCGGAGCCAAGACCGGAATCACAGGTGGTGAAGAGGAGTTATTAGGCCAGTACCCTTCAATAAATTGACTTGAGTACCATAGCGGAGAGCGACTACCATCGACGTTTAGTATATCATAATGATAATAATACGCAAGATCATTAGCATGCGAAGGATCTGAAGCATTTGAATTATCAAATTCGTCCGTTCCTCCATTTACTTTCCGCGTCACTATGCCACCAACATCAAGTGTCCAATTCTGCCCTACCCAACCAGGATGATCAGCAGGCTTCACTCCACCTGAATTATATCTCAAACGGCATTTTATTGGAATATCGCCCTCCTCGAGGCTGAACACATCTACCCCGATGTCGGCCAGCCCCGTAAAAGGAGAAACGTCGATGCTTCCATATTTTCCTAAACTTGATGCATTAGGCGACTGAAACAAAGGCATAGAAGAGGTTAATTGTCCATATCCATGATTTGAGACCAGGCACAAATTCAGGAGACCGATGAGAAAATAAATTAGTGATGTTTTTAATTTCATACGCTTAGGTAAATGCTTTAAGGCTAGTGTCGGTTGATACTTTTTCGGGGGTGCACATTAATTGGGAGAATCACTTGAAACAAAAGAAAAATGTTTCGCAACAGATAGTAAGGGGTAATACCCTTAATAGATTTTGCAGCCAACAATTTTCCATTAGGCCGCAAAAATAATAACTACATACACCTATCCAAGCATCAATTGGCCCGGCACGCTAAATTGTGATCAAATCACACAAAATATTTTTCCCAAAAAAAATGGGTTTTTTCCCGTTGCACATATCAGGGATTTTACAGGAGTATAATTTCTTAACTAACCCGGATAAAATAATTGTACTGAGTAAGCCTGCCTCTGCCCTGCCTGCTAAAATAAAAAGAGGACCCTTGACCAGTTTTACCAACAGGCAATTAAAAAAGAGCCGGTGTCGGTTCTAAAGGAGTCAATCGAAGCTCAATGTGAAACGGAGCTGGTCGATGTAGACATATTGATATAAGGTTTAATCCGGAGCAGGCATCAAATATGTCAGCAGGTTTTAGGAATATCAATTTGGCTGACAAGCCATTTCAGGATTATGGCTTTGAGGTGTCAACGTCGGGCAGGAATAACGTTCAGCCGCGACAGGTAAAATCAGGATTAAAAAATAAACAGTCAACCTGTTTCAGTACTAAAAAACATATCTGTAACCCTGATTCAGGAATAAGACTATGTCATGTCAACTAAAACCAGTTCTTAACCCAAAACCTGTCAGGTCTTTTCAGGCCGAGGCACAAAAAGAGCCTATCGAGGGACTAAATGAGCCAACTTCGGGTCTAAAAGAGTCGATAGGGGGTTCTCTGAGAGCCGGTGTTGGCTCTAAAAGACCAGATTGAGGGACTAAAAGAGCCAACGTCGGGTCTAAAAGAGTCTATGGGGGGTTCTCTGAGAGCCGATACCGGCTCTAAAAGACCGGATCGAGGGACGAAAAGAGTCGACACCGACTCTTTTCGAACTCAAATGGCAGTTGAGAGTTGGTAGATCATATATAGTAGTGAGTAAACACAACCTTTACCAGTTATTAGCTAATAGTTAATGGTTGTTCGTGATTCGATCACTTCTTCTCAGGCAACTTCTCCTTCAGTTTTGGCATACCCAAATATTTCCCGTACCAATTCAAATACCTGGTCAGCCGGTCTTTTTGATAGCTCGGCACACTGATGCCATGATGTTGGTTTGGATAAATAATAAACTCCGTTGGCACACCCAGCGATTTCAATGCCTGGTACATCTGCTCTCCACCGACAGCAGGAACATTAAAATCTTTTTCGCCCACCATATAAAGAGTTGGCGTTTTTATTTTCTCCACATTCAAAAACGGATACGATACTTTCATCCATTTATCCATATTCTTCCAGGGCACTCCAAGTTCATTCTCGTACTGCAACGTATATTGATCTGAACCGTACATCGATAGCTGAAGTGCACTCCCCGCCCCGCTTGACGCTGCTTTGAATCGAGCATCAGTTGCTGTAACATAATCCGTAAGAATACCACCATAGCTCCAGCCGCCAATGGCCAACCGGTCTGCATCAACTACTCCGGTCTTTATCAAATGATCGACAGCACCAATCAAATCTATGACTTCCTTATTTCCCCAATCGCCCGAAATCGCTTTACTATAGGCAAGCCCTCGCCCGCTGCTTCCGCGATAATTCACACAGGCAACGGCATAGCCCTGAGCAGCAAAAACCTGAGGCGCCAAATCAAACCCGAAATCGTCTTGTGATGTTGGGCCACCATGTATCCACAAAATCAACGGCAACTTTTCTGTTTTCGATTTCCCGAAAGGGCGAAACAACAAGGAACCTACATCGGTGCCGTCTTTACCTTTTGAATTGAATGCCTCAACAGAAGCCAAGGTTCTTAACTTCAGGAAGTCATCATGGATATGTGTAAGCCTCCGGGCTGTTCCGTTTTCGATTACAAAGATTTCATTTGGCATGGTGGCATTACTCGAAATCGCAACCCAGTTGTTTCCTGTACCGCGCTTCAGCGAATGATAAATCTGGTCGCCAGTTGTAATTGCTTTTTTACTCCCCGTCAGGTCAAAGGAAGCAACATAACTTCTCCGGTCATCATCTACAACAGTATAAACCGACTGACTGTCATTTGACCATCGCGGTGACGAAACATCACGATCAAGTGCGGGGTTAAGAATTTTCGGCTCACCTCCGTCGGCAGAAATAACTGCCAGTTGTGGCTGGTCATAAATACTATGCTCTACAAGCTGAGATTTTAAGTAGGCGATCTGCTTTCCGTCGGGGCTAAAGGCAGGATTTGAATCGGAGCCTTTCCATTGCGTGAGTTGCTTAAGCTCAGCGCCCTTCCGTGTTTCCATCATCCATAAATCACTATTGTTGTTTCGGTCGGCATCGGCAGAACGGTTGCTTGCAAAAACAATCTTTTTTGAGTCGGGAGACCATGCCGGATTCTCTTCATCAAAATCACCACGTGTGAGTGTATCCAGTTTTTTAGTTTCCACATCAAATAAATACAAGTGATCGCGCTTGCGTTCGAGATAGCCATCGCCATCGGATTTGAAATGATAACGATCGATCACAATAGGCTTGGTCGTTTTCTTTTTATCCGCTTCATCACTGGACTCCTGATCGTGGATTGTAAGCAATATCTTTTTTGAATCGGGGCTCCAGAGGTAATCGCCAATGCTATACTTCAGCTCAGTGAGTTTCACCGCTTCACCTCCCCGCCTGTCCATTTTCCAGATTTGTGAAGATTTGGTCTCGTATCGCGAAGAAAGAAATGTGAGATACTTTCCATCGGGCGACCAGCGCGGATGATTCTCACCGTCGGGGCTGGTGGTAAGCCTGACCGATTCAGTTCCATCCCAGCTGATCATCCAGATATCGGAGTCCGATTTGTCTTTGGTTGAGTCAGGTGTAGATAAAACATAAGCTACCCACTTGCCATCGGGCGAAACCTGTGGATCAGAAACAGATTTCATCTTATAGATATCCGACGGTGTGATCAGTTGCTGGGAAAACACATGAAGGCTTGTAATGCTAGCTGTTATTATCAGTAATATCTTATTCATAGAGTTATGTTATTCGATCTCAAGGTAAAAAACTGATTTGACTATCCACCAGCCATTCACCATATTTAGCTTACAATCTGCCTTATGAATCTTGCCTCAGGGAGCGTCTTTGTATTCTCTTTTTTAACAGCAATCATGTCGCTCGGTCAAACTACAATCGATCTTTATCCAAAGGAGATTCCCAACAGCAAGCCATCGGGCAACGATGAGACAACGGAGGTTCGTGACGGTATATCCCTCGTAAGCAAAATAACGAGACCAACACTCACGATCTATTTGCCTCTCAAAGAAAAGGCTGGTGGAACAGCTGTAATTATCTGCCCGGGAGGCGGATATTGGGTAAACGCAATCAGTCATGAGGGCATGGATGTTGCCAAACAATTCGTGGAGATGGGTGTGACGGCATTCGTAGTGAAGTACCGGATTCCTAATGATGCGACGATGATTCGAAAAGAGATCGGGCCGCTACAAGATGCACAACAAGCGATTAAAATTGTAAGACAACGAGCATCGGAATGGAATATTAACCCGAATCGAATTGGTATAATGGGCTTTTCAGCTGGCGGTCATCTGGCCTCAACTGCAGGCACTCATTTTAAAGAAGCATTTATCGATAATCCGGAGAAAATAAGTCTGCGCCCCGATTTCATGATTCTCATTTATCCGGTCATCAGCTTCAATGATTCCATTGGTCATATTGGTTCACGTAACCAACTAATAGGCGAACACCCCTCCAAAGACAGAGTCCATTATTTTTCAAATGAATTGCAAATAACCAAGGAGACACCACCGGCATTTTTGATTCATGCCAGCGATGATGAGGAAGTGAAACCTGAAAATAGTTTAGTTTTTTATGAAGGACTGATTAAGAAAAAGGTGCCCGCGGAAATTCATATCTACCAGAGAGGCGGCCACGGCTTTGGATTGAATAACGAAACAACTTCCGACAGTTGGTTTGATCGCTGCAAAAACTGGATGGCATCAAACGGATGGGTCAAAAAATAATAGACTGGTTCAATTTACTGTCTGTTAATAGAGTTATTCAAATCGCTGACTAAAGATTCGATTGATCGCTCCAGGATTTCAAAGACATTGTCAAAATCCTTTTCGTTTCCATAATAAGGATCAGGGACATCGCCTGAGCCCTTAGGGTCGTAGCTTCGTACGAGTCTCACTTTTGGATGCTTGCTGTGATTGCCCAGCCTCAAAATGTTTCTGTGATTATCGGCATCCATAGCCAAAATCAAATCAAAGTCTTCCAAATCCGAAGCAACAAGTTGCCGTGCCTGATGATAAATAGGGGTATTATTTTTCTTCGCACTGCGAATGGTTCTGGGGTCGGGAGCATCACCCAAATTATAGTTGCTCGTGCCACACGAGTCTGCCTGAAATAAATATGTCAGTCCCCGCTGCCTGATCTTTTCATTAAAGATAGCTTCTGCTAACGGCGAGCGGCAAATATTGCCTAAGCACACAAACAAAATTTTCATTCTAAATCGTTATCCGTTAATCATTGACTTCAAAAGTAAATTATAAACACCGATTCCATCCTCGAATTTTCACATCAGCTCATTTTCAAATTACAAATTCACTTAGATTTGCAAATAAACTCTTCTTTATGGAATTCATAAAAGTTACTGAACAACGCGAGCCGATGGTAGCGCTGGTTGAACTCAATCGCCCGAAAGAGCTGAATGCTCTCAACCGCCAATTGATGCTGGAGCTTCTGGAAGCGATGCAGGCTCTTGACAAGAACGATGCTGTTCGTGCTATTGTACTTACAGGTAACGAGCAGGCCTTTGCTGCCGGTGCAGACATTAAACAGATGGCTGACCAAAGTGCTATTGACATGCTAATGATCGATCAGTTTAGTACATGGGATATGATCCGGAAAACTAAAAAACCGATAATTGCCGGCGTTAGTGGTTTTGCTCTTGGCGGAGGCTGCGAGCTTAGCATGATGTGCGATATGATCATCGCCTCGGAAACGGCAAAATTCGGTCAACCCGAAATTAAGATCGGGACAATACCCGGAGCCGGTGGCACACAACGGCTGACTAAGGCTGTAGGCAAAGCGAAAGCAATGGAGTTAATTCTTACCGGTCGGTTTTTATCAGCACAGGAAGCTCTCTTCTATGGATTGGTTTGCAAAGTTGTGCCTGTTGAAATGTATTTACACGAAGCACTTCAGTTGGCAAAAGAAATTGCTCAGATGTCGCCGGTGGCTGTACAACTTGCAAAGGAGGCAGTAAACCGTTCGTTTGAAACACAGCTGGATGAAGGGCTCGCTTTTGAGCGGAAAAACTTCTACCTCACGTTTGCCTCAGCCGATCAAAAAGAAGGAATGAAAGCATTCATTGAAAAGAGAAAACCGACTTATATAGGGAAATAAATTTGGAGATCGATTGATCAAAAAAAATCGCGGCTAGTACCGCGATTTTTTTTATAGCTTCAGTTTTTAATTACCTGATAGAAAGGCCTAGGCCGACAGACACGGAGTTATATTTCTGTACTGTATAGTCTCCGTTCAAATAAAGCGGACCGAACTTCAAGCGCATTCCAGCGGTAAGCTTGGGCCCATTGTTAGAAAAATTAATTGCTACCGGATCTTTGATATCAAAAGAGCCGGCAGGCACAGATTTAATTGAATAAGTACCGGTTACATTTACTTTCGTTGACACTGCTCCATAGCCGGCGCCGGCATAAAAAGTAAATATTGCCACCTTCTTCGAAATTAATAGTTGACCTACCCAGGAGTTGAGTGTATAGGTTACTTTTCCATCCGGGCTATCGGGGCGAAAAGCATTTCCACTGCTGATCAAACTGGTGTTTCCTTTTAGAGAGTTATATCCAACAAGTACTGAGAGATCAAATGGCAACAACTTTACCCCCGGAAAATATTGCTTTACGTCATGCAGCAATCCAACACCAAACATGCTTAACGATGTACCCGAAACATTTGTAGAAGGAACAAACCTGATCTTAAGATCGGTGTTTTTGATCAGTCCAATACCAATTTGAGCCATCGGTATAGGCACTGCAGAAAATCCAATATTCTTTTTTAAATCAAGACCTTGAGGGCCAGTGATTGCCACAGACTGCGGGCCTATCCCTCCACCCGGGTTATAAGTCGCTGTATATGTAGTTGACTCTTTTGGCCCGACTATAGTGGGAGCGTTTTGGCTACCGGGATTTGACGTATTTGCAAATGTTGTGCTGGGGCTAAGAAAATTACCTGGTTGAAAATAATTATCGGAAGTGGGAGTAAAAACGACATTGACCGTAAAACCAAAATCAATACCTAGTTTTTTATGGGTTTTGGCCGTATGATACCACCCTCCTGTCAATCCATACGATGATGCCTTGATAACCGGAGAGGCATAAGCGCCGATCAGGTTAGAGGCATCTTGCTTACTGGCCGCAAGGAATGCAGACAAGTCAGCTGCATTTTGTGCTTGTACATTTACTGTAAAAAAAAGAATCACAATAAATGATAGGGAAAAGACACTGGTAGTTTTCATAAAGTACGGTTAAGCCAATCTTAATACCAAGATAGCAATTTTGGTAAACTTATAATGCAGGAAAAATCAGCAAACAAAAAATCCGTTGCCTTCCTTTTGGTATTTTTACGCGCTCATGCAGAAGATTCTCTACAATCTATCAATCAATTTACTTCGTCTCGGCTTTCTGTTGGCAAGCCCGTTTCACGTTAAAGCGCGACAATTTGTGCGTGGCAGAAGGGATATTTTTCAGCAACTTCGGATAGCCTTTTCCAAAACAAACGGAAGTACACTGGTATGGGTGCATTGCGCCTCGCTTGGCGAATTTGAACAAGGCCGTCCGATAATCGAGTCTTTCAAAGAAAGGCTTCCTGCCACAAAAATTCTGCTTACTTTTTTTTCGCCTTCGGGTTATGAAGTAAGGAAAGACTATCCTATGGCCGATTATGTTTTCTATTTGCCCTGGGACACGCCTTCACAGGCACGAAGGTTTGTAGAAATTACAAAGCCCACACTGGCAATTTTCATTAAATATGAATTCTGGTATAACTACACTGTACAACTCAAAAAGTCTGGTGCCAAAATTATCTCAGCTTCTTGCATTTTACGGCCAAGTCAAATCTTTTTCAAAAGTTATGGCAGCCTGTTTAAGCAACTGCTAAATCAATTTGATTATTTCTTCACACAAAATCGTGATACCAACAAATTGCTTGCATCCATTGGCATTGATAGAACCAGTGTAGCCGGAGACACTCGCTTCGACAGGGTAATGCAAATAATTAACACCGGCGAAGAAATTGAGCAAGCCAGGCGATTCAAAAATAATCAGAACCTCTTCGTTATCGGAAGCTGCTGGTTGGAAGACCTGGAAGCGCTCGCACCTTTTATCAATGAAAATGAAGGGCTGCTGAAATTCATTATTGCTCCACATGAAATCTCTGAATCATTTATAAAAGAAATTGAGGAGTCTCTACAGGTGAAGTCAGTCCGGTTCTCGCAGCAAAGCCCTGATGTCGAAAATTATTCAGTTCTTATTATCGACAACATCGGTATGCTTTCCACACTTTATCGCTATGGTGAATTCGCATTTGTAGGCGGCGCATTTGGCAAAGGGCTTCATAATATTTTAGAAGCAGCCTGTTATGGCATTCCTGTCTTCTTCGGCAATAAAAATTATCAAAAATATCAGGAGGCCAACGACCTTATCATGCGTGGCGGAGCATTTGAAGTGAGTGGCTATTCTGACTTAAAGTCAAAATATGAATTAATGGTAGTACGACCTGAAAATTTTCTATTAGCATGCGAAGTAACCCGGTCTTATGTACAAGAAAACCTGGGAGCCACTAAAAAGATAGTCGATTATTGCACCTCAATTATTTCAACGTGAAAGGTGTTGTCACGAAATCAACCGGTTCATGGTACACGGTGCTGGCCGAAGGGAAAAAATTTGAGTGCCGCATTCGCGGGAAAATACGGCTGGAAGAAATCAAAGAAACCAATCCGGTGACTGTAGGCGATTTTGTTGAAATAGAAATTGAAGAAGGATCACATGCGATCACGGAAATTCTTCCGCGCAAAAATCATATTCTCCGGCAATCGGTAAAAAAAACAGGTCACTCAAACATACTTGCCGCCAACATAGATCAGGCTGTTCTTGTTGTCACCATGCAGCAACCCCGTACTTCGCTTGGCTTTATCGATCGGTTTTTAGTTTCGGCCGAAGCCTACCGGATTCCGCAATTACTCGTTTTCAATAAGTCGGATCTGTTTACTCCTGAAGAAACGGAATCAATACATCAATTAAAAAAAATGTATGAAACGATCGGAATTCAGGTGATCATACTCTCGGCAATCACCAGTGAAGGCATCGACAGTTTTAAGCAATTTCTTGAGGGAAAAGTTTCTTTGATTGCCGGACACTCAGGTGTTGGTAAATCAACATTACTCAACCAGTTGTCTCCGGGCATCCGGCAGTCGACAGGTGAAATATCCGGTTTTTCTGAAAAGGGAATGCATACCACTACATTCACAGAGATGTTTGCACTGAATGATAAAACGTCGGTGATAGACACACCGGGTATTAAAGAGTGGGGACTTGTTGATATGAACCCACAGGAAATTTCAGATTACTTTCCCGAGATGCGTGAGGTTCGTCTGGGCTGCAAATTTGGCTCTAAATGTTTACACTTGCATGAGCCCGGTTGTGCCGTACAAGCAGCCGTACTCGCCGGAGAAATTGCGAAAAGTCGCTTTGATAGTTATGTATCTATGGCCGAGGGTAAAGACAACAGAAAATAAATGCAGTACCGGCTCGGCAATAAGGACCTTAGCTATAATCCGGAAGGAGCAACAACCGATGGAAGCAGCTCCATCCTCATTAATAAAGCCATCGACCTGACTAAAGGAAGGGATTGGGGTGAGCGGGGCTATGTTATTGAAAAGCTCTTTGAAGATAGTGAGTTTCAAAGATTCAAGATTCAAACCAGAGAGTTGTTAATGTCTTTATGGAAAAGCTCCGGATTAAAATTACCAGAGGGGTTCCAACCTGATCAATACCATACGATAGCAATTGCCGATGAACACCACTTGGCAGCTGTAGAAAAAACAAAGCTTCTGCCTGTCAGCCAGTTTCCGCTGCCTATTGAGATGATTGAAGATCGTGTTTCTGGAATTTGTGAGACTCCTTTAGTTGCAAAAAACCCTTTCGATAATCAAACAGTTTTTCATTTTCGGATCGTAAGACCAGGCTCAGGTGACAATAATCCATTGCATCGCGATGTGTGGCTGAAAGATTATGCCAACTGTATTAATCTTTATATTCCGGTAGCAGGAAGTAATTCAAATTCATCGCTGGTTATTATACCCGGGAGTCATTACTGGCCTGAAAATAAAATTCAACGCACGGTGGAAGGAGCTTTGATTAACGGAGTCCGGTTCAATGTGCCCGCTGTCACGGCCATCCGTGGTGAATATCAGTTTATGCGCCCCGACCCAAAAGAAAATGAAGTTCTTGTTTTCTCACCTTACCTGATACACGGAGGATCAGTCAATCTTAATGCAAATCAAACGCGCATTTCAATAGAGTTGCGCCTGTGGAAGAAAACTTAGCCAAAAAACAATTGCTGATATCTTTTTCGAATTCCCGACCATGGCAATGGCAGATGCGAAAGAAGCTGAATACCATAGCACCAAAAAGGAAGGCCACCAAGCAGGCTTAACAGCTGAGCAAACAAACGCCCCTCATCCTTGTTGTTCGAGAAAATGGATTGTCGAAATTCGTACAACACTCTCTTTCTGAGCGCGGCAATATCCTTCTCGTCCCGACAAAGAGTCTCAGCTTTCTTGCAAACAAGATAAGTCGAATGAAGTTGTGGGTCTCCCGGTTCGTACCATCCCGAGGACATGGACCCGGAAATCTTTCGCACTTTAGTTAACCTCTTATTCAGGAAAGCATACTCAAAATTGCGCGATGACCTTACCCAAAAATCAAAATCTTCATACGCCAGGTTTTCGTCATACCCTCCCAGTGATTCCATTACCTCACGTTTTATCATCATCGTGGGACTCGAGATGAAATAGGTAGTCAATACATTTCGAAAAATATCGCCCGTAGGAACCCCATCAATGAGTTTCTTTTTAAACAAGTGCTCAAAATGATTTTTAAAAGGAATTCCGCGTTCGTCAATATAAACTGCGTCTGTAAACACCACACCTGTTTTTTCATTCTGTTGCAGGAAGAAATTCACTTGCTCGTCAACCCGATTTGGGAGCATAATGTCATCTGTAGAAAAATCGATAATAAAATCGCCTGTTGCATGCTTCAGGCCAACATTGAAAGCTTTACAATTTCCAAGGTTTTGCTGCAGTGGAAGATACTTGATCTCTCTTGAGCTCCGGCTAACGATGCCCGATATAACTGTTGCGCTTCTATCAGAGCTAAAATCATCAACTACTATTACTTGAAGGTGAGGATAAGTTTGCAGAAGCACCGATTCTATTGCTTCTTCAACAAAGCGTTCGTGATTATAACACAAGCAAATAACGGAAACCAGGGGGCGCTCCATATCACTATATATCTTTCTCGAAAGTCAATTTTAGCGAAGGCTTTCCGTCGAGTTGAGTCTTAAAATTTAATAAGCTGAAATTAATTTCGCCACTCAACATTGATGTTCCTAAATCGATTAAACCGATATTTCGCTCGCGACAATACTGGTATTCATTATCAATTAAAAAAACCAACGGGCTGAGCGAATCGGTTTTCTTAGCATGCGCAGGATAAAAATTATATACGATACGTTCGTTCACCCTTACAGAAATTGAAGCCGCCACTAATTCGTCCTGTTGATATACACCAAAAAGAATAAAGTCATCTTTGCAGTAATCAATAGTCTGCTGCAATCGCGCCAGCGACATACTCAAAGTCACTCCACGCTCTCGCCTGCAGCTTTCGATAAACTGATAAATTTCACTTAGTCTTTCTACTCCTAAACACCGGAACTCCAATTTCTCTTTTCTGCATCGTTTCAGGTTTCTCAGTTTCGCCTGAGGTATTTTATTTTCCCAATCGACTGTGTCGACAACAATAGCAGAGTTTATCTCGTGACCACGAATAGTAAATCCGTGATTTAAAAGTAAGACGCTAAGCAAAGTCGATTGGTGAGGCCGGTATTGGTGTGGAGTATCTTTTATTACAATCTTCTTTACACCGATCGCTTTTAGTCTTTTTTCTACTTCATTCAGAAAGAATGCGAAAGACTCAGTATCTAACTCTTCAGCGAATTCAATTGAACCAAAAGGCGCGTTACAAGGACTTAAAGCTATTCCATCAACAATACAGAAATGAATTTGAGCTACAATTTGTCCGGCATGCTCATCAATAAACGAAAAGGTATTCCAATTTTTTTCGGACTGTGAGCTCCGATGACGATCTTCATTAAAAAGAAAGCGTTCGAAAACGGATTTGTATGGTTTGGCCGGAAGGCCTTCAATAAATGTATACTTGTTCAATCAATAGGGAATTCCAATCTTCTTATAAATGAAGTGCATCAGCCAGGCAGGGCCAATCAGTAAAAATTGGAGGTCTTTTAAAAACGAAGGTTTCTTTCCCTCGATTTTGTGCCCGTAAAATTGCCCAATCCACGCAAGAACAAAAATACCAATACTCACCAACCACAGCGGTGCAATGCCCGAAGCGGAAATAATTTTCGCCAGATAAAGACAGACCAACGCAAACAAAGCCATGCCGATAGTAAGCGAGATCGATAGCGAGATGTAATAAATAAGAATGAGTACCAACGTCACCAAAGCCCAATTGGCATACGGACTGGAAGTACCCAACAGGTTTTGAACAACCTGCGACGGAATTGATGCAATCAACCCGACAACACTAAAAAAAATAAGCGGAACACAAATCCAGTGAATGGCTTTGTTGGTTTCGTTTTTATGGCTTTCCCCGTATTCTGAAAGCAGCATATCTATTTTTCTCATGGCAGAAACATTTTAAGTCTTCAGGTATACAAATTTATCAAAACTTGTTAAGCTTTGGTCTTTACCTTTTTCCAATCCTTCAATTGCCAATGTGCAACTGCAGTAGTCAGGTGATTTCCTTTCGAGTCGCTGATTTTTACAGTGCAAGGCACCACCACCGAATCTTGTGATTGAAGTGGCTTATAAATCTTCTCCTCCAGCCATTCATTGCTAATTGAGAATTGGCCGATGCCATCCATTTTTCCCTGATAGAGAAAATCAATCTCGAGCCGTTGAAGTATAAGTCTATAGCGATTCATATCAAGCCTGCTAATCAAAAGGAAACCTGTAGTAAACTCGCTTAAGGTTGCTAAGGCGCAGGCATGAAGGCCCTTGATATGGTTGAGATTCTTGCGCTTATACGGCAGCCTGGTCTCCATGTGAGAGTCCGCAATATGGGTGATCTCAAACCCATGAGGTAAGTTGAACGGGATCATTCGGCTAAGCATAAAATTCAATAGCCAAAGATAAAATCGTGAGTGTTTGGCTTTTTCAATTAACTTGGCGGGGTTCATAGAGTCGCGTGTTAGATAGTAAATAGTGATTAGAGAAACAGGCTGTTATAGAAGACAGGACAATTTACAAATAACGAATAACCGATAACTTTTAATAGAATGCTAATGAAGAAAATAATTGTACTGGGTGCAGGTTTGGTAGGACACGTAATGGCTAAAGATCTTGCTAAAAGCTTCGATGTCACTTCCTTAGATGTCAACGAGGAGGCTCTGAGAGCCTTGGAGGGTCACGGCATTAAAACTGTAAAGGCCGATCTCTCAGACCATAATAATCTGACCTCGCTGCTCCAGCCATTTGATCTGGTTGTTGGCTCTGTACCTGGGTTTATGGGATTTAAAAATGCCCAGACGGTTATCGCGGCAGGTAAAAACATGGTCGATATTTCCTTTTTTCCTGAAGATCCTTTTCTGCTTGATGATGCAGCGAAAAATAAAAATGTCACGATCGTCACCGACTGCGGTGTAGCACCCGGCATGGGAAATATTATCCTTGGATACCACAATCATCGGATGAAGATTGATTCCTATGAATGCCTTGTTGGCGGCTTGCCTAAAGTACGTGAGTGGCCTTATGAATATAAAGCCGTATTCTCTCCGATTGATGTGATCGAAGAATATATTCGCCCGGCGAGGTATGTACAAAACAAGGTGATGGTAACCAAAGATGCACTCTCCGATCCTGAACTCGTGCATTTTGATGGAGTCGGGACATTGGAGTCTTGGAATTCAGACGGGCTTCGTTCACTGATCAAGACCATGCCCAATATTCCCAACATGATTGAAAAAACACTACGCTATCCGGGGTGCATAGAATACCTCCGTGTATTGCGCGAAACCGGTTTCTTCTCACATGAAGAGGTCGAGGTGAAAGGAGTCAAAATCAAACCGGTAGATGTAACAGCTAAACTTCTGTTCCCCAAATGGAAATTAAAACCCGGCGAAGAAGAGTTCACCGTGATGCGGATTCGTATTGCCGGTGAAGAAAATGGCACTCCAAGAAAATATGAATATACGCTGCTTGACCACACCGAGAAATCGAGCGGTACACTATCGATGGCACGTACTACCGGCTACACTTGCACAGCAGCGGCTCATCTGGTTTCCGATGGGAAATTCAATCGCAAAGGAATTTGCCCGCCTGAGTATTTGGGAGAAAAGGGGGAAGATTTTGATTTCATCGTCAATTATCTCAAAGACAGAAATGTGAATTACCTGGTGAAGAAAAGTTAGTCAAAAGCCGCATGTCTCAACAACCTCATTTTCAAAAGACGACAATTACTTCGGAAGAAATTAATGCTTTGCCGCTAGGCGCTTATAAAGGGAAAATCGTTGTAATTTCAGAAGCCTCTAACCTGTCAGAGGTTTTCTCTGAAATAAATCGGCATTCAATAGTAGGCTTTGATACCGAGACAAAACCCGTATTTGTAAGTGGTCATCAAAACAAAGTTGCACTCCTGCAGATAGCTCTCGAGGAAAAAGTCTTCCTGATTCGGCTTAACCATACTGGGCTTCAGTCTGAAGTAATCGATTTCCTTGAAAATCCAAACATATTGAAAGCCGGAGTTGCATTGCGCGATGATATCAAGGCGCTGCAACGATTAAAAAAATTTACTCCGCAGGGAGTTATTGAACTCGCTGACCTGGCCAAGAATGCTGGGCTTCAGGTGGAGGGCGTGAAAAAACTTACCGGTCTTCTGCTGGGGTTTCGGGTTTCAAAGACAGCCCAAACGAGCAACTGGGAGGCTTCTACCTTAAATGACAAGCAAATCAGCTATGCGGCCACCGATGCCTGGACATGCCTTGAAATCTATAAGAGATTAGCTAAGGCATCTGCTTAATTGCTATTTCTTTTTCCTGATGGGCTTGCCAAATTTCTTAAATCCGCGCTCCACAATCAGATCAATGGTGCGTTCAGAATCCTTACCAATGATATCAGCAAACGAATTGATGCGCCATACCAAAGAATTATTCCGGCTATTCAAATCAATGATCAGACTCGTCTGCTGATAATTACGTGACCAGCTTGTTGCTGTAGAGCCTGGCGTCTGCCCGAGCGGACCAATAGGTTGTGAATCTGAGCGGGCCATCGTCCCAACAGCGTAGGTAACAACCAAGTCAGCCAATGAATCGACTCTCTTTAGTCCTTTAAATTCCAATTCACTTGAAACACTATTCTTAATCCACTTATCGATAACAGCGTCGCTAATTTGTTTCTGGTCTTGAGGAGTTATGACCTGGCTTTCGCCAAAGGAAAAGGTTTTGTATTTGGAAAAATCGTGGGTCTTGTCGTACTCCACACTAATACCCTGACCAAAAGTGCAAGTACTGATAACAAAAAGTAAACCGGTTAAAAATCTCATATTCAAATTTAATTAAAACTAAGGCAATTATTTATTTTAATCTCAAAGTTAAGCCCGTGGGTGAAACTCCTGAACAACTTGTCGCAAATAATCGCGATCCAAATGAGTGTATATTTCAGTTGTCGTTATCGACTCATGCCCCAGCATCTCTTGCACAGCTCGCAAGTCGGCCCCGCCTTCAATCAAATGTGTTGCAAATGAATGGCGGAATGTGTGGGGGCTGATCGTTTTCTTTAGACCAATCTTTGCAGCCAGGCCTTTGACGATAAGCAAGATCATAACACGCGTGAGTTTGCGGCCTCGCCTATTGAGGAACACATAACTTTCAAACCCCTTCTGCACAGGCACATGCACACGAACTTCGTCACAATAAATTTTCAGGTATTTCATAGCATCGCGCCCGATAGGCACCAGCCTCTCCTTATTTCCTTTGCCTACCACCCGAAGAAATCCGATATCAAAATAAATATTGGCAAGTCTTAAATCTACAAGCTCACTCACGCGAAGGCCCGAACTATATAATGTTTCCATCATGGCACGGTTCCGGGCTCCCTCGGGTGTGGAAAGGTCTATCGCCTCTAGGAGTTTAACAATTTCAAGATATTCAAGCGTATCGGGCAACTTACGGCCAAGTTTCGGGCCTTCAAGTTGTGCAGCCGGATTGTTTTCAATCAATTCCTCAAAAACCAAGTACTTATAGAAAGCCTTGAGCCCCGACAGAATTCTTGCCTGACTGTGAGCACTCATGTTGAGCTCATTAATATAATGAATGAACTTTTGAAGGTCTTTAGGCGTAATTTTTAGAGCATCCTTTTTTGTGCCCTCCAATTCATTAAATTGTTTTAGTTTCTCAACATCATGCACATAAGCGTCAATTGAGTTTTGAGATAATGAGCGCTCAAGCTTCAGGTATTGACCAAACTGTTTGATGTAGACGTCCCAATTCAAAGTAGAATCCGTTGATGAATCAATATGTTCCTGTTAATTTGCAAATTACAACTTCGATTCCATCAAACCTTCACCCACAGGCGAACCGATTTAACTTATGAAAATTCAGATCATCAATGGCCCCAACTTAAACTTGCTGGGCAAACGCGAACCGGATATTTACGGGAACGAAGCTTTCGACACCGTTTTTGAAAAGTTAAAGCAACGATTCAAGTCCGCAGAGTTATTTTACTTTCAATCGAATGTAGAAGGTGAGATTATTAACAAGTTGCATGAAGTCGGGTTCGACTATCGGGGTGTAGTATTGAATGCCGGTGCTTACACACATACCTCCATAGCTATTCATGACGCTATCGGTGCCATCAAGACTCCCGTAGTAGAGGTCCATATCAGCAACGTATATGCTCGCGAAGAATTTCGTCATAAAAGCCTGATCACATCAAAATGTGCCGGCCTGATAACCGGATTTGGACTTGAAGGCTATGCAATGGCAATTGGTCACTTGATTAACCACAAATAGAAAGGCCCTGTCAGTCTTTTTACGAAGACCGGTAAGCCATTTCGTACATCGATTTTGCGTGTGGCCCCAGGAACACTCGGGCATAAATTCGAATGATCGCAATCCCATCGATGATAAAACTCAAAGAAGTAAAGAATGCCAATAGCGCCTGATCTTCATGGATGTGAGTGAAAATCAAATCTTCGCCAATAAATGTGGGCGAAATAGGAAAGCCTGTGGCACCCAAACAGCAGAGAAAAAAGAAAAAGGCGAGCTTGGGATGCTTAAACGAGTGTCCGTGAAACTGATCAAGATCAATATTGCCCTCAATCGAACGTAGCCTATAAAGACAAATGAGTCCAAGTGCGCCAGCTACAATAATCCCACTTAGGTAAATAACCGGTTGGCCGTATTTAAAATGTTCGTTGAAGGAAATTGCCAATGCTACCCACAGGTGATTCATGATGATCAATATCCAACTAAGCCTTGCCACCTTCCTTTCGGTGAACGACTTCAACACCATAACCAAGCCTATCAGCGAGAAAAATATTGGAAGTTTACTAACGACGAAGTCGGGTAAATTATCTGAAATACCCAGGCAAAGTACTCCAATCAGGTAGGCAGGTATGAAAAAGATAACCGTCCGGTTCAGTGTCAGGAAGTCTAATTTATTCCCGAGCCATTTGAGCGGGTTCCACAAATAGCGATACATAAACGAATCGAGGTTCCACTCCTTTATGCACAGAATGTATAATGTGTAGGCCATCTTTTTAGGAAACGACTCTTCAATGGAGCGTGCATGCGGAGAGAAATTATAAAACTGCTCACGGATTAAATAGCTTACCACCGAAGGTGAAACCAACAACTGATAGGTTCGCAAAAACGCATTACCAGCAAAATGGAACAATGCCAAATTATCAAATCCTGCTGCTACTTCAATAAAGATTAGTCCGATCTGTGCCACCGAGGCATAGGCAATCTGACTTTTCACAGAAGACTGCACGCGGGCAATGCCTGTGGCAATAATGGCTGTGAGCAAACCAAGCAAAGCAATCAACACACGAACTGAAATCTGCTGTTCCCAAAACGGAAACGTGCGAAGCAATAGAAAAACTCCCAAATGAACGGAAAGCGATCCGTAGAAAATAGCACTCGATGGCGTGGGGCCTTCCATAGCGCGAGGAAGCCATGAAGAAAAAGGAAGTTGTGCCGACTTGGCTGCAGCGGAGATCAGAAACATCATAGCAATGAACACTCCGATTACCGTATGACTTTGCAATTGATGGTGAACAAGCTCAAAATTATTAAGTTTTGAAAAGGTAATGTTCTCGTGCCACAAATGATGACTCATCCACATGGCCAGGATCAGCCCGACATCGGCCACACGATAAACTGAAAAAACTTTCACTGCGTTTTTTACAGGCAAGTAACGATCTCTGTAAAAAGCTATCAATAAGAATGAAGATATCCCAAGAATCTCCCAACCAATGAACATCGTTTCGAGGTTACCCGAAGCAACGGCTATGTTGTAACCCAAAAAGAAAAAAAGTATCGTGTTGAAAAATCGTTTGTAGCCCGCCTCACGATGTAAGTAATAGCGACTGTATATCGTTACCAAAAACGTAAGAAAAGAACCTACAAAAAGATAAACCGCAGTGATTTTATCAAAATAGAAATCAATGAAAAAATCGTAATCAGTAGTTTGATAAAGTGTGACATAATCATGGTCCAACACAGTATGCCCATCGAAGAACCAATAAACGGTAAACAAAGTAACCCCAGCCCAGTGGATGCCGGCAGTCAGATAAGACGTAATCGAAAGCAGGCCTTCGTTCTTTGCAGGGATCAATAAGCTGATAATAAATCCTGCAAACGGAAGGAGAATAAAAAACGGAAGTAGTGTGGTCATAATTATGCGATGGCGTAAACCGGCAAATTGTCAATATTAGTTTCGAATAGGGGTGCGAGATTTAAAACCGTCTCAATTTTCTTCTGCAATGGTTCGTACGGATAGAACTGCCCTTCTTTAAAAAGTGATAGTTCGAAAGTTTCAGGATTAACTACTACAAGCTTAACCCAGTCATTGATAAACCACTCGTAGGTTTCAGGTGAGCGAAGAATAGTTTCAAGCACTACTTTCGGGAAGTGCTCTACAATGATCATCAACCGAATAGGGTCATGTACTTCGATCATCTGACTCGGCAAACCCGGCCGCAAATCCCCGTCAATACCATTCGCCACACCAAAGAGTCCCATGACGTTGTGAGGCAGCTTGGTTCCTGCGCCAAGCTTTTGGTTGTCTACACGTGAAAAGAAATACTCTAAATTGATGCCACCGCAAACGGGCGCAGCAGGCCGAAGTATGTTCAATAAATATTTACCATCGGGATCAATGGCATAATTATATGAATTATGAAATGCGCGCCTATCCAGAAACAAATTCTTAGACAACGATCTCCTTGCCACCACACAAAGCGTGTTAGTAGCATGATTCAACTCAGGGCGAGGCTCAAATAAGGAAACGGACCTCTTACGAACTTCATCATGAATTTTTTCCGGGGTCAATTTTGAATTTACAAGCTCAAACCTGCGTGATCTTTCTTTGGCATTATTATCTAATGCCTTCGCAAATACCTTTTCATTAATCGTGTGATTTTCGCGGTTGGTAACAGTTAATGAGTTCTCATCAAAGAAAGCGATCTCGTCGCGCGTGGTATCGTGCAGGGCGCCAAGAAATTGCGTTGATGTCGGAATTGCAATCCCACGTTCAGCAAGAATTTTTCGCACCTCAGGGTGGTTAGCCATATAGCAGGCAACTCGGGCATTTACCGAGCCGGGACGGCCAGAACAGGCCCCGCAGTCGTAGGCCGCATAATGTGGGTTGTTAACACTACTGGAACCGTGACCAACGATATAAACTATCGGAGCAAAATCTTTCACCAAGCCAATACTCATCAGCATCCCTTCAAGACGCTGCGCCATCTCTGCAACTGTAAAACCAATCTGCAAACCGTTTTCTGTGCTCTTAGGGTCTTTATTTTCAATAGTCAGTTGAGAGTGCCTGTCCATGTGCTGGAACGAGGAAGCCGTAGCCGGGCTGATCGACGGTCTGAAAATATTAACAAACAATTTCAAAGCCGACCAGAAACCGAGAGTCTGTGAGATCAACCAGCCGGAATAAAATGAGGTCGTATGTTTTGAGAAATGAACATCCTGTTCTCGCTTTTCTTTGTTATTCGATCCTTTGATTAAATATTTTGGCGTGACGGGCGCCGGACAAACTTTCGTATAAAATTTCCCGTCTTCAGGCTGATAGAAAAATTCCATGCTAAAGAAACCCGGAGTAGCAAAGGTTTCACATTTAGGGTCTGCTTTCTCAAGATATCTTCTAAAGGAATCTTCACGATCGTCTATGCAGAATAAAGACTGGAAAGTTTTGGATTGCACCTGTTGATGGTTGGTGGCTTTGGATGTTGAAACAATTCCTGCCAACACCTGATCATAATAACTCCACTCAAATGCTTCTTGCCAGATGATTAATACTTCGCGCAATTCCGTTAGATGAACATCGGCAAACAAGTCAATAGGGCGCTCACTAATCTTTGTACTGAGTGGCATCCAGTCTTTGCCAAAGTTGTAGTCCATGATATCGATCTCCATGAGAAGCTCAAATACCACGAGGTCATGCACTGAAATCTTTTTCGTATCCAAAAGTGTTGACGGGCTGGTTTCGACAACTGAAACCATACCCGACCATCCCATATGCGAAAACTGCTGGTCGAACAAATACTGCTTGTAGAGCGACTCATCGCCAATTAGTATTTCCAATAAATCAGCAATCTCACAATTATCATCCAACAGGTATTTTTTTGCTCGCTTTGTTCTAAAAAAACTAGACAGACTGACTTTCTCTATTTCCCTCATTGACTCCAGAAAGCTTTTTCCCTTTACCGGAAAATTCCATATCGAAATTCCCTGATCAAGATAACTACACAGGATTCTGAAAAGAACAGGTTGCACCAGCGAATCCATATCAATATGATATTGGCGCTTCCAGTTCGATCGCAGCGCTCCTATACGCGGAGGGCTGTGCATACTATATTTCCCAGAACACACCTTTTCTTTCCATTCCTTAAGAGCGCTTGCTCCCTTTCGTTCAATAATTACTTTTTCAAGAATGTCTTCTCTGATTTTTTTGGAATCGTAAAGGGATCGGAATTCGCTTAACTTAAGTGAAACCTTATACCCAAACATTTCAGAAGCTCGATGAAGCGCGTCGTGGAATTTCAATTTCTGAAATGCCTGCAACGTGTTCTGATGAATAAAATCTTTGAGCGATGCCTGCTCAGGCAGGTAGTGCTTCAGCTCATGGAGCACTTCATGTTCATCGAAAGAAGAATTCTGCATAACTATTAATATTACCTTAGGATTGTCCGTTGAAGAAACAGTTTGAGCTGCAGGTCTGCCTGCTGATTATAACCGCACCGGTACCGGTGGGCGGATATTTTTTGAATTCAGATTCGAAGAGAGCGGTCGGCCAGATACAATGGGATGTCTGAAATAGTACCTATTGCGAGTGGCGCACTATGAATCAATTCGCACCATGCTCCGGCGATCAAGACTGGAGCAGAGACACCAAACTGGCAAACAAAAAAGAAATCCTGTTGAGGGTCGTCATCCTTTTCAATCTCTCTTTCTTCGTAAGGAAGTTGATTATCAGACTTGGAAGGAAGGCTACTGCTTTTGGAAACATTATACCCTTGTTCCTTTGGGTAATCTGTCCAGAAATTAACGGATAGTGAAACAATAAAAGTGTATAAGAAGATAACCACGAATGTGTAAGACAACACGCTAATATGGTTTATATTCTTCATAAACTGCGCAAATGTAAAAAAATCCATGACATTCGCGGTTCAAATTTACTTAGGGCAGCCGATTAAACCACGGACGGTTATTTTATACAACTCAACTTTAAAGTTAACCCGGGTTGCTTTCCACTTATATAAAAATTTTGAAATGTGACGCAATTCTTATAACCTTTACGTTTTGCAGAGATAATCATGCATCGAAATTTACACCAGTTTCTAAAATTTTTTGCGCTCATTATCTTCTCTGTGGAGTTACTCGCTCCTGTAATATTACCCGCCGACTCCTCTGATAAAACTGAAAATGCCGGTACTCAATTAGTGAATTCATCAACTGCCAGTCAAACACAGCTTTTCTGCATCTTCGCTGAAGAACTGGATGCAAATGAGGAAGACGGATTAGGTCACAAAGAATTTACTTCCCTCTTTGACCTTAATCTGATTTCAGTTTTTTATCCTCATCATGAATTAATAAAGTCTTCGCAGGTCTTTATCCAACACTCATACCAGCACATTGCTGCGCAGCCACCGCTGTTTCTCCTCAACTGCCATCTCCTTATCTGATAAATTTCTCCCGCATAATTAGGCAGGCTTGAAATGCCAATGATGCTATTTACTGGCACGATCAGTGAAATCAATCGTATCGTATAAAAAGTGTCAGAGGAAAATGATTTTTCACATGATTTGCACCCGGACTGAAAACAACAAAACATGGAAGTCGATTTTAAACTTAAAAGTAAAAAATGAAAACTCTTGAAATTCCTAAAGATGGACTTGAAGGGCTGAAGCAAAATTGGACTGCAGATGCTTTATCCGGGTTCCTCGTATTTTTATTAGCCTTGCCGCTAAGCCTTGGTATCGCCAGCGCCAGCAAATTCCCTGCAGCTATGGGCGTGCTTACAGCCATGGTTGGGGGAATTGTTGTGAGCTTCTTTATGGGCGGACGAATGACTATCAAAGGCCCTGCTGCCGGTTTGATCACGGTTTGCTCAGGTGCAGTTCTGGCATTAGATGCCTTGAAGATTGAAGGAGCCAGTGGCGTACAACTCGCCTGTGGTGCAATTGTTATCATGGCTATCATTCAAGTAGTACTTGGCTTTTTAAAATTCGGATCGTACAGCGATTTCTTTCCTCACTCAGCTGTGCATGGAATGTTGGCAGCCATCGGTGTTTTAATTTTCGCTAAACAATTTCCAATTCTGCTTGGTGTTGATGCGTCTCTTTTAAAAGATGCAGCGGGGAAAGGACTAAGTCCAATCGGTCTGTATACTCACATCCCTACATTCATTGCAAATGCTAAACCTGAAATTGCAATTATTGGTATAGGCAGCTTAATTATCCTTTTCGGATTGCCTGCTATTGGTGGGATCTTTAAAAAGATACCCGCACCAATGTTGGTACTGCTGGTGATGATTCCACTTGGTATCTACCTAAACTTGGGAACACTTGTTGACTCGGGCAACAAACATTTTGCATTAGTGCACGTTGGCGATTTCTGGAAGGAAGTGAAATTCAATGCGAGCTTTGCTGCCATTAGCACAGGCACATTTTGGTATTATGTGTTTATGTTTCTTTTTGTAAACAGCCTGGAGTCATTGCTCACGGTAAAGGCTCTTGATGGTCTTGATCCATGGAAGCGTAAATCAGATTATAATAAAGACTTAAGTGCACTTGCGCTTGGCAACGGAGTATCCGGTGCTTTGGGTGGGCTGCCCATGATATCTGAAGTAGCGCGTAGCTCAGCCAATGTTGGATTTGGTGGCCGTACCCGTTGGGCTAATTTCTTTCACGGATTATTTCTGCTAGTGTCAATGCTGCTGCTGATCCCAGTGATTGAGATGATTCCAAATGCTGCTCTTGCAGGTATGCTGATTATGGTGGCTTATCGTTTGGCTTCTCCTAAAGAATTTATAGGTACATATAAAATAGGAGCAGAACAGTTGGTTATTTTCCTGGTAACCATTTTCGTTACCGTAGCTGAGGACTTGTTGATGGGTGTTGCTGCCGGTATAGTTGTAAAGTTTATTTTCCACCTGATCAATGGTGCGCCGATCACTAGCTTGTTCAAAGCAAATTATGAAGTGAAAGAAACCGCTGAAGGCTATACTGTAGATGTGAAGCAGTCTGCGATTTTTTCAAACCTGATGGGCTTCCAAAAAATGTGGACCAAGTTAAAGCCCGGCAAGAAAATCAAATTCAATTTTGCCGAAGCCAAATTGGTGGACCATACTTTCCAGGAAGCTCTACACCACTTTGAAGAGGATTATCATAGCGCCGGCGGGCATGTAACTCTCACCGGTTTAGATAAGCACAAAGGTTTGTCAAGTCATCCTTTGGCTACAAAGAAATTGTCGTAATCAATCATTAATAAGTCATGCTTAAATTTATAATCGATGAAAAAAAGTATTCTACTATTTGTCGTGTTGGCCGGGCTTAAGGGCTTTGCACAAGAGCAGCCTAAAGAAGAACCGAAAAAGGAAACCAAGAAAGCTATTGAAGAATTGCGGCTTAGTCTCAATGACGATGGTACTCATTACATCAAAGCTACTTTTCTTAACCAAGCCTGGTTCCGTTATGCAGACTACAATCCGGGCACTACTGTTTTAGGGGCTCCAAAGTCAAACGGGTTTGATATAGGGCTTCGCAGAACGCGCTTCCAGCTATATGGCCAATTAACTGACCACGTGACATTCTATTTTCAGATGGGTCAAAATAATTTCGATTTCTTATCGGGAAATGGCGGCTCACCTGATAACGGCTCTCCTTATGTAAATAGAAAAACCCAATTCTTTATTCATGACGCCCTTGCCGATTACAGAATCAAAAAAGGAAGTGATATCCTCTTTCTTGGAGGAGGCTTAACAATTGCCAATGGTCTTTCGCGCTTTAGTCAGCCTAGCATTGGCACGATCATGAGTCTGGATGTGCCCGTATTTGCACAAGCTACTGTCGACCAAACCGATGAGTTCTCGCGCAAGCTGAGTATGTACGCCCGCGGGCAGCTCGGAAGATTGGATTACCGATTGGTTCTCACTGATCCATTTCCAGTAAATACCAACGGTACAGTTGCTACGCCACTCACCTTTGCACCCAACAGCCCCAATGCAACTTTTGCACAAGTCGGTCACAACAAACAATATCAGGGTTTCTTCATGTGGAATTTCTTCGACAAAGAATCTCACGTGACACCTTATATGACTGGAACTTATTTAGGCAAGAAGAAAGTGCTGAATCTCGAAGGCGGATTTATTCACCAGGCAAATGCCACCTGGACAGGAGATGGAACATTGGCTGGCACAAAGTATCATGATATGGACCTTTGGTCGGTTGCAGTATTCTATGATGCTCCGCTTAACACAGAGAAAGGAACAGCATTCAATGCCTATGCAGGTTATTTCCATACAGATTATGGTCAAGGATATCTTCGCTATAATGCAAGTATGAATCCAGCCAACGGTATTGTCTCACCCCCTACTGGCACCGCTCAGGCGAATAGCCAGGGCACTGCATTCCCTATGTTTGGCACAGGCAATGTAATTTATGCGCAAGCGGGATACTTATTAAAGAAAGATCTTTTGGGTGAAGGCAACGGCACGCTAATGCCTTATGTAACTCTGCAAAGTGCTAAGTACGATCGCCTTGATAAACAAATGAATGTGTATGATTTTGGGATGAATTGGTTGATCAAGGGTCATACCGCAAAAATCACTTTGGATTATCAGATTCGTCCGACTTATACACCGAATGGCACGGCTCTTAATCTCAATAGCAGTACCAAGGGCCAGCTTAACATGCAATACCAGTTCTTTTTCTAAAAGCAGTTTAGTTTAGTTTGCAAATGGGCGCCTCGCAAGGGCGCCTGTTTCTTTTTTATTCAATTTGAATTTTTAAAAGAGTTAAACACTGATTCAGATTTCAGTTCTCATCACTCACAAATACTCAGCTACTTATTGAGTACATTAGTAAAAAAATGGATGACCGCAACTGGGTTGAGATTCTCAACAAAACGCTTCGTTCAAAGCTTCGCGGCAAAGTGATTTGTAAAATTCAGCCGTCACCTCGCAACGGTCGAAACGTTGATGAGCTACTCGATTCAGAGAATAATATTTTAGGGTTCTATTATTTTAATAATGTAGCACATCAAAAGACCTATTTCAATTTTCAAGAATCAAGATTTCTGCGAGACTTGAATTAGCCCGCATTTTCAATTGACATTCAATTAGTTTAAACCAGTCTTTTCGATTCGTAAGGCTGCCTGTTTCTTTTTCATTAAATTAGAGTCCACAACCAATCGCCATGGACTTCAAGGAAATATTTTCAGTTACATTAATTCTCTTTTCGGTAATTGATGTTGTTGGTTCAATTCCGTTCATCATCCTCATTCGAAAACGAGAAGGAAGGATTTATGCCGAGCGCGCTACCGCCATCGCGGCAGCATTAATGGTTGCGTTTCTCTATTTAGGCCAATCCATTTTGAATTTATTCGGTCTGGACGTTGGCTCGTTTGCTGTCGCCGGTTCTATCGTTATGTTCATTATAGCCATGGAGATGATCCTTGGCATAACACTTATCAAAGATGACCCCGATGCCAAAGGTTCAGGATCTATTGTGCCTATTGCATTTCCTTTAATTGCCGGAGCCGGAACATTGACTACGATCCTTTCACTTAGAGCTGTTTACGAAGAAAGTGACATACTCATTGGAATAGTAGTGAATCTTATATTCGTTTACATCGTGCTTCGGTCTAGCTCATGGCTTGAGCAGAAAATTGGAAAATCAGGCTTTGCTGTTTTGCGCAGAGTATTTGGTGTTATACTTCTATCTATTGCTGTGAAGATTTTCAAAAGCAATATGATGCTCTCTTAAATTTCATCGTTCAACTACAATGATTCGTATCTACACAGACGGAGCCGCACAAGGCAATCCCGGGCCCGGAGGCTACGGCACTATTCTCAAATTCAATCAGGCAGAAAAAGAGCTCTCCGAGGGTTTCCGCCTCACAACAAACAACCGGATGGAGTTACTCGCAGTAATTAAGGGTTTGGAGGCGATCAAAAAAAATAATATTCCGATTACAATCTACTCTGATTCTAAGTACGTGGTGGAAGCTGTAGAGAAAGGCTGGCTATGGAATTGGCAAAAGAAAAATTTTAAAGATAAAGCCAATGTTGACCTGTGGCTTCGCTACATCCCCTTGCATCAAAAATTAAAACCAAAATTCGTGTGGATCAAAGGGCATGCGGGTCATCCTGAAAATGAGCGATGCGATGTTTTGGCGGTGCAAGCTGCTTCCGAAAAAAAACTTTTGATTGATCATGAGTATGAAGAGAATCAAAAGAAATAAAAAAGCCGCAATCGAAATGATCACGGCTTTTAAATTGGGTTAGTTCTCTTATTACTTTCCTGCTTTCAATTTATCCAGTTCTCCCTGGTAGAATTTAATATTTGCCTTCTGGTTTTCAGGCACATTCTTTATCGCCTCTTCCCAGTACTTGATTGCACTCTTCTTGTCGCCCAAAGCAGTATAACCGCGGGCTAAACCAACATTCGGAGTAAACTTGTCAGTGGGATTTTTCTGAGCGTTAAATTTGAATACCTCCATCGCCTTATCATTTTTACCGGCACTCAGCAGAGTGCGTCCGTATTGATGAACAACCTGAACGGATGCGTCAGGAGCATGGATAGCTTTTTCCATAGCAGCATCTGCATCGGCATCCTTTCCCATTGCACTCAGCACAGCAGATTTCGCCTGAATAGTGGTGAACTCTTCGCGGCCTCCAAAGATCGGATCAGCAGCACGATTTGCCCAAGCCAATGCTTCATCAAGATTGATTTTATTCTGCGCACAGAAAGTTGCAGCTTGAGAATAATTTCTATAATCAAAGCCAGGAGTTGAGCGCAACTGATTCCTGATCATAGATAAATAAAGATCGTTTACATCGGTCTCTTCTATTTTAAGAGGAATTCGTTTTTTCTCCCATTGCAAATAGGCAGTCGCCGAATTCGCCTGGCGGTCATCGAAGCCATACATCAGGTAATCTGTAAATGGCGCATCTTGCGGAGTTACATCTACGCGCAATACGTCTTCATTTGGTTTATAAAAGAAACTACCCCAGCTGGTTGAGTTTGACGAGAATATCCAAGTCCACTGTCCGTCTTTTGAAGGAGCGAGGAATAGCCCATACGTGCCGGCCTTCAAATCTTTGCCTTCCACCTTTACGTCATGCGAGAATTTGATGACGGTATTTTCGTTCGCACCTGCACGCCAGGGCATCGCGTTAAAACCAAATCCCTGTTCAAGGAAACCATAAGGAACCAATTCGCCCCAAATGTGTCCGGTGCGATCATCACCTTTTGCAGTATGAACTCGCGGGCTGCTGTAGGTAATGGAAATCTCAACGGGCCCAATATTCTGGCTCACCTTCGCTTTTTGATTATTGCCACTCGGTGGCAATGACAAACTTTGCGCATATCCATAGCCGGCAAAGGCCATGACAACAAATACAGTAACTAATCTTTTCATGGAGTTTTGGGTTGATTATTAATTTAATGAATGATCTAACGAAAAAGATCATCCGCTAGATGTCACCCTAGATTGGGTATTTCTCCATGTGCCATTTTGAGCGTGCCGGCACTACAACTTTAAGAGAACCCGGCTTTAATGTAACTTCAAATCTATCAGTAGCTGGCATCGCTTCACCATCGATGTGATAAGCAATACGCTCCTTCAAATTAATATTTAGATGTTTCGATCGCTGTATTTCAACGAAGCGTGACTTATTCAAATTACCAGTAAACATTTTACCTGCAAATCCTGCCATGTGCGCAGCCGACACTTTTTTGATCAAACAAATATCAATCAATTGATCACATACCGAAGCCTGTGGTGCAACGCGGGCATTATTTCCAAACTGTGACGAATTGGCTAACGCAATAATGAAAGAACTCGACTTTATGATGTCTCCGTTGACCTCGATTGAAGCTTCAAATTCTTTAAAACTTAGAAATTCTTTTAACACCAATTTCGAGTAACCAATCAGTCCTCGTTTTTCTTTGTTCTCAAACAGTCCTGCTATATGTCCGTCAAATCCAATTCCCGATACATTTACAGAAAGCTTTCCGTTCACTTGCATAGTATCGATCAACTGCTCATGGGGCCGTTGAAATATATTCAAAGCTTTCTTAAAACTCATTGGTATTCCTAAATGTCGGGCCAAACCATTACCAGAGCCCTTTGGAAGGATACCCATGGCAATCTCAGAGCCTAGCAGTCCCTGAGCTACTTCGTTTACCGTGCCATCACCGCCCACAGCAAAAACAAAATCAAAGGACTGGTCAATAGCGTCATAAGCAAGTTCGGTAGCGTGCCCACGACCTTGGGTGAACTCAATCCGACATTCGATATTGGAGTTTTTGCATTGCTCGATGATGCGGCCCTCCACTTCGGGGCGATAGCCTCCACCCGAAAATTTATTAACTATAAAAAGCGCTTTCCTGACAGGCACAGATTGTTTGTTATTGAATTGTCAAAAATAATCTTGATCCGGCTTTAGATTTGAACGTACTTGTAATTGGATTCAAACCTAATCGAATTTACAAACCTACACAACCGGCACTTGATTATGGATGACTTTACACCGCGCAAGATCAAATTCAAGGCTTGGGATCAGGAACACAAGTTACTTATGCGCCTCAACAGTATTGAATGCAGTAAGGGCGAGCTAATTAAGAAAAACCACATCCTGTTGCAATTCACTGGACTACTCGACAAAGAGGGCGAAGAAATCTACGACATGGACGTACTTCTGATTTCACTGGACAAATACATTGTCTTCTGGAATTCTGTCAAAAACGGATGGTATTACTCTCCGCTTTCTAATCGCGAAAACCAAACCTCTTTTTTAGCTAAAGACGCAGAACGGATGAAACGCTTTGGAAATTTGTTCGAGCTCTCTAAAGATGCTCTGGAATTTAAAAAAACTACTTTTTAAGCTTGGAATTGATATAGTCTACAGCTTGCCCGATAGTCTGCATTTTTTCAGCATCATCATCCGGGATTTTTATATCAAATGTCTGTTCAAATTCCATCACCAATTCGGCATAATCCAATGAATCGATGCCGAGATCTTTAACAAAACTTGCGTCGGAAGTAATTTGAGATTCGGGGATTCCCAGTTTTTCAATAAGAATGGCGTTGATCTTGTGCTGTACGTCTTGCATGAAGAGTCTAATTTTTCAAAGCTAATCCTTTTCAGCTTTCCGGCCAAGTTTCACTAAAACCGAAGGATAAATTCAGTGCCTTCGCCCAATTTTGACTTGACTGAAATCTGACCTCCATGCTGTCTCATAATCTGACGAGACAAGCTCAAGCCAATGCCCGACCCGGTTTTCTTGGTAGTGAAAAAAGGAATGAAAATTCTCTCCAGTGCATCCGAATCTATGCCGTTGCCATTGTCTTTTACCGATATAACAATGTGGCCATCGTAGTTATAAGCTGAGAGTATTATCTTCTTGTTGGCCTGACTATCAAAAGCCTGAATGGCATTTTTTATCAAATTGATAAGCACTTGCTCGATCATGGTCTTGTCTGCCTGCATAGTCAATTCACCTTCCTGAATATTCAACTCTACTGACACTTCGTGGTCTGCCAATTCCTTCTTATGAAGCATGGCCATCTCCTCAAGCAAATCTTTTACATGTACCTCGGCAAGTTTAGGTTTGGGGACATGCGTCAGGTTCTTAAATTCTTTTACAAACCTGATTAGCCCGGCACTTCTTTTGCCAATAGTCTGTACCGACAAGTACATATCCTCAGCCTCCTCACGTTGCAATGATAAATCTCCCCGTTTTAGCATTGTATCCAGTTCGTCCTCAACAAGTCCCGCTAATGAAGAGATGGGTGTAACGGAGTTCATGATCTCATGGGTGAGAACGCGCACGAGGTTTTGCCAAGCCTCCATTTCTTTATCCTCCAACTCACTGCGGATGTTACTCATTGAAATGAGCTTCATTACCTCCCCTTTCAGCGTAAGCTCAATAGCATAAAAAGACAACTGAACCGTCTCGTCCCCCATTTTCAGTTGAAGTAGTTCGCGGCCACCCGTCTTTAGTTTCCGAAAAGAGTCTACAAGTGTTTCATCAACTTCACGGAGATCATTCAGGTTTTCTGCACGATCAACCCGCAGCAGTCGCTTTGCTGCCGTATTCATAATCTGAATTACTCCCTCTTTATTAAAGGTCAAAATACCAATGCCAATGTGTTGTACAATATTCTTAAAGAATAAGGCTACATCATCATATTTTATTACGGTATCAGGTTTTATCGGAGCAACGGGAGGGGTAACTTTCTCTACTGGTTTGTCTGCGACAGGTTTCTCTATGAACTTCATTAACTGCAATCCTTGAAAAGCAATGGCCGCAATCAGCAAGATCGAAAGGCCAAAGCTAAACTTATCACCCATGGAATAACCCAGCGCAAATCCGGAGGCAACCAGAATTGCTAATCTGGTAAATAATGGCGATCGCCAATTAAAGTCCATATTTTTCCATCCTGCGATAAAGAGAAGCCCGGGTGAGACCTAGTTCTTCTGCAGCTTTGGAAATATTTCCTCCGTGCAACTGAATAGCTTTTGTCACAGCCGATTTCTCTACTTCGTCAAGATTCAATGAGTCAGTAGATGATGTATCGTTTCCCTTTCGGCTGAATAGGAAGTCGCTCTCCTGCAGTGTGTTTGAGTCAGCCATAATCACAGCCCGTTCAATGGAATGCTGTAACTCTCGTACGTTCCCCGGCCATGGATATTTCTTCAACTTTCCCATTGCCTCAGGAGAAATCGAAAGGACTTCTTTATAGTATTTTTTGGAGTAATAATTAAGGAAGTGATTCGCCAAAGCCGGAATGTCATCAATCCTGTCGCACAACGGAGGGATGTTGATCTCTACCGTATTGATGCGATAGAGTAAATCTTGCCTGAATTTTCCTTCTTTCACCATCTCATGCAGCGGCATATTGGTAGCGCAAACCAGCCGAATGTCCACTTCTATTGGTTGATTGGCCCCTACCCTTGTCACCTGTCGTGATTGCAGCGCACTCAAAAGTTTACTTTGAAGATTCATGCTGAGGTTACCAATTTCATCGAGGAAAAGTGTACCCCTATTAGCCAACTCAAATCGCCCAGGCCTGTCTTCACGTGCATCAGTAAATGCGCCTTTCTTATGGCCAAACAATTCACTTTCAAAAAGTGTCTCGGTGATGGCCCCCATATCTACCGCTACAAATGAGTTTTCCTTTCGCAGAGAGTTCTGGTGAATAGCGCGGGCAACTAATTCTTTACCAGTACCATTTTCACCGAGGATCAGAATGTTTGCATCAGTCTTGGCAACTTTATCGATCATTGAGAAAACTTCGTTCAATGCCGGGCTTTGTCCTATGATGTCGCGAAACGGCTGGCTGATTTGCTCTTCCAGCATTTGCTTTGCCTTCCTCAGTTTATCTACTTCATTATATGATTTCTTCAACTTGATCGCAGTAGAAATCGTAGCAACGAGCTTCTCATTTTGCCAGGGTTTCAAAATAAAATCAGTAGCTCCTTCTTTAAGGGCACGCACTGCCATTTCTACATCGCCAAATGCCGTGATCATAATTACCACGGCTTGTGAGTCCCGGTCCTTGATTTGCTTGAGCCATTCAAAACCTTCTTTTCCACTGGTGGTATCTTTGCTGAAATTCATATCAAGCAGGATAACATCATAAGTATCGTTATTGAGCAGGAAAGGAATTTTATTCGGATTTTTTTCGATGATGACCTGATGACCTGACTTCTTTAGCAACATTTTTGCGGCTAACAAAACATCTTCGTCATCATCAATCATCAATATTTTACCATTATCATTCACGGGCTTAGGTTTAAAGAACTATTTGTAATAGGAAAAATTATGCCAACTCAACTGAGGCTAAAAATCAACTTCTGAAGCTAAATATTGTACTAAATCGCACAAAGATGTCCAAAATTGAACAGAGAAGGAAATTCATTTTAGCTAGTCGGTTTGATTTGCTAAAGGATTCTCAAAAACAACTACCCGATCCTTTTCTGTCACTAGAAAAATCCGCTCATCTGTAACAACAACAAATTTACCTGCTCCAGATTTCAAGTCCCTACTCTTTTCGGTGTACAAATCATAAAAAGTAATTTTGTCTCCGTCAAGGAAATACAACTCTTCTCCAAAGAAACCAAAGTTTGCAGTTGTACATTTAATCTGATTGACTTTCTTACCCACGTTACTAAAAATCAAAATACCGGAGTTCCTGTCAAGCAAGAAAATAAGGTTTTGATAGTCACACAAAAAAGTAAAACGTGGCTTCTCTTTAAACTCAGTAGAATCAACATAGAACTCAGTCACTACCTGATTAGTGGCAGGGTTTAGCTTCTTTATCGAATAATCTTCTTCATCTAATACCAAAAGCTTATTGTCATTAGTTGGACATACCAGCAAAGGTTTGATCGCTACCGACGGGTCAACAGTATGAACCTCGGGGTTTTGAAAATTACGGTCATACTCAGTGAATTTCTGCCCTACCTTTTGATAAATAAAAATTTTCGGATGGTACCATGGCTGTAAAAGAGTCGGTGCTTCCCCTTTCTTGAATGCGGCTAATACTTTATTATCAGGGTCATATTTCTTAATTGAACCGTTTCTAAAAATCACAAAGAAATTACCCATACGATCTACAGAAACAGTTTCGATTTTACCCGGACTGAATTCACTTAGTTTTTTCAGATCTTGTGAACTTGCCGAAAACCAAAAAATAATAAATTGGATTAGCCAAAATAACTTTACCGAAATTCCTGACCGCGCCATCAGTTCTTGAATACTTTTAGTTCAGCAGAATCGCTTCCTACAACAGCATACGTATCAAAGTGTACCCACTCTCCGAGGTTGATGTATCTACTATTTTCGCCCACTTTTAAGTCTAGTGGCAAATGACGATGGCCAAAAATATAGAAATCGTGATGCTCCTTCTTTTCAAGCTCACGGCAGTAGGTCAATAAATACTCGTTCTCTTCTCCACTAAATTTTTCCTCGCGGGCGTTATTATTGATCCGGCTCTTACGACTCCAATATTTGGCGATTGATACTCCGAGGTTCGGATGAATTCTTGCGAAAAGCCACTGACATATTCCGCTATTAAAAAACTTCTTCAACAATTTATATGTTGCATCTCCTTGCCCTAGTCCGTCACCGTGACCAACCAGCAACTTGAGTGTGTTGACCGTCAATTGAATTGGTTCATGAAAAATGACTATTCCCATTTCCTTTTCAAAATAATCAAACATCCACATGTCATGGTTGCCTGTAAAAAAATAGATAGGCATCCCTGCGTCTCGAAGCTCGGCTAGTTTACCCTGAAGCCGGATAAATCCCTTAGGAATAGCTTGATTGTACTCAAACCAAAAATCAAAAATATCACCAAGAAGAAACACCGCATGAGCATCCGTCTTTACTTCATCCAACCACGAAACAATCCTTTTTTCCCTAATCAAACTGGATTCATGATCGGGCACACCAAGATGAAAGTCAGATGCGAAGTATACTTTTTTTCCGGACGGAAGATCGATATGCATTTTGTAAAAATAAAAAACCTGGCAGGTTATTAAAACTTGCCAGGCTGTGTCAGTTTCATATTATCTCACTTGGGTATTTCAGAAACTTCTTTGGTTGTCTCTGATGTACCGTTAGAATTCTCTGGTTCTTTCTTCTCAGCAGGAACAGGAACAACAGCACCATTTGTAAATTTCTCGTACGTAGTCTGGTGAGCAAATGGCCGTTTACCAATTAACCTTTCGAGATCTGACTGGAACAAAATTTCTTTTTCCAATAACTCTTTAGCAATGATCTCAAGCTTGTCGCGATGTTCACTTAGTAGTCTCTTGGTACGCTCAAACGCGTTATCGATAATTTTCTTCACTTCCTGGTCAATCTTCTCAGCGGTAGCATCAGAATAGGGTTTGTTAAACGTGTATTCAGATTGCTTGGAGTCGTAAAACGAAATATTACCGATGGCCTTATTCATACCATACACAGTCACCATACTGTACGCTAACTTTGTAATTCGTTCTAAGTCACTAAGCGCGCCGGTAGAAATCTTCTCGAACACAAGTTCTTCGGCAGCACGTCCGCCAAATGCCATACACATTTCATCAGTCAATTGCTCGGTCTGATAAAGGAATTGCTCCTTCGGCAAATACTGGGCATAACCCAAGGCGGCAACACCGCGAGGTACAATGCTCACCTTCACGAGCGGATCTGCATGTTCCAGAAACCAGCCAGCCACTGCATGACCAGCTTCATGGTAAGCCACAATTCTTTTTTCTTCAGGAGAGATAATTTTATTCTTCTTTTCAAGACCACCGATCACTCGGTCGATTGCATCCTGAAAATCGATCATCTCCACTTCTTTTTTATCTCTGCGTGCTGCTATAAGTGCAGCTTCGTTACACACATTGGCAATTTCAGCTCCGGCAAAACCGGGGGTTTGGGCCGCCAGTTTTTTAATATCTAAATCTTTAGAAAGTTTAATCGGCTTAAGGTGCACTTTAAAAATTTGTTCACGCCCAGCGATGTCTGGTTTGTCAATACTAATCTGCCTGTCGAAGCGGCCTGGACGCAGCAACGCTGAATCCAAAACATCCGGACGGTTGGTGGCAGCCAGAATAATCACACCACTGTCGGTTGCAAAGCCATCCATCTCAACGAGCAGTGAGTTCAAAGTATTTTCGCGTTCATCGTTGGCTCCAGGCAATTGTCCACGTCCGCGCGAACGACCGATAGCATCAATCTCATCAATAAACACTATGCAAGGCGCTTTCTCTTTAGCCTGCTTAAATAAATCACGCACGCGCGCAGCGCCCACACCTACAAACATTTCTACAAAATCAGAACCTGACAGAGAGAAGAATGGAACCGCGGCTTCTCCGGCAACGGCCTTAGCCAACAAGGTCTTACCCGTTCCCGGAGGGCCAACCAGCAAGGCTCCCTTCGGAATCTTGCCACCAAGTTTTGTAAATTTTTGAGGTGTCTTTAGAAAGTCGACGATCTCTTTTACTTCTTCTTTCGCTTCCTCCAAGCCAGCAACGTCTTCAAAGGTGATCTTCACTTTGCTTTCGGCATCAAAAAGTGCAGCCTTAGATTTTCCAATGTTAAAGATTTGTCCACCGGGGCCACCGCCACCAGTCATTCTTCGCATCAGCATCCAGAAACCAACAAGTAGCAAAACCAATAATCCCCAGCTCGTAATCCACTCATAATTGCCACCTTCTTCATTTTCCAAATCGGGAGCGTTAGGGTATTTCTTTCTCAACAAATCGTACTTGTTCTCAAAGAAATTCTGGTCGCCTATTTTATAAAAGAAATGTGGTCCGCTTTGACTAAGTCCCAGCGGTCCGTCCTTTTCAAGTTCAATCTTATACTTGGCATTTTGCAGTGCTTCAGGTTTCAATGTTATCTGAATTACTGCATCTCTTTTCAAAAGTTGTACCCGCTTCACATCACCAGCAGCGATCATATCTTCAAACCGTGAAGACTGAATCTCCACCATGCCGCGAGTGTTTTTTAAATACGTGATGCCCAAGACTACGGCAGTCAACGCCAAAATAATCCACATTTGATAATTGGGCTTTGGTACCCGTGGGGGAATCAATTTCTTCTCCTTGTCTTTGTCCTTTTCCTTGTCAGCCATGAATTGAGTATTAATTAATTTATTGATTAACGTCGGTTTGCGTCAATGGTTCAATCTTCAATAGCGGTGATCTTTGCATCGCCCCAAAGTTTCTCAAGAGCAAAAAACTCTCTACGGTCTTTATTAAAAATATGAACCACTACAGTGATATAGTCGAGCAGAACCCATTCTTTATTGTTTTTGCCTTCCGAATGCCACGGGTTTTCTTTCAAATCTTTGTAAATAAACTCATCAACAGATTCAGAAATGGCATTTAATTGCTTATCCGAATTACCAGAGCAAATCACAAAAAAGTCGGCCACAGCATTCTTTACTTGTCGTAAATCCATGACTACAATATCTGACGCTTTTTTCTCCTGCATGCCTTTAACTACCAGATCGGCTAATTTCTCCGAATCCTGCTTTTTCTTTCTTGCCATTAACTAATCTGAAGTTTTATTTTACCCGGATTCCCGGCTTTAATTACATTTTGATATGTTGCGAAGGAAAGTCCAGCGCCTAATCTGCAAATCTAACCAAAATCTATTGTATAAAATCCCTGCCAATACTCTTTTCATAGGCCAAAGGCTGGTTTTCGTGCCAGAATGTCCTTCTACCAATTCGCTGGCATTAGAATTATCAGCCAAAAGCATCTTGCCCGAAGGCACTGTTATTATCACCTCAAATCAAACTGCTGGGCGTGGCCAACGTGGTAATACCTGGAAAACCAGCGAAGGGTTAAACCTTACTTTCTCAATTTTGCTTAAGCCTTCCTTCCTCAAGGTGAACATGCAATTTTACCTAACCATCGCAACATCGCTGGCGGTACAAGATTTTTTAAAGTCGAAAAATGTTGATGATACAAGAATCAAATGGCCGAATGATATTCTGGTTGGAAGAAAAAAGATATGCGGAACGCTGATCGAAAACTCAATTCAAGGCGAATCAATTCAGCAAAGTATTGTAGGAATAGGATTAAATATTAACCAGACTGATTTTGAATTAGCTTCGGCCACTTCTTTAGCTACAATCAAGCAGGAAAGCTCTGATCTGAATGAAGTTCTCAATCTGCTTTTAGGGCAACTTGAAAAACGTTACCTGCAACTTCGCTCAGGGAAACTTGCTGAATTAAAGGATGAATATCTTCTCAACCTTTTTGGGATCGGCGAAAAACGAATTTTCGTCTCTCACGAAAAGAAATTTGAGGGAACTATTGAGAACGTAAGCGAGTCAGGTGAGCTAATCGTACTCATTAACAATAACAGAACCTCGTTCAACCTGAAGGAGATCAGTTTGGTTCTATAAACCCCGATTATTTATTCAGCCTGATGCCCGATTTCCCAAACAACATGTAATGTTGCTTACGTGTGCTCCAATGATAGCCCAATGAAAATGGCAACGGCTGTGATCCGGTTTTAAATGCTGAATCGAGGGCAGGTTGAAAAAGACCTCGGCTGAAATCCTCTACCGGAGGAACATACTCACCAAAGAAAGTTGCCTTCCATTCGGGTTTGTGATTTAAGAAACGGTACGGAATACCGGTATCGTCCTGAAATAGAGAAACGCTATTGCTTAAAATCAATTCCCTGATTTTACTGAAGTCATTCAAATGCATCAGGTAAGAAGCTGATTTCACAAATGTATTAAATGGAGCGCGCGCTTTTACAAATTTTACATAGCCTTGCCTGTCTTTAAGGCCGCCATTAGAAATACTCAAAGAGAAATAGTAGACGGTTTTGATCTTTTTCGTTTCAGTATTTCGCAAGGTGAACCTCACACCCGGACTTTTATAGTGATTAATTTTCTTTACAGAAATTTCTTCTTCGTTTCCTAATGAATCGATGTTGATGAATTTTTGTTGCAATAATTCGTATCCTGATCGCTCCATAAAGAAGTAGAATAATGGCAGTACTCCTTTGATCTGTGCCAAATCTTTTTGCATGTGATTGGTTATGAAATAACTCTTGTTGAATATATCGCGCAACGAACGGCCCAAGCTGTCAAGGAAACGATCGCGGTCTCTTTCAGAAAGTTTTTCAATAGAAGGCACTTCACGAATCGGCTCCAGTGCAGCCATCACGTACTCTTTGGTACGAGGATAAAGAAAGTTAGCATGGAGGAAATCCGGGCCGGAAAAGGGGTAAAATAATTTCAACGAATCGTTGACTGATCTTGAGAAAACGTCCTTCTCCCACTGACTCATTTTTACCAGACGGGCATCGTGCATTTTCTTCCAATTGGCATCCATAGAAGCATGGAAATCAAGCCAGTATTTATCCTTTTCTAAAGACGAGAGCGAATTTGAATCCAGCTGAGGAAGTCCTGCAATAAACCGGGCAGTATTATCAAGTGCAGTATCTTTGGGAATCAACAACTCAGCAGCCTTTTGGGCCGAGTCGATTTTAGCTAATGAATCAACCCTTCGAAGGGAATCGGCCACGTGTTTGGACTGGCCCTCTTTTTTATCGGTACAGGCAGCTGTAAAGAATAAGGCAACGAAAACAAAATACAGGCTCGACTTCTTCATAGTTAGGAAATTGTGGCGCAAAGATATTTTTTAAAAATTCATTTTTAAAGCCTATTCGGCGAAATTGGAATTATTTTCTGGACACATATCGATAAACAAGGAGACCGGAGAGTATTGTGCCTAACGAATAAACGATCACCATCGGGTTCTTGGCAAACTCAAAGTAGATCATCCAGCTCGTAACCAAAATAAAGAATATCGGAGGCAGCGGATACAATGGCAGGCGGAAAGAACTGTCGGGAAATTTTTTTCGCACAATAAAAATCCCAATCACTGTGAGCATTGCAAACACTGACAAGCTCACTGAAATATATTGGATGATTTCCTTGAATGAGCTGACCAGCACTAAAAAAATTGCCCAACCACCCTGAGCAATAATTGCTACATAAGGCATCTCATACCGGTTGGTGGCTGTGAATTTTTTCAATCGGGGATAATCTTCACCCATGGCTTCCAACACGCGTGGCCCGGCGATTGTCATCGCGCTGAGTGTAGAAAGCAAAGCCGTACTGAATAGTCCTGCAAAAACAGATCCGATGGTAGCACCAAAAAGTTTGAACGCTACTACATTACCGATATCATTTTTTCCCTGAAGCTCGCCAAAGCTGGCCACATACAAAAAGGTGCCGTTCAACATGAGATAAACCAAGATGACTGTCAGGGTGCCAATAATGAGTGATCGCGGTAAATTCTTCTCGGGTTTTTCAAGGTTGCCGGCAATGTATGCGGCTGCGTTCCATCCCGAATAGGCATAAACCACGTAGACCAATGAAATAGCAAAACCTGAACTTAGGATCAATGCACCATCGCCGGGCTGAGGCAAAAAAGACAAGTGCGAAAATGACACACTTGAAGCAAAAAAAGGTGCTACACAAAAAACAAAAATCAAAGTGAGCTTGAGCGAAGTAAGAATATTTTGAGCAAGGCCGCCAGTCTTCACGCCAAACCAATGAATGAAAGAAACCAAAATAATTGCTGCGATGGCGATTACTTTCACAGGCAAACCCACAAGTTCGTGAGCATACTCACCGATCGCAATTGCTACCGCCGAAATCGCCCCGGCAAAGCCAACCAGCAAACTGATCCAGCCAGAGGCGAATCCGAGTGATGGATGATACAGCTGTCCCAGATAATAATACTCACCACCTGATTTCTTAAAACTGGCCGCAATTTCGGCGTAGGTAAATGCTCCGCACAAGGCAACCACTCCGCCAAGCGCCCACAAAAACAAAATGGAGAAGCCAGAAGGTAACGGCCCCACTTGATACCCTAACGAAGTAAAAACTCCGGTACCGATCATATTGGCAATCACTAATGTGATACCAACGGAAAGCGCATACTTATTTTGTCCTGTCATGAAATCTTATAAAAAGCGAAAGATGCAGGAATTTTTGCCCGAAGGGAAATGGTCAGTTGAAAAGTCTATCTGGCAAACGTGGCTACATGCTCCTGGAAAAGCTGATCATCTTTACCTCGAATTTGCATCTTGACGTTGAAGTCTTTATCTCCCCAGTTGATTGAAATAATCCCAAAGCTCTTTTTAACTACGTGGTCGCCTATTCGGTACTTATTAGGTTCTACCCAAGGCTCGGGCCAGGTATGGGTGAGTCCGCTGGAAAGAAATTCATACAACGGATAATCCATTCCGGGTAAATTGATTTTAGAGAATTCAGATATATGCCTGTCGCCGCTTATTAAAAGTATTTTCTTTTTCGAGGCTGCAAGTACTTTAAACAATCTTTCGCGTGCCACCGGAAAGTTTGCCCACTTCTCAAACCGGTGTTCTTCAGAAATTACCTGGATGCTGGAGTTGACAATATTTAATGCAGCATCTGAATTTTTTAATTCATTTTCGAGCCATTGCCATTGGGTATCGCCCAAAATATCACCGGTAGCATTGATCTCGTATTTATACTCCTTCTTTTCTGTGCCTTCAGGTTTATAAAAGACTTTTATGAGCGTGTCGCGGAAGTAGCGTGTATCGAGGTTGATTATCTTGACTTTGTTCTTTCCTTCACCAATAGTTAAAGAATTATAAATCCCCGGATGACTCCACACCGGATTGCTTTTGGGAATACCTAAAAACTCCAATTCCATTTTCTTGGCGATGTCGCGATGCGGCCAGAATTTGCCTCCATCATTCATACCATAATCGTGGTCATCCCAGGTCCCTGTGATCGGGCAAGTCTTTAAAAGCTGTTGATAGCCCGGATCGGATTTTTGTTTTGTATAACGTCTCTTCAAATTTGTAGAGTCACCGGAATCGGCATATATATTGTCACCGCCCCAAATCCAAAGCATTGGTTTTTGTCTGACAACATCAGGCCATAGTTCCTGAGGTTTGTCTTCGTTATCGCAAGAACCGATAGCAATGATCGTTTCTTTTTTCTGCGAATAAGATGAAATGGAAACAAAAGCAAAGCCGGCCAATAAGAGAAGTCCTTTTATTTTCATGGGCGCAAAAATACTATTCGTTTTCGAAATGCCGCACACCGCTTATTTAATTTAATGTTGGCATTTAGCCCGCCTTTGTTAACTTTCATTTTAATCAATTTCAATTATGAAAAAGACGTCTTTCCTGTTTTGTGTTGTCATCTTGCTGATGGCTTTTACTTCGTCAGCTCAAACACCCGACTCGGTTTATATCAAAGCGAATTATGAAAAGATGGAGGTGGAAATCCCCATGCGCGATGGCGTGAAGCTCTTCACTTCCATTTATACCCCCAAAGACAAGACCAAAACATATCCAATGCTCATGCAGCGCACATGCTATAGTGTGGCGCCTTATGGAGCGGATAGATTCAGGAGAAACCTGGGGCCTTCAAAATTCCTTATGAAGGATGGTTATATTTTCGTTTATCAGGATGTACGCGGACGATGGATGAGCGAAGGTACCTTTGACAATATGCGGCCCAACATTCCAGGCAACGACAGAAAAAACAAAACTGCTATTGATGAAGCATCTGACACTTGGGATACAATCGACTGGCTGATCAAAAACATTAAAGGCAACAACGGGCGCGTTGGTCAGTGGGGTATCTCCTATCCTGGCTTCTACACAGCAGCCGGAATTCCCGATGCTCATCCAGCTCTCAAAGCCTCTTCGCCACAAGCTCCTATCAGCGACTTTTTCTTTGATGACTTCCATCATCAGGGTGCGTTTTTACAGAGCTATCTTACCGCTTTTGCCGTATTCGGTTATCAACATGAAAAGCCAACCAGCAAGAGCTGGTATGACGACAAGATCAAACGGTTCTATGGAAATCCTCCAAAGGATGGCTACGAATTCAACCTTGACATCGGACCATTAAAAAATGCTACTGCTAAATATCACAACGACAACTTCTTCTGGCAGCAGATCATCGACCATCCTAACTATGATGAGTTTTGGCAACAGCGAAGTTTGCTTCCCCACCTCACCAATGTAAAGCATGCAGTTATGGCGGTAGGCGGCTGGTATGATGCCGAAGATCTTTTCGGGCCCCTTAACATATATAAGAAAATAGAAAGCTCAAGCCCGGGCACTTATAACACTATTGTAATGGGGCCTTGGAGCCATGGCGACTGGGCTCGTGAAAATGGTTTTCAGCAAGTGAATCATATTTATTTCGGTGACAGTATCTCCACCTTTTACCAGCGCGAAATCGAGCGCAAGTTTTTCAATTCAATTTTAAAAGAAGGATCACAACCACCGTTGCCAGAAGCCTACATGTTTGACTGCGGGCTGAAGACGTGGAAGCAATTTGCCGAATGGCCACCCAAAGAAATTCCACCTGTGAAATTGTACTTTGGTGAGAAGGGAAAGCTCTCCATTAACAATCCATTGAATACGGAAGCTGTCTTTGATTATACCAGCGACCCCGCCAAGCCTGTGCCCTACACTTCACAAACGGAAGGATTAGTATTCACACCTCGCAGATTTATGACCGATGATCAACGTGCAGCGTCTCGCAGGCCAGACGTAATCACCTTTGAAACAGATCCTCTCACCGATGATATCACATTGGCTGGTGAAATCGCTGCCAAATTAAAAGTATCCATGACTGGTACCGATGCTGATTTTATAGTGAAGTTGATAGATGTCTATCCCGGCGATACACCCAACGATACCAAGCACAACCCTGCCAATATTGTAATGGCGGGCTATCAGCAACTGGTGCGCCATGAAGTTTTCCGCGGAAGGTTTCGCAACAGCTTTGAAAAACCAGAACCATTTACCCCTAACCAAATCACCGATGTAAACTTTGCCTTACAAGACATCTTGCATACGTTCAAAAAAGGTCACCGTGTGATGATTCAAATTCACAGCACCTGGTTTCCCTACATTGATCGCAACCCGCAGAAGTATGTCGATAACATTTATAAAGCCAACGAAGAGGATTTTATAAAATCGACAATTAAGGTTTATGGCTCATCGGTAGTTGAAATAGGTGGTGGCGAAAAACTGAAAGGGAAAATTGAGATGAAAAAGTAGAACATTATTTTTTCTTTCTATGGCTATTTAGAGTAAGTGCTCAAACTCGTACCTTCGATGTATGAACCGCATCGATCGCCTTACAGCCATTCTTATTCACTTGCAAACCAAGCGCGTTGTAAAGGCGGAAGAAATTTCTGGTCGCTTTGAGATTAGTTTGCGCACTGTCTATCGCGACGTGAAAGCACTGATGGAGGCCGGTGTGCCGATTGGCTCAGAAGCCGGGAAAGGCTATTTCATAGTCGACGGGTTTCATCTTCCTCCGGTGATGTTCACACAAGACGAAGCCAACTCCATGCTGCTGGCGGGAAAACTGGTAGATAAAATGGCCGACAAATCTGTGAGGACAGCGTTTGAATCTGCTCTCTATAAAATAAAGTCAGTGCTGAGCGAAACTGAAAAAGACCACCTCGAAAATTTAGACTCGCATATTGAAGTCTTTTTGCGTTCACGGTACGAGCACCGGGAGCAAAAGGATTTTCCCGATCATTTTATGACAGAAATTCAGCGTGCACTTGCTAAACGACAAGTATTGAAAATCGATTATAGCAGCCGCGAAGAGGAGGTTACTCAGCGGGATGTAGAGCCGGTTGGGATATTCTATTACAGCATGTCCTGGCACCTGATCGGCTGGTGCAGGCTTCGAAATGGCTATCGCAATTTCAGGGCCGACAGAATCAAGTCAATGGCGAACACGGGTGTAAATTTTGATGCTCGCAGCGTGATTTCTCTCCAGGAGTATTTTCAAACAATGTATCAATCCGATCAGAATCTTGTTCGCGTAGTAGCCACATTTGAGAAATCAGCTCTCAAAGGCAGGCCCCTTTATGGCAGTGTTTCCCAACAAGACTTGGGAACTCAGATCCGGTCGGAGTTTATGGTTGACAGTATCGACTATATTGCCCAATGGCTTTTGATGTTCGGCTCTGCCGTAGAAGTCAATGAACCAAAAGAATTAAAGTTCAAAATGAGAGAGGTCACCGAAAGCCTATATTCTCATTACCATTCCAAAAATTTGTTGTCCGCCCGATAAAATAGCGCCTCTGCTGACATAGGGTTGTCACAGTTTTCAAAAAAATCTCGAAATATATTTTTTCTGTTGCCATAGGGCTGTCATGTGTCGGTCGTTGATTAGCATAAAATTTAAGATATGCAGATCAAAGAAGTCAAGCCCGTCAATTTTCTTTTCCTCAGAACAGAAACTAAAGTGAATGAACTGGCGGGTTTTGTGCCCGTAGCCAAGGAGCTTTTCAAAGAATCCGTTAAGCTTGACCTCCACCCTACCGGCCCGATTCACTGGCATTACTTTGGATTCACCGGCGATGAAACCAAAAGTTTTACGCTTGAAGTTGCCTTGCCGGTAGCGACAGTTGTCAACGATTACGATGGCAAATTTCACTTCAAACGCACCGAGCCTTTTAAATGCGTTTCGGTGATCCATGAGGGTGGCTGGCTTGATATGCTAAGTACTTATGCCAAGGCGATGAATTTCATCTCTGAGAATAAACTACAGCCCGTGGCGGTCAACCGGGAACTTTACATTAATGCCGACTTCATTCATCCAGAAGCTAACGTAACCGAAATTCAAATTGGAATCAGATAACACATTGAATTTCAAATGGCCTTTACTACTAGCAGGCATCGTGGTAGCTGCGGTAGCTATGTTCATCATTTTTTCGATTTAAAAATGGAAGTACTTGTTTTTAAAACCTCGGTGGAATCACCTGAAAGTGTAAAAAGACTCAAGCCGCTGCTCGACTCTTTTGCCGGCAAGGGCCGATGGAATTTTGCGTTGGATGATTGCGATAAAATCCTTCGGATCGTCTCACCTACAGCAAGCCCTAAAGCTGCTATTCAATTGCTAACTAATTACGGATTTAGCTGTGCTGAACTAGAAAATTAAACTTGACGATGAGAAAAGTTATTCTTGGGGTTGCCATAAGCTTAGATGGTTTCATTGAAGGAGCCAACGGAGAGTTCGATTGGTGCCCGCCACCTTCTCAAACAGAAATGGGTGCTTTCCTTGAACGGATCGATACTCTCTTTTTTGGACGTAAAAGCTTTGAATTGATGGGCATTACTGCCTTTCCAGGAAAGAAGTACTACGTCTTTTCCAATTCACTTAAGAAAATAGAAGGTGATAATATTCACTTGATCGGTGGTGACGTTGTAAATAAAGTAGTCAGCATTAAAAAAGAGAGCGGAAAAGACATCTGGTTCTTTGGAGGGGCAAATCTGGCCACCACGCTTATCAATGCAGGACTGGTAGATGAATTGTGGCTCGGTCTTGTCCCTGTTTTATTGGGCAAGGGCAAACCACTCTTTCAGAACATTGAGCAACGACGACATTTCAGCCTGATGCGGTCTACGCCAAACGAAGGCTACATATCTATGATTTATAAATACGAAGGAGAACTAAAATCTAAAACCAATTAACATGACCAACATTATTTGCACGGCATCAATCGAAATCAACGCGCCCAAAAGCAAAGTGTGGGATGCTCTCATCAATCCGGTTCAGATCAAAAAATATCTGTTCGGAACAGATGCCATCTCCGACTGGAAAGTCGGTAGCCCGATTAAATTCACCGGTGTTTGGGAAGGCAAACCCTATGAAGACAAAGGGACCATCCTTCAAATTGACAAGGAAAAGACGCTGAGGTATAATTACTGGAGCAATTTTTCCGGCCAGGAAGACAAACCCGAGAATTATCAAGTTGTCACTTACAATCTCACAGAAGGAAACGGGAAAACTAAATTTACGCTCACGCAAGACAACTGCAAATCGGAAGAGGCGCGCGAACATTCTGAAAAAAACTGGGCAATGGTACTCAACACAATAAAAGAATTGGTAGAAAAAGTTTAGGACTGTAGCCAAAGTCGGGATAACGGCTTCAAATTTCAACTTGTACCTTTTCAGGAGATAATTTTCGCTATTTTGTCGCCTGAAAATCATTCTAATGCTCCGCTCCCTTCTTAGGAAAAAATCATTGACCGCAATTTTAAAGGACGCGCACTCACGTGATGCTCACGGGCATGAAAGTGCTGAGCTGCGAAAAGTTTTGGGCGTTCGCGATCTCACTTCCATGGGCATTGCTGCTGTAATAGGAGCCGGCATTTTCTCTACTATTGGTCAGGCTGCTTACTCAGGCGGGCCGGGCGTTGTATTTCTGTTTTTGATTATCACTGTCGCCTGCGGATTTACGGCGCTCTGTTATGCAGAATTCGCTTCGCGGGTGCCTGTAGCAGGGAGCGCCTACACCTATTCGTACGTGACCATCGGAGAGATTGCCGCATGGGTGATAGGTTGGGCTTTGATTTTGGAGTATGCGATAGGCAATGTCGTGGTATCCATTTCGTGGAGCAGCTATTTTGTCAACTTGCTGGAGGGAATTCATCTCCACTTGCCTGGTTGGCTCATCACTGACCCAAAGACGGCACACATGCTTTATGATGCAGCCGTCACTCAGGGAAAAACAACTGAAGGATTGGCATGGGCAACGGCACCAATGATTGGCGGCTATCGGTTAATAATAAACGTCCCCGCATTTACCATTGTAATCCTGATCACTATTCTCGCCTATATCGGCATGAGGGAGAGCAAGAAAAGCGCAAACTTTATGGTAGCGCTCAAGTTGGTAGTACTGGCTTTTGTAGTGGCTATAGGTGCATTTTATATCACAACAGATAATTGGACGCCTTTCATGCCCAATGGCTTCACCGGAGTTTTACAAGGCGTGTCTGCCATCTTCTTTGCTTACATCGGTTTCGATGCCATCTCCACAACAGCCGAAGAGTGCGCTAACCCGCAGCGTGATCTGCCAAAGGGAATGATCTACTCACTGCTCATTTGCACGTTGATTTACGTGATAGTTACATTGGTTATCACAGGTATGGTCAATTATTCAGAGTTCAAAGGAGTGGCCGATCCTTTGGCTTATGTGTTTGACAAAATCCATTTGCAGAAAGTTGGCTACATCATTTCTGTAAGCGCAGTAGTGGCTGCCACCAGTGTGATGCTTGTTTTCCAGATTGGGCAACCCCGGATATGGATGAGTATGAGTCGTGACGGGTTATTGCCTCGTAAATTCGCCACCATTCATCCAAAATTTCATACACCTTCATTTGCAACTGTCGTAACCGGATTTGCCGTGGCCATTCCGGCATTGTTTGTAGATATTTCTATAGTAACAGATTTATGCAGCATTGGGACATTATTCGCCTTCGTGCTGGTGTGCGCAGGTGTAATGAATCTGCCGCGAAGACAAAAAGCAGCGGGCGATAAATCTTTTCACATGCCGCACATTAACGGGCAATGGATTGTACCTCTTCTGTTGCTGGTTTTTATTTATGGTTACTCCACCCGAATAACCGACGCATTTTACAATATCAGCCACGAGTCACATCAGGAGGTCTTGTTTTTGATTTTCCTGCTTACTGCTGTAGTAATTACAGTGCTTACCTTTTTGCGAAAGCTCTCCTTTATTCCAGTTATGGGTATGTTGTTTTGCTTGTACCTGATGATCGAAATTCCGGCGAAAAGCTGGATGGTATTTTTTATTTGGATGGCCTTGGGCTTAAGCATTTACTTTGGCTATAGCCGAAAAAGGAGCAAATTAGCTACCAGCCATTAGTCAACGGCAGCCGAAAGTGGCGGCAATCTTTAGGCTGACTATCCTGATTAGGAAACCGAAACCATTTCTCTAACAAAGCCTCTTCTATCAATCCGCATTTTTTCAGTACGTTAGCCGAAGCCGTATTCTCAACATCTACAAAAGTATGAATGCGATAGATCTCCGTATTGGATTTAACTTGATCAAGCATCGCCGTTGTAGCTTCTGTTGCGTAGCCCTTGCCCCAGTGCTGTGGGCTTAGAATGTACCCGAATTGAATCCTCCCACCGTCATTCATCAAACCACAACTCCCAATCAACCGGTTTGGGTTTTTCATTCGGATTCCAAAAGAGTAATCGGTTCCTTTTTGCCAACCGTGAACAGCATAGCTCAAAAAATCATGGGTATCCTTAATGCTATGGTGGGTTGGCCAAGCCATATATTTTGTAGCTGCTGGCTTACTCGCATAGCTGTAAAAAATTTCCTCAGCATCCTGAAAACTGAATTTTATAAGCCACAGTCTTTCGGTTTCAATTCGTTCAGGAATATTCAAAAGCATGATTGAAGCTAATAAAAACCACCAGCTCAGGCTCTTCTCAGTAATAAAAATTATTTTCCGAACGACCTCAACTTATACCCAAGTGATAATTGAAATACCTGGTTTTGGGCATTGGCTGTGCTGAAGGAAGGTGTTATGTTTCCCGGAGGCAAATTTGTGCTACCCCAGTACTTATTGACATTTGTAACACCCATGTTGTAGCGTGCTGTAAGGCTCAATCCTAAAGGCAAATCAATTCCCATTCCAAAAGCGATCGAGAAATCGAGAGTGTTGGTATAATCTTTTAAGTTTTTTCCTGAGGCAGCTAGTCCCAGCGTTGGTGGGTTTCCAACGGTAGACAAGACATCTCCCTTTGAACTGATCAAATAACCCAGTTGCGGCCCTACCTGTAAGTTCAGCCAGTTGGTAGGATGATATTTAAAGATCACCGGAAGGTTAATATAGTTAAGTGTGGTGCTGAGATTTGACCAATAGGGGGTTGTAAAATTTTGTCCTTGCTGTGAGAAAATAAGCTCAGGCTGAAGCGCCAGACTTTTAATCCTTATCGACATATAGCCGCCAAGATGAAACCCGACGCGGGTGTTATATCTTGTCGTTACTAACTTTCCGCCAGAACTAAGGTTTAGACCGTTAAAGTTCGCTCCGGCTTTTACTCCAAGTTCAATTTTTTGGGCTAACCCAAGATGAGACATCCCGAATATAAAACCAATCACCGCTACACTCTTCAGAATCTTCATATCAATTTATTTTGGCGCAAAAATACTAAATCAACGCACAGATTAAACGAGTTGTTATAAATGGTCAAAAAAAGAAAGCCACCGGGTGGCTTTCAAAGATTTGTATAATCCATCCAATTTTAGGTTAATCTACTTCAGGCTCAACACTCCATTTTTCAGGAGAACGCCATAGACTGGAAAGCAGTAACTCACGCATGAAAATGAACTCCTTAGGCAGCTTATCATACATCCGGCCGAAAAGCTCGGCGTGCGAGTGCAGTTCAGTCTTCCATTGCTCCCGGTCGATGTGCATGATCTGATCAAATTGCTGCTTTGTAAAGTCGAGGCCAGACCAATCAATATCTTCAAAATGCGGCATCCAGCCGATAGGGCTCTCAACAGCATTTGATTTACCCCTCACTTTTTCTACAATCCACCGAAGTACACGCATATTATCACCAAAGCCTGGCCACAAGAAATTTCCATTTTCATCTTTGCGAAACCAGTTCACGCCAAAGATTCGGGGCGGATTTGGAATGTCGCGTCCAAATTGCAACCAGTGATTAAAATAGTCGCCCATGTGGTATCCGCAGAAAGGCAACATGGCAAACGGATCGCGTCGCACTTTGCCTATTTCACCAAAAGCCGCAGCGGTCATTTCAGATCCCATCGTTGCTGCCAGATATACACCGTAATTCCAGTTATGGGCCTGATAGATCAATGGGATTGTATTGCTTCGTCTTCCTCCAAAAATAAAAGCACTTATCGGCACACCATTAGGATTCTCCCACTCACTGTCAATGCTCGGACATTGAGATGCCGGAGCCGTGAAGCGGGCGTTTGGATGTGCCGCTGGTTTGCCGGCCGCCGGATCCCACCGATGTCCTCTCCAATCTGTCAGGTTTTTAGGCGCTTCTTTTGTCATTCCTTCCCACCACACATCGCCATCATCAGTTATCGCCACATTCGTGAAAATCGTATTCTTAGCGATCGTTTTCATCGCATTAGGATTGCTCTTATTATTGGTACCGGGAGCAACTCCGAAATAACCGAACTCCGGATTGATGGCGTATAGCTTACCGTCTTTTCCTGGTTTGATCCACGCAATATCATCGCCAACAGTCGTCACCTTCCAGCCGTCAATTTCTTTGGGTGGAATCAGCATGGCAAAATTGGTCTTGCCACAAGCACTAGGAAATGCTGCAGCCACGTAGGTCTTTTCCTTATCAGGACTTTCAACACCCAGAATAAGCATATGTTCTGCCAGCCAGCCCTCTTCCTGAGCCATTACTGTGGCTATTCGCAATGCAAAACATTTCTTTCCAAGGAGCGCGTTACCACCATAGCCAGATCCATAAGAAACAATAGAACGCTCTTCAGGATAATGAACAATGTATTTGGTTGTAGGATTGCATGGCCATTTGGTATCGGCTTGGCCTGGCAATAGCGGGGCACCATTGGTGTGAACACACTTCACAAATTCGCCTTTCGCGCCCAGCGCATCAATCACTTTATTGCCAACTCGTGTCATCAGGTGCATATTGGCAACCACGTATTCCGAATCGGTAATCTCAATACCGATGTGGGCAATATCTGAACCAATCGGCCCCATGCTAAATGGAATCACATACATGGTACGGCCCTGCATACAGCCATCGAGCAATTTGCTCAACGTCTGCTTCATTTCTTTGGGGTCAACCCAATTGTTGGTGGGCCCGGCATCTTCTTTCTTACGACTACAAATAAACGTGCGATCTTCTACCCTTGCTACATCACTGGGGTCGGAAAAACAAGCATAACTGTTCGGCCTTTTTTCTTCATTGAGTTTGATGAATGTGCCCTTCCTCACCAATCGCTCGCACATCTCGTTGTACTCATCTTGCGAGCCATCGCACCAATGGATATGATCAGGCTTACACAAGTCAGCAATTTGGTGAACCCAGTTTTTCAGCACCGTGTGATGAATCGGGTAAGTAGCCGTCTGGTTAATTGTTTCAGTCATAATTATTCGATTAGGACTGCAAAGATAAAAAAATGATTTCAATCGATTGCGAAGGCAATCAAATACAGTTATTAAGAGCTATTTCAACCTCTTAGCTAACCAATAATTGACTTAATGTTCTGCGCGTCAGCCTTAGCGCTTTCCAGTGAGGAGCCAGGGAAAGTATCGTGTTCGATATAGAAATGTTTAAAGCCTGCTTCCTTTGCTTTGGCAAAAATTGCCTTGAAATCGATGGTGCCGGTACCGACATCGGCATTTAGCTTCCGATCGTCCTTTCTCATATCCTTTACATGCCATTGCTCAAAACGGCCGGGGTGCTCAGCGAATAACTTAAGAGGATCGTGGTTAGCAAAGGTGGTCCAGTAAAGATCCAATTCCATACTTACCAACTTAGGATCTAACTCTTTCAACATGAGGTCATAAGGAACCTGACCATCGATGGGCATAAATTCAAAATCATGATTGTGATACCCTATACGAATGCCGTACTTCTTACATATCTCGGCATTTTTGTTAAGCAGTTCGCATACCTGTTTATAGTCATCAATTGTTTTTCGTTCATCCGGCACAAGGTACCCTATCACCATATTTTCCTGCCCCAATATTTTTGCATCACTAACAGCTTTCTCCCATTCGTTCACAAGGGTCCCGACAGAAGCGGGCTTATTGGGCTGGTTTATTCTCCCTGTGCTATAATGGCCGCTCGGCATTTTCATTCCCAAATCGCTAACCATCTTGGCAACTTCGGCAACGGGTTTGCCAAACACCTTACCGTCGTTGTAACTAAAGGCTTCTAATTCCTGATAACCAAAATCGGCAACTTGTTTCAAAACTCCATTTACATCTTTAAAAATCACATCCCGCAAGGTGTACAACTGAAGACCGATTTTTCTTCGGGGTTCAATAAATGAAAAAGAAGGGAGTGCCAAGGCTGCTGCCGCCATCGCACTGGTTTGAATAAATTGCCTGCGTTTCATAGCATTTCTTTTTTGAATGTCTATAAATATAGATGCTTCCCTTCAAAGACAAAACTACTTTTACATTATCGGAAGAGTCAGATCTAAGGGATTTTAGCGCTTAACCTATTTCTCTGAAGAAATTTCGGAAAGCAGTCCCTGAACATCCTCGTCAATCAATTTTACCGCTGCTTGCAATTGATTGATCATGTTCGCCCTTAGTTTCAATTCATTTGCTGAGTACGAACCTCCCTCACTCATTAGCAGCTTGACTTTCTTGGCCGACTTTTTATCGGAAGGCTTTAATTCCCAATAGCTCTGCCAGCTTTTTCTGGCATAATACGCCACTGAGAATTCTCCGCTGTTGCTAAACATGGTACGCGACAACATATTCCATACCATTGGCGGATAATTTTTAGATCGCAGCGGGATAAACCACACATCGCGAAGCAGGTTGCGGGGGTGTTTGAAAGTGATTTTCTTATTGGATGACAGCGAAATCAATCCCAATACCGCACTTCCAATACCGCCTGCAATGGCTGCATCCTTTGATTGGTTTCCGGAAAGAAGCGCGGCAGCAACCCCGCCAACAGCACCGGAGACAATAGAGGCTACAGTAAGGTTTTTGGTTTGATTGCTCTCCATTTTAGAGAGATATGTACTCAATTGGTCGGCACGCTCGCCCTCGCAATCCAATTCAGCAGCCACACCGGCTACCTGCGCTCTAAACAAGCTGATACGATTCACTATCCGTTCCTTCTTCTCGAGAACCTTAACCCGTTGCAAGGCGCTTGGGTCATCCTGTAATCGCATCTTTTCATGTTCATAGTCACAAAGCTGAATAAGCAAGTCTGCGGAGTTTGCCACCATCAAACCATAGTTGGTATATTTCTTTGATAGCAACTTGATGAGTGAATCGGGCGGATCATTCCATTGGTAAGAAACCGTGTCGTATGGATGATTGGGATAGCAGGCAGCAAAATGAGAATCGGGAAGTTGCCTTGGGGAACATTGATACAACAAAACTGAAATCAGCAGAATAGTTACGGGCCAAAGTCTTTCCTTAAAGGAATTGCTATGCATTTGCCATGAAGTATTTCCAAATGTAATTAATGATCTCCTTCTTTGTTTTACAAAATAGGAAGTGAAGACATGGTTATCGGCCTCATATCAGACACGCACGGGTTTCTCGACCCAAAAGTCTTTGAGTATTTCAAAGACGTTGACGAAATATGGCATGCCGGAGATATTGGGGAAAGCCAGGTTGCCGATGAACTGGAAAAATTCAAGCCGTTAAGGGCTGTTTTTGGTAACATTGACGACAATGTTATGCAGGCCCGCTATGCCGAAGACCTTTGGTTTGATTGTGAAGAGCTATCTGTTTGGATGACGCATATTGGCGGAGCCCCACCTAATTATAATCCAAGGGTGAAAAAGATCTTAAAAGGGAGGACCCCCGACATTTTTATTTGTGGCCATTCACACATTCTACGTGCAAAGAAAGACCCTAATTACAACAACATGCTTTATCTTAATCCGGGGGCGGCCGGGAACCATGGATTTCACTTAGTAAAAACCTTAGTCCGGTTTGAAATTTTAAAAAAGGAAATCAAGAAAATGGAGGTCATTGAACTGGGTAAACGTGGCCAAATTGTGAACCCTTGACCATTAGCAGACTGGCTGGAAACAAAAAAGCCAACAGGCAGTACCTATTGGCTCATTTTGAAATTGAAATGAATTATTTCTTCGCCTTGAATTCTTCTTTGATCTTTTCAATATCTACCGCTTTGGCCACAGGCTTGAAGTTTTGAACTTTAAGGCTTGTCCTTCTGCGAGCAGCTTTGGCTCTGTCTTTGCGGTTTTTTCTTTTCAAACGGGTAACTGACATGGCTTTAATATTTTATCGAGCCGCAAAAATAAGGGTTATTCTCGTTATTCCAAGTGGTTGCCGCCATCAAAAGCCTTAAAACTTGAAGGCAAGGCCTAAGCGCGCATTGGTAGAACCGAGCGCTCCCAACTCCAGAAACCCACCAACTTTCGGGCTAAAATAATAACGAGTGCCAACGTGGATGCCTAGGAAAAGGCCACTGCCATATGCATTGCCAACATTTTGACCATTGTAATTACTCCACGAAAAAGACCGGTAGCCCAAACTGAGCCCGCCGTAAACGTCAACCTTGTTGGTATTCAGATTCAAAAGCTTGTTGAAATGGTATGACCCACGGGCGGCAATGTATAGTGCCGAAAAACTATAGTTGTAGCCAATAAATCCATAATGGTACGACAGATAATCAACGCCTCCGCCTACACTGATGTCTTTAGTCACGCCTGTTTCAAAAATACCGCTGACAGGAATACCTCCGCTGTAATATGAATTCAATCCAACGCCGAAATTCAAAAGATTGTCGCCCTTTTTATACTGGGCAAACCCGGCCGTTGACAAAAATAATAATGCACAAATCAGACAAGCACTTCCAAAGATTTTTTTCATGATGATAGTTTTAATTTTGGCGCGAGTGTACAACAATTCAAATTCTCGTGCAATCGGGTTTCGGTAGGCTGTAATCTGCAAATAGTAATTAGTTTTGTAACATGGAAAAAGTTTCTCTGCCAAAAGGCACCCGCGACTTTGGCCCGGCTCAAATGGCCAAGCGGCAATTTATTTTTGATTCGATACGAAAAGTATTTCAGCGCTATGGGTTCCAACCTTTGGAAACCCCGGCTATGGAGAATTTATCAACCCTTACAGGGAAATATGGTGAAGAAGGCGATCAGCTACTATTTAAAATATTGAATTCGGGAGACTACCTTAAGGATGTCGATTCAGTAAAACTCGCCACGAAAGATTCAAGACTTATCACAAATGATATTTCCGAAAAAGGTCTTCGCTACGATCTTACCGTTCCGTTTGCCCGGTATGTTGTTACGAATCGTCATGAGATCACATTTCCATTTAAGCGTTATCAGATTCAACCGGTTTGGCGTGCTGATCGTCCTCAAAAAGGGCGCTACCGCGAATTCTACCAATGCGATGCCGATGTGGTGGGAACAGATTCATTAGTGTGTGAAGCCGAGATCATACTGATGATCAAAGATGCTTTCAAAATTTTGGGCATTAACGATTATATAGTCAAGATTAATCACCGCGGGATATTATCCGGCCTTGCCGAAATTCTCAATGCTTCCGCCAAAGAAGGCTCGCTCTTTGTCGCCATAGACAAGCTTGATAAAATCGGTGAAGAGAAAGTGAAAGAAGAATTGCGCTCCAGAGGATTTGACGGAGACCTCTTATTGCTTTTTGAAACCTTGAACTTCAAAGGAAACACAAAGCAGAAAATTGACTTCCTTGGTCAAAAATTTACATCATCCGAAAAAGGAAAAAAGGGACTAAGCGATCTCACCGAAGTACTTTCCTTGTTAGCAGGCTTTGGAGCTACCGATGATCACGTAGAGTTTGATGTTGCACTTGCCAGAGGACTTAGCTATTACACAGGTTGCATCTTTGAAGTGAAAATTGGTAACGTATCCATCGGCAGCGTGAGTGGAGGCGGTCGCTACGATAACCTTACCGCTGTATTTGATGCTAAAGAAAAAAGCTCTGGCGTTGGTTTCTCTTTTGGTATTGACAGGCTGTATGACGCCATGGAAGAACTCAATATCTTCCCAAAAGATGCACGTGCTTCATCTACAGTTTTGGTGGCGCATTTGGATGAAGAAAGTTTTCGGCACAGTCTCAAAATCGTGCAGGAGCTGCGTGAAAATGAAATCTCTTGTGAGGTTTATCCCGAGCCTGCCAAAGTGAAAAAGCAACTGGAGTACGCCGACAAGAAAAAGATCCCCTTCGTGGTTGTCATCGGTTCTGAAGAAATAAGGACGGAGACCGTAACCCTGAAAAAAATGGAAACCGGAAACCAGTTGACGTTATCTTTTCCGGAGTTGGTAACAGCCATGCAGTTGTACAAATAACTTTGATCAAAACTTATTGACCTTTGAGCTACTCACACACCATCAGCCCTCAAAATATTTCCTTTTCTGATCTGCAAAAAACCTTGCAGTCCGACGCGCAACTAGTACTTTCAGACGAATCCAAAAATAAAATCAAGCGCTCACGCGAATACCTTGATAGGAAATTAGCCGCTTCCAGCGAACCGATTTATGGAATCAATACGGGCTTCGGTTCATTGTACAATAAAAACATCCCCAAAGATCAGTTAGAAAAGCTTCAGGAGAATCTCGTGCTGTCGCATGCTTGCGGCATGGGCCCGGAAATTCCTCAGGAAATCGTGAAGCTCATGCTCTTTTTGAAAATTCAATCTTTAGCCTATGGATATTCGGGTGTGCAGACTGAAACTGTGGAGCGACTGGTATCCATGTTCAATAAGAATATTTTGCCTCGTGTTTATGAGATGGGCTCGCTGGGTGCTTCCGGTGATCTTGCTCCGTTAGCGCATTTATCGTTGCCATTAATCGGCATGGGAGAAGTTCATTTTCAAAATAAGAATTATACAAGCGCCGAAGTTTTGAAAAAAATGGGATGGGAAAAACTCCATCTCAAATCAAAGGAAGGTTTGGCATTGCTGAACGGTACGCAGTTCATGAGTAGCTACGGAGTTTGGTGTCTTATTCACTCACAGCGGTTACTAAAATTGGCTAACATTATTGCTGCGCTTTCGCTTGATGGATTTGACGGGCGTATAGAGCCGTTTGATGAAAGCGTGCACCGGATTCGCCCACATCGAGGGCAGATAAAAGTTGCGGCTGAAATAAAAAAACTGTTGACCGGAAGCAAGATCATTACACAAAACAAAAAGCATGTACAAGATCCCTACTCGTTCCGGTGCATACCGCAAGTGCATGGTGCGAGTGACGATGCCGTTCAGTTTGCAACACAAACTTTTCTAACTGAAATCAATAGTGTAACTGACAATCCTAATGTTTTTTCAGAAGAGGATAAAATCATTTCAGCCGGAAATTTCCACGGACAACCATTAGCGTTAGCACTGGATTTTCTGGCGATCGCAATGGCGGAAATCGGTAGTATCTCAGAACGCAGAACGTATCAGTTAATTTCAGGTGCCCGCGACCTGCCGAATTACCTTGTAGCTAATCCGGGTATCAATTCGGGATTGATGATACCACAATACACAGCCGCTTCACTCGTGAGCCAGAACAAACAACTCTGCACACCGGCATCGGTCGATTCAATTGTGTCAAGTAATGGACAGGAAGATCATGTGAGTATGGGTGCCAATGCAGCCACCAAGGCTTATCGTGTCGTAAATAATATCTATTCGATTCTTGCCATCGAATTAATGACGGCCGCACAGGCTCTGCAATTTCGTAAGCCGCTAAAGACTTCGCCTGTGTTAGAGAAATTCATGGATACTTTTCGCATGCAAGTTTCGTTTATAGAAAGTGACCGTTTACTGCACGATGACTTGATAGGAGCAGAAAAATTTCTGAAAGAGTTTAATATAGAAGTGTGAGGAAGGCTTTTCTTTTCATTGGTTTTCTTGCCTTTGCATTTATCAGCAAAGCACAACCCTATACGAGCAGACTCGGCCGTTTTAAGGTGGATCAAATTCGCGGATGCGCACCTTTAACCGTCAACATCACCAGCACAAGCTTTCCCGGCAATGCTGGGTGCACAGCAGGCACACCTTGCATTATGAACTTTGACGGCACTGGTAGTTGCCCGCCTAATGCAAGCTGCCAAAATGTAATTCAGTTTACATATACCACTGCGGGTACGTATAAATTATCCGTACTCTATCAAAGTATAGGTGCCGATGACATCACCATTACAGTTGACCCCAACACGCCACCGCCTTTTGATATTTTCACTTGTGCCGGCGATAAGGTCGAGATTAAAATCACAGATAGTTTTTACGATTCGTATGCTATTGATTTCAATGATGATGGAACGATAGATACTTCCATCCCTTCGGGAAATAACCAAATAGCCATGTTCAGTTACGGTTCGGCAGGCAACTACAACATTAGTGTGAAAGGGAAGAAGCTTAACGCTGCCAATAATTGCAATGCGAATGTGCAACCCTTCAAAGCATTGACTGCATTACCCATACCCTCCATCAGTACTTTATTAGCTGTCGATACGGTCAGTTTACAACTGGGGTTTACGCCACAAACAAATATTGAATACCACGCCAACATTGCCTATAACAATGCAAGCAACTTTCAGCAGTACCAAACCTTGTATGCTGCCAACTCACTAACCATACCCAATCTGACGCTTAACAAAAATTACTATTGTTTTGAACTTAGTTCGTACGATCCCTGCGCGAACACCGACACTTACTCCTCGCCGGTTTGCAGTCACGAATTTTCTTTAGCCAAAGCGAGTGGCGTGGATCAGTTATCGTGGCAAACTGCAAGTATGGGAATTTCGACTATTCAAATCACAAGGAATAACACTAACCTTACCAGCGTTGCCGGAACAGCAACAAATTACAATGATGCTGCCATCGTTTGTAAAACTGAGTACTGCTATCAATTAATTAGCAAGTATCCCGGTGGCGCGACGAGCACGTCATTGCAAAAATGTGTTACCTCCTTCCTGATCGATACACCAACGCCAATCAACAACACAAGCGCAATTGTAAGCAGCGCTCAGGTCGATCTTGCCTGGCTTCAAGACCCGGCCTTCGTCACCACGAGCTATAACGTTTTCCGCTCGCAAAATGGAGGGGCCTACGTATTACAAAAGGCTGTACCTACCAAACTATACACCGATGCCACGTATTCAGAAGGTTATTGTTACAAAATCAGTTACACCGATAATTGTGACAATGCCAGCGTGCAAGGTCTTGCCTCCTGCCCTATCATTTTGAATGGAAGTGCGGATGACACTAACGAAGTAATCTTGCACTGGTCTCAATACAAAGGATGGGCCGCTGGCGTAAAAAGCTACACCATTCAAAAATTCAATCAGCAAGGACAGCTCCTGCAAACTATAAACGCGGGTACCGACACGACCTACACCGACACTCAGGTCGATGCTGTTAACCAGGTAGTCTTGTATAAAATTACTGCTAATGCTAATCAGGCGGGAGTCTCCGTTTCTATTTCTAATGAAATCAAAGTGGTGAAAGGCGTAAACCTTTTCTATCCCACAGCATTCAATCCGGATAGTAAAGTTGCCGTGGTCAATAGAACATTTACCGTGAAAGGGCATTACATCTCAAAGCTGGAATTGCAGGTTTTCGATCGCTGGGGATCACTTGTTTTCTTCTCCGATAAAAATGAACCTTGGGATGGTCGGCGCGATGGTATTAACATGCCCGATGCAACCTATGTCTGGACTGCCCAGGGAACCGACCTCAACGGCAGCTCTTTCAAAAAGGCCGGTACGGTGATTTTGATCCGTAAGTAGCCTCCTTATAAGATTTGGACGATCTTTTCATCGGGCCACATTAACCCAACTTTTCCGCTTAATTTTACGTCCTTTAAAAAAACAGAAGCTATGTTTGACATGATGAAAATGATGGGCAAAATGAAAGAGGTTCAAGCCCGGCTAAAAGAAGCACAAGACAATCTGGTATTATTAAAAGTGAATGGCGAATCCGGTGGAGGAATGGTAAAGGCTACTGTAAATGGGAAAAGGCAGTTGATTGCTCTTGATATTGATCCATCCATTTTAAAAGCTGAAGACAAAGTATTGATACAGGATTTGGTTATTGCAGCTGTAAACAAAGCCAGCGACGAAGCCGAAACGCAAGCCCGTGAGCAATTAAAAAAATCTACCGAGGGTTTGTTACCAAACATTCCGGGAATGGATCTTAGCAGCATGATGGGATGACCAAAGTAGCGGTTGTAATCCTCAATTTTAATGGGAAAAATTTCCTGCAGCAGTTTCTGCCGTCTATCTTGAATTACAGCAAAGAAGCAGAAATCATAGTTGCCGACAACGGCTCAACCGATGGTTCAGCTGACTTCGTAAAAAATGAATTCCCTCAAGTAAGACTGATTGGCCTTTCTGAGAATAAGGGATTCTGTGGCGGGTATAATACCGTCTTGAAACAAATTCAGGCAACCTATTATGTTCTTCTCAATTCGGACGTGGAGGTAACACCCAACTGGCTTGAGCCTGTAATTGATCTCATGGATAGCGACATCACAATTGCGGCGGCACAACCAAAAATCCTCTCCTATCGGGCGAAAACCAAATTTGAATATGCAGGGGCAGCTGGTGGACAAATCGATACTCTTGGCTATCCGTTCTGCCGGGGTCGCTTATTTGATTCTATTGAAGAAGATCATGGGCAATACAGTGATACCGTTAAGATTTTTTGGGCATCCGGGGCGTGCCTTTTTGTTAGATCTGATCGCTTTCATGAAATGCACGGACTTGATGAAGACTTCTTTGCACATATGGAAGAAATCGACCTCTGTTGGAAGTTGACGCGCGCGGGACATAAAATCCTTTACCAAGGTAAGAGCACAGTTTATCATGTAGGCGGAGGAACGTTATCAGCCTCCAACCCTCGTAAAACGTACCTTAATTTTCGCAATGGCCTGAGCCTGTTACTCAAGCATCAGCGGATTTCTTCACTGGTTTGGAAATTCCCGCTAAGGGTATTATTGGATTGGGCTGCCGCGTTGCATTTCCTCTTTACCGGGTCCGGAATTCACGCCAAAGCTGTGATTATTGCTCATCTGAGTTTCCTCCGAAGATTTAAGCACGAAATAAAAAAGCGTGCCCTGGTGGCAAGTCAAATTAAGAATTTTGGTACAAATGGAGCCTATCAGGGACTTATCGTATTCGACTATTTCATGCTCGGAAGAAAATCCTCGAGAGATCTGAATTTTAGAAATCCCAGATAGTATTACGCTTTCGCAAATGCGCCCTGATGTTTAGGATAAAGGCAATTGACAGATAAAGAATCACCGGTGATCCCAATGTCAAAAAAGATGCATAAATGAAGAATAACCTGATCGAGGAAGTAGCAAAGCCAAACTTCTCACCCAGGAACGCACATACGCCAAAGGCATGGCCTTCAAAAAATAACTGTATCCGCTTCACAATTCCCATAACAAACGTTACCGATAAACTTAACCCATGTCACTTATCTGAAATATCTGCCGTTCATCGGCTTATAATTCAATCTACAAATATAAGAAGGACTGAGGCGTATTGGTCGTGTCCGTTTCTTATTTTTTTGTTTAACATTGCAAAGAAATGCTTATAAACATTACATTTGCCACTCCTAAAAATAGATTTTAAACCAAATTCCATGAGAAAAATAGTTTACTCCCTTGTAGTCATCGGGTCAATGGCCGTTGCCGGATGTACCCTCCCTCAGATGATTAAGTTAGCTAAAGAACAGAAAATCCAATCAAAACCCGAACCTCTTGAAGTTCATAAAGACACGGTTAATTTTGATCTGTCAGGCAACTTACCAGCAAAACTCTTGAAGAAAGGAACAGTTTATACCCTTAACACTTTCTACAAGTACGGCGAGAACGACATGGCATTACCGGCTATTCCATTCAAGGCTGAGGATTATCCAAATAATAAGACTGAGCAAACTCCAGTAACTAAATCTTTCTCATTTCCCTACAAAGACGCTTATGGCAAAACCAATGGAACAGTCGAGATTCAAGGCGTAGCCTCTAAAGGCCCTAAGTCAAAGCCTACACCTCGCTTAGCTATCGGCACGGGTATTATCACAACCTCCAAGCTGGTTCAAAATTCTTATTATGCCGCTTTCGCAGATCATGGTTATAACAATCAGGAAGAACTTGTTCCCGTAACAATCCCAGATTTCAATTTTGAACGTGGAAAATCTGTATTGCGCAAAACTGAACTCACAGCCGATAAAGGCAAACAATTGGATGCTTTCATCGCCGCAAAAAATATTACCAAAACAGTAACAATCACTGGTACTCACTCACCTGAAGGTTTGGAACGCATTAACAGCAAACTTTCTGAAGAGCGTGCTACTGTAATTGAAAAGTACTACCGCGATGAAATGAAGAAATACGACTACCAAGGCGTAGCCGCTGATATCAAATTTATTTTAAAACCTATCGTTGACGACTGGGCTGGTTTTAAAACTGCCCTTGCAGCTTACGAAGGTATCTCAGCTGACGAAAAATCAGAATATTTGAATGCCATCAACAATGGTGGCTCATTCGAAGATCAGGAAAAAGCCCTGAAGAAATTGAAGACTTATAACAAAGTATTCAAAGACGTTTATCCTGGTTTGCGTGCAGCAAAAACTGAAATCTTAACCGTAAAAGCTAAGAAGACAGACGCAGAGATCTCTGTGCTTGCTAAGCAAATTACTAAAGGCGAGGCAGGTGCTGATGCTTTGAGCTTTGAAGAATTGATGTACTCTGCTACTCTCACTCCTTCATTGGATGAGAAAGCAGCGATTTATGAGGCAGCGACTAAAAAAGGAAGCAACTGGAATGCCAACAACAACTTGGCTGCTACCTACATTCAAATGATCATTGAAAACCCGGCCAAAGCCGCTGACCTGGCTCCTAAGGCAACAACTCAGTTAGATCTTGCTTCAAAATTGAAAGAAACACCTGAAGTATTGACCAACGAGGCCTCCATTTCTTTGCTGAATGGCAATCCTTATAAATCATTCAACTATGCTGCCAAAGCTTTGAATGGTGCTAACAACGATGTAACACGAGGTATCAATGGCGTAAAAGGCGCTTGCGAAATCTACAAAGCAAAATATAGCGATGCAGTACGTTCTACGTCATCTGCAGCTAATACCGATGTTAACCTCTTCAACAAAGGTTTGGCACAATTGCTTAACAAAGACAATAGTAATGCTGGATCTTCATTTGCAGAGGCGATTGCTAAAAATGCCAACTACGCCCTTGCGTACTACGGTGCCGCTATTGCAGCCGCCCGCAATGGCAGCGGTGATGCAGTAGTAAGCAACCTTACAAGCGCTGTGAAAATTGATGCCTCTTTGAAAGAAAAGGCCTTGACTGATCTTGAGTTTGCGAAGTTCAATACGACCGATGCATTCCGCAACGCTCTGAAATAATACCTAATAAATGGAATTGGAAGGCCCCGACAGTCAAGTCGGGGCTTTTTTATTGATGATCGGGGTGTTATTTTTACGGTCTTTGAAATCATCTATTGTCGGCTAACAAAATATTTTCATCATGAGAGAAATTCAATTCAGGGAAGCACTTCGCGAAGCGATGAATGAAGAAATGCGCAGAGATCCAAAAGTGCTGCTAATGGGTGAAGAAGTTGCAGAATACAATGGCGCTTATAAAGTAAGCCAGGGGATGCTTGACGAGTTTGGAGCGGACCGCGTGATTGATACACCCATTTCTGAACTCGGATTTGCCGGCATCGGTGTAGGAGCCGCAATGAATGGCATTCGCCCGATTATTGAGTTTATGACATTCAATTTCTCTTTGGTAGCCATAGACCAGGTAATCAATTCAGCAGCCAAAATGCTTTCTATGTCTGGCGGGCAATTTAATGTACCCATTGTTTTCCGTGGGCCTACTGGCAATGCGGGTATGTTGAGTTCGCAGCACTCTCAAAATTTTGAAAACTGGTTTGCCAACACTCCTGGCTTGAAAGTGGTAGTGCCATATACACCTTATGATGCCAAGGGGTTGTTAAAGACTGCTATTCGCGATAACGATCCGGTAATCTTCATGGAGAGTGAATTAATGTATGGCGACAAAGGCGAAGTCCCAGCCGAAGAATATCTAATCCCTATTGGCCAGGCCGATATTAAGAGAAGTGGCACAGATGTGACCCTTGTCTCTTTTGGCAAGATTATGAAAGTAACACTTGCAGCTGCTCAAGAGCTGGAAAAAGAAGGCATTTCAGCAGAAGTGATTGATCTTCGCTCGGTAAGACCGCTTGATTATGCAACAGTGGTTGAGTCCGTCAAAAAAACCAACAGACTGGTGATCATCGAAGAAGCTTGGCCATTGGCAGCTATCTCATCCGAGATCACTTACCATATACAAAAACATGCGTTTGATTATTTGGACGCCCCAATCCACCGAATCAACAGTCTTGATGTGCCACTGCCCTATGCACCAACATTGATTGATGCCATTTTGCCAAATGTGGAGCGAACAGTAAAGGCTGTGAAGGCTGTATTGTACAAGAATTAGTTATTAGCTAATGATTATCGGTCTTGGTATGCGAATTAATTAACGTATAGCTCCTTTAGCTAACCAAGTAAAACTCGCCAAGCTTCTTCTACTTTTCCTTCGGCCAGAAGTTTCTTCGCCAAAAGATGTTGGGATTCTTCGTCTTTCAAATGGCTTATTATAGAACCTTCAACGTGTGGCAATTTTTCGATATTTGCAAGTCGTCCTAAGTCATTTCCTGATAAGATTTTACTATTTCTTATTTTTTCTGGAAGCTGATCGAATCCAATTCCCAAGTGTGTATTTGGTTTGGGGACTGTAAAAATACTATCCCCATGTGCCCGGCAGTAAAAGTCACCGCCCATCCGGGCAACTGCATCCAGTTTCTGTGGATCAACCTGTCCGGTATCATCCAAAATTTCATTTTTGAAATGCGCCAAGACGATCTCGCATATAACTAAATTTCCTGCACCACCGTCATTGCCAAGCGAAACCACCTGATTGACTCTACATTCAAACGAGGCCGGTGATTCTGCAACTCGCGGAGGCCGTACTTTTACTGAAGGTAATTCAGTAAATCCTGCTTTCGTAAATTCATTTACTCCTTTTGGATATTCGCAACTTGCCAACGAGGTCTGCTCTACCATTGCATAGTTAACTATATTGATTACAACCTCAGGTTCATCCAGTACATTTTCTAAGGTGTGCTTTGTGGTGTTGTCGCGAACTCTGCGAGAGGGTGAAAAGACGAGGACAGGCGGCTTAGCGCTAAACAAATTAAAGAAACTAAACGGGCTAAGGTTTACAGTTCCGTTTTTGTCTATGGTGCTCGCAAATGCAATGGGCCTCGGAGCTATTGCTCCTTGCAAATAAGCTTGGAGTTTTGGTGTAAGTACTTCAGTAGGATCTATGGTCAGGTAACTCAAGGAGAATCGATTTAGACAGCTTAATAAGGGTTCAATTTATTCCGATTTTTTCCTTTGTATTTAATTAACACCGGATCATTTTCTCCATAGCCCGGATTTTGTTTCTTATAAATAGGATGTCTGCTGCTACGATATTCTTTATTGCCATGAGCATGATTTATTTGAGCATGACAGTCCTTCAAAAAGCACCTTGGCAACTCGGGAATGGAGTAGGTGAACCCAACATTAACGTAAAGTGCATTAACGTTATAGTGAACAGATTTGCCACTACCCGGTATGGCAAGGTCATAACTTTTAATTTCATAAGCAGGTCGCGCATAAACTTTGAAATATTCTGAAAGATTTCTCTCAACAGTTACACCCAAATTAAAATATGTGCTCGGAGTAACTTGTGCGGCGTTATAGTTGCCCTTCAGTTTATAACTACCCACCTGTACATCTCCCGTAAATAAAAAGTCATTCCACCGGTAAAACGAAACTCCAAACGAACCCCAATATTTTCTAACAAAACCTGTTGAGCTGCTGGGCTTCATATCGTGTATGGCATTGCTAAATGTTTTTGAGTGCAGTGTTCCTATGCTCATCATTTCATAAGAATATCCCCCGCCAATTCGGTACCGGTTAAATTCATAGTGAACAGTTGCTGCTAGCGGAATATTAAATGCATGCCCTTTGAAGCCAAGGTTGGATGTGCCAGCAGTATAATAACTTCCATTTGTTAATGTGTCAGTACCGGCGTTGTTTACCCAATTGGTATATCGCTTTGCCGTAGATCCGACAAACAGTTCGGGCAAACCACCAGGCGCTTGATAAATGTTAAAACCAGTCAGTTGATTATTGAAAAAAGTCCTCCCGTAACCGGTATAGAGCCCAAAGTGAAAATCGCGGAGAACTCTCCGAAAAATGTTAGTCCCATGCCTGGGTTTCACATAAAAATGATCGAGGGGTATAGCGGTTTTGCCGGGGTCTTGAGCAGACAGGGCAATCGGCAAAAATACCAATACAACAATTGTGAGTTTGAATAACCGTCTCAGAAACAGATTTTTGACCCTAAAGATAGGGATTTGAAATCACTCAATTTATATAGTTAAAATTTTCATTGTGAGGGCTAATGCTATCACTTTCAAAAGATGTAAAAACACGGACTTGATTGCTGCCATTACCCTCAACTTCGAACTTCACATTTTTTCTTTGCCCCAAAGTATCATATAAAGTCAATTCGAATTTATTCTGACCCAATTGCAGAGGCACACGTACATAATAGATTCCGCGAGGTAATGATGTCCACCAATCTTCGTGTTTCCAAAAGTTAATTTGAAAGGCGGTCTCAAATTTATAACTAGCCCCTCTTGAGTCAAATAATTTTCCCGATATGCTATTTGCGTTGATTTCAAAATCTGCTGGCTCTTCTTTCTGATACGGTCCAACACCTGTATGATAAATAAAAATCAACTCCCCTCCGCCAAGTTCACTGAATGCGCTTTGCTTAGTGTTAAATTCATCACTAAGAGACAGATAGTCATCAGTCAGGCCGGCAAGGAGAGCAGCTTTAAGTAGCGCTCTTTGCAATTGAACTGGCTCAGATATGCCAAAGAAACCTAAATAATTCTTCTGATACAGTCTATAAGCCGACTCATATTCGATGAAGGCATCATTGAATAATCCTTCAGTTTCGTAAATAATCCCCAGTAACAAGTGAGGCATTGGCTCTTGCTTAAATTCGTCCCTGTAATGACGGTGTTTTGAACTGTCTTTACTCACCCACTCTTTCATTCGATTACACTCTACTTGGGCTTCGGCAGAATTTTTCATAACGGAGTAATTCAAAGCCTTAAGGTAAAGGAGCATAAAGATTTCATACTCAAAACCAAAACGCTCATTAACCAAAATTAAATTTTCCCTCGTCCCCAATGCTAGGTAGGCTTTCTCGAAACACTCATTACTTTCTTTAAATCTACCAAGCAATGCTAACCTCTGTCCTTGTGTAACTGACATTAAAAATGCATTCCCGTTTTTTTTGAAATTGAACTCTTCCTTGCGAAAAAGGAGTTCATCCTGACTATTCAATATTGCCTCATTTGACGTTACCTGACTAAATGATTTACTTTCAAAAAGTAAAATCAGAAGAGTGAAAGAAAGTGCTTTGTAGAAAAACCGACTTCTAGTATCCGCCATAATTTGGAAAATTGTTCTCCAAAGAAGAAAAAGTATGAAAAAGTATTTGTCCTTTTTTTACGGTATACGAGAATGGATGGTCAACTGTTTTACCTGTCTCATTTTTTAAGGTGAATGTTAGAGCATTTGCTCCTTCATTCAATGGTACGCGGCAGTAATAAATCGTGTGTGGCAATGTCTGCCAGTTGCGGGTATCGGCTTTCTCTGTAAGTGCGTTAATCACACCCACGATTGAGCCTAGGGTCTTATCTTGTTTCCTTACTTCATACTCCTCGACTTTTTTTAACGCTACACGTAATAACGCTTTACTGAATTCAAGTCCCATACGCTCCTTCAAGCATTTGAAGGCTATCTTATTTACATCTTCCAATAATTGCATGGACAACTCATCTCCGTTCGAATTAATTGTTGCTTGAGAATAGTATGGGGGCCGCTCCACATACTTAGGAAATGCCACTCTAAAAACTTCAAGACTTGCAAGGCCACTGATCTGACTATCACTATACCCATCGAGGCTGAAAGGGATACTTAATCCGAGTTGCTCGTTAGTAAAATAAACAAAGCCACCGCGCCGGCTGATCACAAAATCGACACCCCACTCGGTCTTGACAGGAGCTAATCCATTGTGCCAGAAAAAAATAAGTTCGCCTCCTTCATTTTCATGATAAACGTAGTCAGTCATACCAAAAGACGACTTATAATTCTCAAACTCATCCTTCAGTCCGCTTAACCATGCGGTACGCAAAATATCCGTTTTCAATTGCGGTGGCACACTTACTTGAAACAGCTTTTGATAGTCGTCCTGGTAAATTTGTAAAGCATTACGATATGCAACGAAGGCATTGTTGTAATCCTTATCCACCTCATAGGTTATTCCCATCAATACATTTATGAAAGCATCATGTTCATATTTCTTAGGCGACTTATACCGATCCGAAAGCTGCTGCAACCTAATGTTTAGCCTCCTTATTTCCACCAAGGCGTCATCGGTGTTATTCATTTTTAAATAATTCAATGCCTTGTAATACAGCAGCAGCAAATGCTCGTGGTCTTCGCCTTTATAAGAAGTAAAATTAGGATTGGTCAAGTAGGATGCAACTTCGTTGAGGTAGTTAATGCGATAATCCTCGCCAAACAAAAAAGCTTTCTCAAAAAAATCATTGCTTTCCTGATAGCGTCCCATCATCGACAACACCAATCCATTATTCACAAAATACAGAAATTCCTTTTTGCCGTGAGCCTGAGATGAATGATGTTGCAAGGTTTTGTACGCCTTGTCTAGTTGTCCTGTTTCAAATTCCTGATTAAATGTAAAATTGGATTGGTAATAAGTAGCGCAGGAAGAAACTCCAACAAGGGTGATCAGAATTAATATCCTTTTCAATCTATTAAATATTCAGAGCCTGATTAATCCTTAATAAATTTCTTGATCTCCTCCTGGCCATACCAAACACGTTTGTTTGTTTCGAGATCAGTAAGAAAAAGTGTAGTCACATAATTGACAACTCTTTTTTTATTATACACATCGGTCTCAGAAGTCATTTCACCAAAGAGCATGAGGTTCGCTCCTTCTTCTTTACCCCATTTCGATGCCGTGTTTGAACTTGCAAAGTCCTGCTGATCTGCCCGCTCCTGACGCAGCTTGTCCCTAAAACTATCAGATTCAACTAAGTCTGCAATTCCTGAGTTATAAATAGCCAGTTCAATTTTCTTGATATAGTTATCAGCATCGATATGCTCACTGGTTTTATTTTTTATCAGCCCAACGATAATTGCTGGTTTCTTATTCAATGACTTGGAGTAATCTTTGAATTTATCGCTGCCCGACAGGTCACTCACCATTTTTTGTGCCACCATGCGCGAATCACTATCGTTCCAGCGTCCGCTCAAATCGATTTGCTGATCTGGATTAACGCGAGAAACAGATCGAGCACAAGAAGCTAAGATCATTGCACAAAGAATAAATCCGATAGTCCTGGTCATAAGAATGAATTATTAAGAGTTTGTTCAACTTACTTCCTTTAAACGCCGGATTGCCTCATTTGGGTTTTCCAATGCAAACACAGAGTTGCCGGCTACTAATACATGCGCTCCTGCAACGAGCAATGCTTTAGCATTTTGTTGATTTACTCCACCATCAATCTCAATAAGAGCACTTGATTTTTTTGCATTGATTAAAGTTTTTAGTTCTTCAATCTTTTCATAAGTCTTCTCAATAAACTTTTGTCCGCCAAAGCCAGGATTTACCGACATCAAGCAGACTAAGTCTATATCCTGAATGATTTCTGACAAATGTGAAATGGGGGTGTGCGGGTTTATAGCCACACCGGCTTTACAGCCCAGGAGTTTTATTTGCTGAATGTTGCGATGTAAATGAGGGCAAGCTTCAATATGAACTGAAATTGTTTCTGCTCCGGCGTTACAAAAGGCCTCAACATACTTCTCGGGTTGCACAATCATCAGGTGAACGTCCAACGGCTTTTTGGAATGCCGTTTTATGGCTTCTACTACAGGCACGCCCATCGAAATATTGGGTACAAATACACCGTCCATTATGTCAATATGTATCCAGTCAGCCTGGCTGGAGTTGATCATTTCAACTTCGCGCTGCAAGTTTGCAAAATCCGCCGCGAGGATCGATGGAGCAATGATTGGATTCATGGGCGCAAAGATAAGTTTAGATTGGAAGATTGTGGGATTATAGGTAAAAGATTACGATGGGTTCCTGCGCTTTTTAACATTGCACCTTTATTCTTGAATCTTTCAGGTTAACTTTGCGGCCTAATTTTTTCAAAGTGAATTACCTTTCAGCCGAATCCCTCTCCAAATCCTACAATGACCGTTGGCTTTTTCAAGACCTGACGATCGGAATCTCCCAAGGCGATAAAGTCGCTTTAGTGGGTGAAAATGGGGTAGGCAAATCAACTTTACTCAAAATCCTGATCGGGCAAGTACAGCCCGATGGTGGCAAAGTAAGCGTCCGCGATGGTATAAAAATAGGCGATTTGGTGCAGCAGCCGAATGCGCCAGGTCACCTCACGGTAAATGATATTTTATTCGATGAGAAAAACAAAATTGCTGCAGTTGTAAAAGAATACGAAGCCTGCATCCATGATCCGCATACCTCGCCCGAAAAGATGCAACAGGTTCTTGAAAAGATGGAGGAATTTCAGGCCTGGGAGTACGATGCCAAAGTACATGAGATCACTAGTAAGCTGGGCATTGTAAACCTTGATCAAAAATTTGAAGAGCTATCGGGAGGGCAACGCAAAAGGACATTTTTAGCACAAATGCTGCTCGCAGCTCCGGACCTCTTAGTTTTGGATGAACCAACCAATCACCTTGATCTTGAAGCAATCGAATGGCTGGAGAATTATCTCTCCGGTCAAAACATTACGTTGCTGATGGTAACACACGATCGTTACTTTTTAGATAATGTAGCCAACCTGATTCTGGAAATTGATCGTGGAAAGCTCTACGCCTATAAAGGCAAGTATGCCTATTTCCTTGAAAAGAAATCGGAGCGTGAGGAAATGATGAAGACCGAAGTTGCCAAGGCACGCAATCTGATGAAAAAAGAACTTGAGTGGATGCGCAAGCAGCCAAGAGCCCGCGGTACTAAAGCCAAATACAGAGTTGAAGCATTCTATGAAATTCAAGAGAAGGCATCTATAAACCTAAAGAAAGACAAACTTGAGCTCGACATTCAGGAGCGAAGACAAGGAGGAAAAATACTAGAGCTGCATAACATCAACAAAAGTTATGGGCAGCAAAAAATGATTGAAAATTTTTCATACATCTTTAAGAAAAAAGACAAGATTGGAGTGGTCGGCAAAAATGGTGTCGGGAAGTCAACCTTCCTTGATCTATTAAATGGAAAGGGCAAGCCAGATTCTGGCGAGATCATCCCTGGTGTAACTACTAAGATCGGTTATTTTACGCAAGAAACTGAAAATCTTAATCCGGCCCATCGTGTCATCGAGGAGATAAAAGAGATTGCTGAATTTATGACTCTGGCTGATGGTTCACAGATTTCGGCTTCGCGGTTTCTTGAACTGTTTTTATTCCCACCTGAAAAACAATACAACTTCATTGAAAAGCTTAGTGGGGGAGAAAAGAAGCGCCTTCAGCTTCTAAAAGTGTTGGTGACCAACCCCAATTTTTTGATTTTGGATGAGCCAACTAATGATTTCGATATCGATACCCTTAATGTGCTTGAAGATTTTTTAGAGAAATTCAATGGATGTCTGCTTCTTGTATCCCACGATCGGTATTTTATGGATCATCTTGTCGATCAACTTTTTGTATTTGAAGGTGACGGAAAAATACAGCCGTTCAATGGCAACTATTCGGATTACCGAACCTGGCTGGATGAAAAAGAGCTTAATCCAGAGCCGGTTGTAGAAATGAAAAAGCCAGCCAATAAGAGTGAAGAAAAAAAAGTCAAGTCGAAGTCTAAGATTTCATTCAAAGAAAAGCAAGAGTATGACCAACTGGCCAAAGAAATCGAGAATCTCGAACACCAAAAAACAGAACTTACCGGTATGATTACTTCCGGAACTCAGGATCATCAAAAGTTAATGGACTGGTCTAAACAGATAGAATCCATTACGCAAACGATTGAAATTAAGACTAATCGATGGTTGGAATTGGCTGAATTAGCTCAATAAACCAGAAAATTCTTTTTTTTAAACTAAAACTATCCGCAGTACGTCTAATGGAGAAATTATTTGGTTATGGTCCATTATACAATCAAAAAAGATCATCGCATGCCAGTCAAAACTGAGTTGGCAAATTTCTATCAGAAAAACTTTTCAGTAGCATTGCTGAACTGGGAAATCAACAGGCAGGAAGATCGTCTTGAGACACCCAGAGAGGTACGAGTAAGAAAATAATCAGTTGGATTTTTTCACAGAGCCGCCACTGCTGGAATGCGTATTTGTGCGTCCCGGATTTCCCCGATAGCGAATATCGCCGCCACTGCTGGCTTGGGCTTCTAAGTCCTTTGAAACCGAGATTTTAGCCTCACCCCCACTGCTTACCCTGGCCACGACAGTCTCACTCTCAAGCCTGTAAGTGTCTACATCACCCGCGCTGCTCGCTTCCACCTCTAATTTGGGCGATTTTCCTTCCAATACGGCCTCGCCAGCACTCGAAGTATCAACCATTACTGAATTAGCATCTACTGATATCTCTACATTGGCAGCGCTGGAAACCCCAATATCCAGGTGATCTGCTTTGATTTGGCCCTCTGAAAAAACACTGGATGCAGAGCTTGCCGAAATCTTCTCGATATTGACATAAGTCACGTAAACTTTTACATTAACCTTTGACCAAAAATTCCTGCTGTCGCGCATCTTTATTCTCAGTGAAGAACCTTCCACCTCTGTTACTACATCGGATGTTTGTCCACCTGTAATCTCCACTCGCGCACTCTCTTTATCTCCTTTTTTAAGGTAAACGTCAATAGCCTGCGAAACCTTGACTCCCCGAAAGGAATTGAGTGAACGAGTTTCGCTTTGCTGAGCCCAAGACGCTATGGAGAGCGTCAACAAGAAGGCTATCATTAAATTCTTCATATTTTTTGATTTGTCTAAATGACGGGTGGCAGATTACAAGGTTGCACGGTTTTATGACGAAGGAAATATTTTTTTTGACGCGTAAGGAATAAATGGATTTTTAGTAAATTTCGTAGACCGATCATTTTAATTTCGCACAAATATTAAAACATCATGATAAAAGAACAACTGAACGTATTGATTAACCTTGCCGCCAGCGATAATTCCGTAGCCGAAAAAGAAGCAAAAACCATCCACATGATTGCTAAGGCCAATGGCATCTCCAAAGAGGAGGTGGAAGCAATGCTCAAAAAACCTCAGCCCATTGGTAACCTTTCTTCGCTTACGGAAGACCAAAAGTTTGAAAATTTATATCACCTGATCCAACTAATGAAAAGTGATGGTCAGGTATTTAAAAGCGAAATCCATTTCTGTGAGCAGGTTGCCGACAAACTAGGCTACAAAAAAGGCGTAGTAGCCGAACTCTCCGCGCGGATTTATAGTGACCCGTCAATTACTGCAGATCGAAAGATTTTGATGGACCGCGCTCATAAGTTTTTGAAATAATAGTTATCCATTACAGATTTGAAAAGGCTGCCCGATAAATTGGCTGCCTTTTTCTATTTATGTAGTGCCTTCGTTAGCTGGCTACCTTCTGGAGTAAGATTGTTATCCACCATGCGGTTGTTGTATTGCTGAATAAAGGCCTTTAATGAGTTGCTCATTTGCATCACCGTATCCGGTAATTCGTTGATCAAGTTATTCTTCAGATATCGATCAGTCTTAAACTGAAAGAGACTCAGGCTTTTTGAGCCGTCAAACTGCAAAAGGTAATCGCCCTGAAAAAACTGATACATGTTGTTCAGGTAATTGAATGCAAAAGGCTTGCGCTTATCATTAAAAATATCCCGGCCATACGCAACATAGGGTTCATTAAAATGAAGATACCCAAGCACAGTTGGCATAATATCCACTTGCTGGATGATTTCTTGCTTTAAGCCCCCGCCGTTCTCACCAGGGCGAAAAAAGAAAATAGGGATTGAAAAATAACCCCATGCCGAATTATATTCCGGCACCGCTATTTCAGCAGAAGCATGATCTGCGGTGATCACAAAAAGTGTATTATTAAACCAAGGCATACTGCTTGCCTTTTTGAAAAATCTCTTTAGTGCAAAATCAGTGTATTCAATAGTTCGATGAACGAGCTTCGGGCCTCCTTTAAATTTATTTTCGTATTGCTCAGGTAAATTATAAGGATGATGTGATGATACAGTAAACAAGGTGGTATAGAAGGGTTGCTTAAATGTATTCATTTGATTGGCAAAGTATTGGAGGAACGGCTCGTCCCAAATTCCCCAGATCCCGTCAAAGTCATTATCGTTGTTGTATTCGGCTTTTCCAAAGTAATTATCAAAACCGGAAAGGTTGGCAAATGCATCAAATCCCATAGATCCGTTGGGGGCTCCATGAAAAAAAGCGGTGTAATATTTTTTCTCATTAAGTAAGCTGGCCAGACTATTAACCTTATTACCAGAAAAATGAGAGAGTACGTAAGGAACTTCAATAGAAGGTATACTGCAAATCACCGAAGGCATAGCATCAATCGATTTTCTGCCGTTGGCTAATGAATACTGATAAGCATAACTCACCCCAATCAACGAGTCCAAAAAAGGAGTGTAACCAGAATACTTTCCTCCATCAATATCCTTGTTATAAGCGCCTACAAATTCCTTTGAGAAGCTTTCAAGGATAAGGATGACCACATTGCTTGGTTTAAAAGCGACTGTATCTGTTGGCTTTCGCAATGGCGAAAAAACCTTATCCAGTTCCTCTTCCGAAGAGAAATAGTTCACTTTTTGGACTCGTTGATTGGGGTGA
>Ga0206934_1005_pt1 | contig 78952 bp, 65 predicted proteins | sample Alteio_BWOrgHeat_16_FD_152932 | JGI IMG/M metagenome (GOLD analysis project Ga0206934, IMG submission 152932) | Enriched cells from forest soil in Barre Woods Harvard Forest LTER site, Petersham, Massachusetts, United States -... | ecosystem: Environmental > Terrestrial > Soil > Temperate forest >...
CCTGCCTTTGCGATAGAATAATTCAAATAGGAAAATCTCTTTGAACATCTGGAGTAGTAGATTAGATCACTTGTAAGCCATAGTCTTTTTCGCTCCACCTGATATCTGGGCAAAATAAACATCCTCGAGCCCGGTCGGAGTTTTCTGAAATGAACTGTCTGGCTGCATTTCACTTAGCACATGTATCTCAGGAGTGCCCGCAATAAGTCTCACCGAAAGAACTGTGTATTCTTTTTTATAAACATCCAGCTCTGTTTTGTTCACTCGTTTTTTCCATATCCTTCCTTCCAGCTCTTCCAATGCATGTGAAGGTTCTCCCTTGTAAAGAACTTGTCCCATGTTGATGATAGCCATATCCGTGCATAATTCTTTTACATCTTCAACAATGTGAGTAGACAGAATCACCACGGTGTTTTCGCCGACTTCAGAAAGGAGATTCAGAAAACGACTACGCTCTGCCGGATCAAGGCCCGCTGTTGGCTCATCAACAATAATCAGTTTTGGATTAGCAAGTAGCGCCTGAGCAATTCCAAATCGTTGCTTCATTCCTCCGGAAAAACTACCAAGAGCCTTATTTCGTGATGCCCACAAATTTGTTTTTTGAAGTAATGCATTCACAATATCATTTCTTTCATCTCTATTAGTTATCCCCTTAAGCACAGCCAAATGCGCAAGCAACCTGCCAGCTTCAATCTTCGGATATACTCCAAACTCTTGTGGCAAATAACCGAGCAACTTCCTCACTTCTTCTTTTTGTTTAAGGACATCAATGACTCCGAGTGTAATACTGCTGTTATCATCCGCTTCCTGTAGTGTGGCAATAATCCGCATAAGAGTAGACTTGCCTGCGCCATTGGGGCCCAATAAGCCAAACATGCCTTGCCCAATGGTGAGGTTAATTTTTTTTAATGCCTGTACTCCGTTGGAATATGTTTTGCTAAGATTTTCAATTACCAGTTCCATAATAAGAATCCATCGGTTTACGAGCGAGGTTGTGACTGTTGTGCGGGCACCTCATTCAAAAGCATCCAGAAAAAACCCATATCGGCCACGGCTTTCACAAAAAGATCAAACTCCACAGGCTTAACGATATAAGCATTGACTCCGAGTTTGTAGGATTCGATAATATCCCGCTCCTCTCTTGATGACGTGAGCATAACCACAGGGATAACTTTTAACCGGTCATCGGATTTGATTTTGCGTAAGACTTCAATGCCGTCTACTTTAGGCATCTTCATATCCAATAGAATGAGCTTCGGAAGAGTGGGCGGAGGTACGGAAAATAAAAAATTTATAGCTTCCTCCCCGTCTTGCAGATGAAGTACATTATTGGCAAGATGATGTTTCCTCAATGCCCTCATGGTAAGCCCCGCATCATCCATATTATCCTCTACTAATAAAATATCTACGTTTTCCATCTGCTTATTTTTTAGAATTCATTACAGTAAATATTTTCAATTACATATCGCCATGCTTTTCATGCTTGAAGAAGCGTATTTTGGATGAAAAGTAAACGATCGTTGATGATACTAATGCCCAAAGGAACAAGAAGTAAAAGGCGAATATTCTGCCAATAATTTCTATCGTTTTCATAGTAAGAGGTAATACGTGTCAGTAGTTGGCAGATTCTTTTCCCCTGTTCAATCGCTCCAAAATCCATCCGATTACTTTAATGCATAATGCAATACAGGCTACTATTACTACGCTAACTCCGATAGCAAGAAACACAATTTCAAAAACGGTGAGCTCAGATTGCATTTTTCCGGGTCCTTTAGGTTATAGCCATACTATCGACAAAGAGCTGGCTCCTGGATATATTTAAGTAAAAACTGAATCTTATAGTTTAGGTTTTTTCTGCATCATGTAAATATGCCTCTTAACATTAGCAATAGGAATACCCAAATAATTGGGTATTCCTATTACCCCGATTTATGGGTATTTTGGTAACCATACCTATGAATACTAAACCGATCAGTTTGCTTATAGTTGATGACCACAAACTATTTCGAAAATCTCTTTCGAGCTTGATTAGAACCTTCGACTTCGCTACTACCATAGGTGAAGCGGCAAACGGGCAGGAGGCTCTCGAAATAATTTCGTCAAACGCTATTGACGTAGTTCTCCTGGACGTGCAAATGCCTGTACTAAATGGCATGGAGACAATGAAACGCATAAAGGAGCTAGCATCAAGGCCTCAGGTTATTGTACTAACTCAGTTTGATGAACAGTCTCTGATCACGTATATGCTTCATCACGGAGCCAATGGCTTTCTGTTAAAAGACTGTTCGCCTGAAGAATTGAGTAAGGCTATCCTGGGTGTAATGAAAAATGATTACTTCTTTAATGACATGACCCTCAACGTAGTTAAGGAAACCATCGCCAAGAATCACAACCTCCCAAGTTTGGAGATCTCATCACGAGAACTTCAGGTTATGATTTTATTAAAAGACGGAAAGTCAAGCAAAGAGATTTCTAAAAAACTGAGTCTCTCAATTCGAACGATTGAAAGTTACAGGAAAGCACTGATGAGGAAAACTCATTCCAAGAATGTAGCCGATATCGTGAGCCTTGCTTACCGAACTGGAATTGTGGCCCGATAACCTCAGTGACTTAGTATACTTATTTAAAATATTGAAGGAAATCAATCCTGTTCAAGGGAAAGGAAAGCCGCACCAAAGACACCTGCGCTGTCGCCTAATTTGGGCCGCACCATCGGTGTGTCAAATACACGATCATTGAATATGTAATTCTGTAAAGAAGTTCTCCCCTCGGTGTAAAGCAAATCGATATGGCTTAGTCCGCCGCCAATCACAATTACGTCGGGATCAAGAATGTTAACTACAACACTCAGCCCAAGCCCGAAAAAATGAATTAAACGTTTGATGGTTAGTACTGCAGATTCATCGTGCCCAGATTTAAAGCTATCGTAGATCTCCTTCATACTTTTCTTTGAGCCGCTGATCTCCTGATAATATTTTTCCAATGATGGGCCGGCCAAAATTTTCTCAACGCATCCCTTTTTTCCACAATAACACTGATCACCATAGGTGGGGTCTAAAAAGTTATGTCCCCATTCGCCGCCAATGCCGTGCATGCCGTTAACCACTTTCCCGTCAACGACAATTCCTCCCCCCGTTCCAGTGCCCATGATCACACCAAACACCACTCGTGCATCTGGATATTCACTTTTCACTATCCCCATATTCGCCTCAGCCAGCGCAAAACAATTTGCATCATTAGCCATATAAAATTCCACTCCGACTAGGAGCTCAAGGTCTTCTTTCAGCGACCGTTGATTAAGACACGTGGTGTTACAATTTCTCATTGTACCAAGCTTAGGGTTTCTTGTACCCGGTGTAGCTATCCCGATTTTTTTTGGCCGGTATCCCATAGCTGCATCCATCTGGTCTACCATCTTTTTGATTTGCCCAAGGATGTGATCATACCCTAAATGACTTTCAGTCGGCACCCGATCGCGAAAGAGAACATCTGGCGATAATGCCGATTTCAAAACAGCCCCTTCTACTTTGGTGCCGCCAAGGTCAATTCCCCAAAGGTTTGATTTGTTATTATCCATTTCAGATTATCAGTACGACAAAATTTTTCGATAAATCACTTCACTGGCTGTCTCAATTTTTAAGATCAAGACCCCTGAATTTAATGCATTATAGTTTACCTGAAGCGTCCCTGAATTTTGATTTGAATAAATAGCATCAATATATCTTCCCGTTATATCGGTAAGTGAGACATTTGTTACCGGTTGGTCAATTCCCTTTACATTAACCACTCCTGACGATGGATTGGGATATAATGTGATAGCCTGAGGCTTCTCCTGAACAGCAGTTACCGTATTCCAAAGTGTTTTAAGCGTAATGATTTCGTTTGGACCAAGTGCGTTATCATAAATTCTTACTTCATCGAGCGTACCAAACAAACTATAGCTTTGAATTGAATTTGTCTCGCGGCCAAACGTCACATCGTCTGAGGCAACACTGATAAGACCGGTGTCTGCCAGAAAAGTATCCAGCACTCCATTAATGTATATTTCCATCGAGTACCCTGTGTAAACCATGGTGAAATGATAGAATTGATTAAGCTGCAGCGGAATAGAGCTATCCAAATCGATTGTTGACGTGGCTGTCTTTACTGTCCAGCGAATCTTACCATTCGGTATTACAGAAATTTTCCAACGCTCCTGATAACTTCCATGAGAAAGCACGTATGATTCTGCCGGAACATTGTCCAGCTCCAGCCAAAACGAAAGTGTGATCTGATTCTGAAAATTCAGGCTAGATGCATTTGGCACATCTATAATATTGCTTCCATCACTAAACTTATAAGCTTTATTGGGTTCGCCGCGGGCATCGGCTGTCGGCTGCACTCCCTCGGCTGTGGCATTGTGATTGTTTCCGCTGTAATCTTTTACGTCTCCATCCATTGGGTAATAGGCAGTTGGTCCGCTAACGAACTGCGTCTTTTTTTTGATCAATACTTGCTGGGTAGAAGATGCCGAAAGCGAATCCGAGTTTTTCACGGTACCCGTAATAATATAGAGTCCGTCATTCTGTGGAGCTTTCCATTGTAAAACAGAGTCGGTCCTTTTAATGATTGAACCGCCAGGAATGCTCCATGAATATTTTAATAATGATTTATCAAGAGTAGAAGCATGACAGGTAATTGTCGCAACACTGCCGGTATAGTACCATGTTGAATCTATTGTAAATCCTGAAATGACAGGAGCCACAGGAATGTGGGCCACAACGGCAAACTGAAGACTATCAGTAGCAGAAGAGGCTCCATCTGTAACTGTTAATAAAAGCTTGTAAGATCCTGCACTTTGTGGCACAGTCCAAATGAATGTGCTGTCGGAAGTAGCCGCGACTAAGGCGCCATTGATATACCAGTTATAAGTTACTTGGCCAGCATTATTTCTTACTGAACTGTAAACTGAAACCTGTTGATTATATTCTACCAGAGAATCTTTTGAGGCGAGAGATTGAATGAGCAGTTTTCCATTGAAAATATATCCATAGCTGTAATCGACAATTTTATTGCCTAGCATCAATTTTCCATTCGTTGGAACTGGCGTTGATCCTGGAGGAAGATAAACCAGAAGCATTGCCTGGTTGGCAGGAATTGTAATCATATAATTTCCAGTTGCCCCGGTTTTGATAATCGATTCCGAAATCGCATCATATAAGTCGTAGGTGGAAGTGCCGAGCGGTAACGTAACCGATTGACTTGACGAATAGGGATTGTACACCACATAAGAAGGAAATGATTTCGGTCCGAAGAAATCTGTTTTGTTCACATCCAGCATGAGAATACCATTCACATCGGTTGGCGTAATCAAAGAGCCTAAATAACCAACGTGCGATGAGCCATACAATCCTAAATTAGTTTGACCGCCACCAGTTCTTATTGCATCACCGGTAGCATATAAACTTGAATCGTTTAGTCCTGTTTGCTTTAAACCTTCATAAGCAATCACCGACTTCGGGTCATTAAGTGAACTCCAGAGGTAACTATCCTGATGTGATGAAGGTATATATTCCGAATAGAAAAGCCGGCTGGCGTTTGCAAGGTTGAGTACCCATTTCGCCACCGTGCGTGTAAATCGTTTGTCGTATTTGATCATGGGCACCAACGCGGCGGCCTGCTCAAATCCGTTCATTGCAAAAGCATAACCTGTAGAAGGGTTGTCAATTTCACCCACCAAACCAGAGACGTCAATATTTCCAGTGACAGCATTTCCCCACGTACCAACCACTGTTCCCCAGTTGCGTTCAGAGCTTTGATCAAAACTCCAGTTGATCATCTTTTGAATGTCATAATTCGTTCCCAACTCAGCATTCATCTTGGCAGCCACAAAGGTTCCATAAGGCAATTCAATTTCGTAAGCCGGATTAATATTCAATCCGGACAAGAAACTAATCGCCATCTGTGCGCCATCCAAATATTTTTTACTTCCTGTTTTACTATAGGCGTGATATAAAAGCCATGCAATTGTTCCAGCCGCCTCCGGTTCACTCACTCCTGAATTGTTTGGAGTCATCGTAGCAAGGTTAAAGGCCCGATAGTTCATCTGGGGAACTTTCCACGGTGTGGTAGAGCCGCCCATGGCATTCACCGCAGCAAGCCATCGATCGGCCACGGATGTAAATTGTGTATCAAAGTCTTGTGTGCCGGGATAAAGAGAATATAATTGATAGAAAAATACATTGGGCATTAAGTCATACCACCAATCGTTGCCACTAGCAGCTGAATACCCGTTGAGATAAACATTCTGGCCGTTGGCTTTATTATAAAAGTCTTTGACCTTCAGAACCCAGTTGCTTCCAAACTGATTACTCTTATCTACGCCAACCAGCGAAGCCCCGACTACTGCCGGAATAATGTTAATGGCTTCTGCTTCGGAGCCGGCGCCTGTAACACCAACATAAGAATCCAATAAAATTGGCTGAAGCGAAGGATAATTTATTCCAGATGATTTCAAGTGCATCACCGGAAGATATTGTCCGGTTGCATTTAGATTAAACACGAACGAATCATATTTGACGGCTACATTCTTCCAATCTCTCATCACATAGGGCGATGGCATGTTTGGCATGAGCGTCACCCGACTAATATCAATCTGCCCTGTTTGAGAGAAAGAGCGGATGGTGATGAAACTCAATGAAAAGAATAAAATGACAAGGTAATTCTTTCCGACTACACATGTCTTTTCTCTTTTTCCTGTGCCCACTTCGTTCATCGTATTATTCTTTAAGAAATTAAAAAGGAACAGTGAGTAAAATTTCACTGTTCCTTTAAAGATGACTACCTTATTTTATTCAAAAATTCCACTTATGGTTTTTCTAAATTGTAAATACTGGTTACCTGTGATGCTGTTAAAACCGATTTATAAATACGTATTTCATCAAGAGAACCAATAAAATAGTTGCCTGGTGTCCAGTCATAGAAATTAGAACTGGTACTAGTGGTGTTATATGCCGAAGTAGCAAACTCCTGACCTATGACAAGGCTGACAGGGTGCGCGGCCATGTTTACGATAGTGCCCGGAACGTTTGTCCAAGTGTACACCAAAATTCCATTAATATAAAACGATTCGCTACCCCCACCGAATGTCACCACATAATGATACCATTTCACTAAAGGACTAATCTTACCAACATTCATATCCCTATCGTAATAGGAGCTATCTGAACTGTTTCCCAATGCAGGGGTATTAACTCCGGAAACGTGAGCAGTAAAAAATGCCCTAGGAGTATCCTGAATCTGAAATTTCCATCCGTGCCAGCTGTACATCGATAGCATATAGTTGTTAGCCCAATATTTACCAGGGTCTCCGGGAATGCTGTCAGCCTTCGCCCATAATGAAATTGACATCTGCGGAGGATTAAGCGCAGCATTGTAAGGAACTTCTACATTAGCCCCTGCCTGAAAATGCAAGGCTTTGTTAGCGTTGCCGTAACGATCCGTAGTTTGTGTTGGAATGTTTGTAGCGGGAGTTGCATATCCTGACCAAGGAAAATAGGCTGAGGTGCTAAGGTTAGGTAGCCCAGCGGTAATTTTACCATTAAAATTATTTCCAGAATAATCTTTAACAGTTGTCCCTGCGATAGCAGTCGTAAGTTCATCGAATGTCCACTGACCAACTAAATCTGCTGCATCAATAGGTACTACTGCGGCTGCCTGATAAGCAGTTACTGCGGCTGTTAATTGTGCAGTAGCAGCCGTTTCCTGAACTTGCGTAGTCGCAGTATTTGAGGCAACTGCCTGAGCTGCAGTAATCGCAGCAAGCAATGTTGCCTGAGAACCTCTCACGTAGTTGCCAGATGCAGTTCCTTCTGAAGTAGTCGCAATGAGATTTTGAGCTACCGCAATCTCTGCAGTCAGCGTAGTGAAACTAGTCGGAACCACATCACTCTTCGAACACGAATTGAGAGCCCATGCTATGAGCATGACTGCCAATGCACCAAGAAGTACTCTTACCTTTTTTGTTTTCATAAATTTGATTGTTTAGTTGTTTAATTATTGTTTGAAGGTTTCATATATACTTAGTCGGTTATCGCCGGATTAGTATCAAGCTCAGATTGTGGAATAAGGAAGTACCTGTTTTTAGCATAAGAAAAACCTGTTCCACCAAGTGCTGCTTCTGCCACCTGTTGACCGTAACGCATCAGATCAAAATACCTGTGGAACTCAAAGCCTAATTCAACGCGACGCTCATGTTGAATCGCTAGTCGCAAATCAGACTGACCAGCATAAACTACATCGGGTAATAAATTTGCCGGAACAGCCCCGAAACCCGGAAGTCCCTGATCATACAAATAACTTTCTCGCGCTCTTTTTCTCACAAGATTCAGTGGCGCTATCGCTTCCGTCCCGCGACTTAATTCATTGAGCGCTTCGGCCTTCATTAGCAGAACATCACTGTAGCGCATATAAACATAATCGAGACCGGAGTTACCGATAATGGGTGCATCGAATTTTGATTGTACATGTTTTCTATTCAGGTAGCCGGTGGCAGACCAGGTGGGATCAAAGTTTTCGCCGTTCACCCATTTGTTTCCTGCCCTGCCAACAGTGTAATCCAAACGTGGATCGACAACCCCACCAGAGGTAGTTTCGAATTCATTAATAAAATTCTGAACAGGTGCATTAAAATAATATCCGTTGTAAGTAGCAGGAGAAAAGTACTGGTCAAGGAAACTTCCCAGTGACGGCGACTGGCCATTGAGATGCTGTATTTCAAAAATAGACTCGGAGTTATTTTGTGTAGAGTCTAAAAAATTATTTTCATAAACCTGCACGAGGCTGTACGAAGCCGAAGACTCTAACGAATCGATAGCAGTCAGTGCGCTTGCCCAATTTTGCTGATACAGATAGGTCTTTGCCATCAATCCAAATGCCGCCCCTTTAGTAGCTCTTCCTATATCGGTGCTTGAATATGTTTTTGAAAGAACCTTTGAAGCATCGGACAAATCCTTCAGTATCTGTGTATAAATGTCGGCCACCGGAGATTTGGCAACATTAATTTGAGCCGGACTAAGCGGTGGCAATAATTTCAGCGGTATCTCACCATAAATATTGACGAGGTTGAAATAAAAATACGCTCTCAGGAACTTCGCTTCTCCGAGAATTCTGTTTCTGAGTGTAGCATCCATACCAATGGACGGAACATAGTAAAGCACATAATTGGCACGCGAAATTCCTTCATAGTAGTATTGCCATACATTTGACAAAACTGTATTTGTTCTTAGGTAATTGAATTGATCAATGTATTGTATATCGATCTGATCTCCGGCCAGTCCGCCCTTTACAGCATCATCAGAGGCAACATCTCCAAAAACCCAGAGCTGGTTCATGGTGTTGACGAAGGCTGTTACGTTGTACACTCCGGCGATGGCAGTCAACGCATCGTCTTGCGATTTATAAAATGTGGCACTTGAAAATGTTCCCTGAAGATTCTCATCCAAATAATTATGACAACTACTTAGAAGAAGAACGGAAATCAGTGCAGATATTTTGATTGTCTTCATAGTTTGTCTTTGTTAAAAACTGATATTCACTCCGACATTATATGATTTAGCAGCAGGGTATGTTCCCCAGTCAATTCCGTTGGCTTTGTCGCCATCAGTTGTAGAGTTGTTACTCACCGACATTTCCGGATCCATGCCTGAGTATTTCGTCCACGTGAAAAGGTTAGTACCTGAAAAATAGATTCGAACATTCGCCAAGCCGTATTTTTGCGAAAGCGCTTTAGGCACAGTATAACCTACCTGTAAATTTTTCAACCGGGTGTAAGAACCTGATTCGAGAAAGCGGGAAGAAATTTGAGTATTATTTCCAGCAGCATTCCAAGAGGCGCGTGGGTATTGATTGGTAGATCCTTCGCCAGTCCAGTGATTTAAAAAATACCGTTCGGTAACATTGAAAGGCCTGTAAAATCCTTCGATATCTCTGTTCAGCACCGAAAGGATTTTTTGTCCGTAGGCGCCTTGAAAAAAGACGGACAGATCGAAGCCTTTATAATTGAGCATAATATTAAGGCCACCAGAAACTTTTGGTATCGCACTACCTAAGTGAGCACGGTCGTTGCCATCTATAACGCCATCGCCATTTTGATCTTTAAATTTTACATCGCCCGGCTGAATGCGGGAAGCGCCAGTGCTCGAACCTTGCACAGCATGCGTGAAAATATCAGACTGATTTTGGAAGATGCCTTCCATCTGATACATATAGAACGAACCCACCTGATATCCTTTCTCTGTCCGTGTAACATACTGTGAGCCGTAAAGCCCACCGGAAATAGGTGAATTGACAGCTAGCACTTCGTTGTGTAGAATACCGGCATTTGGACTTATCGAATATCTGAGGTCTCCAATCTTGTTGGCATAGTTAAGTGCAATCTCAAATCCACGGTTCAATATTTTTCCGTTGTTCACAATCGGAGGAGACGCGAACCCTGCAGAAGTGGCAATAGGTTGATTATTTAATAAATCGGAAGTGATCTTATTGAAATAATCGAGTGACACGGAGAGTTTACCACCCCATATCACCAAGTCAACACCTGTATTCAATTGATTGCTCGACTCCCACTTTACGTTGGCATTGCCTAATTGAGAAACTGCGTAACCAATATTTTTTGTGCCACCGAAAGGATAATTGTAGTTAACACCATATGCATCAGAAAATGCGTAGTTAGGAATTTCCTGATTTCCGATAACTCCGTACCCACCACGCAACATCAATCTGTCGATCCATGTATTATTAATGAGGAAAGCTTCCTTATCTATTCGCCAACCCAAAGAGCCGGCATAGAAAGTTCCGTAGCGATTGCTAGCACCAAACCGTGAAGATCCGTCTCTTCTTACTGTAGCTGATGCAAGGTATTTTTCACTTAAGTCGTAGCTTACTTTTCCAAAATAAGATAACAGCGCGTTTCCTGCTCTTGATTCAGAAACAGTTTTCTGACCCAGGCCATTTCCGAGGTAAGTAAGTGTGGGGCTTTGATTTGCAAATTGAGTATCGGTTGCAGCTATTTCATACAGCTCAGTTTTAATTGCCTCCGTTCCTGCGAGGAAGGTAAACCCATGCTGACCAAAAGTTCTTGTATAGGTCGCAAAATTGCTAAACGTCAATGTATGATTTCGGTCGTCAACAACGGTGAGCCGATTGGGGTTATTAATTCTGTTCCCCGTTCCCCAGTTGCGATCAAACCTCCGCTGATTTTGGCTCGTAAAGTCAACTCCAAAATTGGATGTAATCGTTAGCCCTTCAATGGGTTTGAGAATCACATAGTATTTTCCAAAAATCCTGTCGGTGATTTTCTTATTCTGGTTGTAAGCTAGCATCCCCACAGGATTGTATCCGTCACCGAATAGGTCGTAGCGATCAGGCTTGTCTACAAAGTTGCCGGTAGAATCGTAGATTGGAATTGCCGGGGAACGGAAGTATGCATAACGAACAACACTCCCTCCGTTTCCACCGGCTCCATCCCCTGAACTCCCAACCAAATCTGTAGTCGCACCGGAAATATTTAAATTAATACCGGTCTTTAACCACTTCTTCAATTCCGATTCAATATTGATCCTTCCTGTTAAGCGTGTATAGTCACTTGCTTTGATAATGCCGTCTTGTTTATAGTAGCTTCCCGAAATCAAATATTTTGTTTTTCCCTCGCCACCAGAGAACGTAAGACTGTGTGTTTGAAGAATGGCATTGGGATTCATTATCGCTTTCACCTGATTTACATTCGGTAGTGTCGATGCGAGTTGACTGGAGATCAACGGCCGCTCCAAAAAACTAGGCAAGTCGGGATTATCATTTTTAGTCGCTTCATTATAAATAGAAACATACTGACTGGTGCTTGCCATTGGCACAAGGCGACTGGGTGCTTGAACACCAACCTGACTGCTATAAGAAACAACAAGCTTGTTGCTCGCTCCTGTTTTTGTTGTAATCAGAATTACACCATTGGCTGCACGCGATCCGTAAAGTGCCGCCGCACTTGCATCCTTCAACACTGTCAGTGTTTGAATGTCTTGTGGCGCTATCGAGGTAGCATCCAGCGTTGGAATGCCATCAATAATATATAGAGGTTGATTGTTGCTGTTAAGCGAGCCAACACCACGTATGCGCACAATTACTCCTTCACCAGGAGCGCCTGTGTTTTGTGTAACCACAACGCCCGGAACTCTTCCTTGAATTGCCTGATCAATCCCCGATACCGGAATCTTTGAAATCAACTCCGCACTGACAGTACTTACTGCTCCCATTATTTTTTGTCTCTCCTCAGTTTGATAGCCTGTTACAACAACCTCCTGAAGATCTTTTGTATCTTCTTTCATCACGACATCAAAAGCCGTTTGATTATTGATTTGCATTTCCAATGGAGCAAATCCGATAAATGAGAAAACAAGAATTCCTGCGTTTGAACTACTTTCAGGAATTTGAAGCTGGAATTTCCCTTCGACATCGGTGACCGTTCCAAGTCCTGTACTTTTCAATTGCACAGTGACTCCAACGAGAGCTTCACCCGATCCTCCTTTAACTGAGCCAGCCAAAACTGTTTGCGCCTGAACCCGGGTTGACATCGCAATCGTTGCCAGAAAAAAACAAAAACACGGTATGAATTTTTTCATAGGCATTTATTTACTTGTTTCTCTTTTGATTAAAAGCGACTACAGCAGAGCCTGTCATGTAGTTTCCATCGCTTGCCTTAATTTGACTACCCGAAGGAAGCACAACAACAAGCACTGCGCTTTTGGCCTGAATTTCAAAGCACGCTTCTTCTCCCGAGTCTTTACTCAGATAGTCATGCCCAAGAGCATCGTATAAATCGACTTTGGAATTTTTCGTGTTATAAAAACAAACTGATTTGATAGTGTCGTAAGGATTGTAATACAAATACGTCGGGTAGGAATTCCGCTGATAGAAGTCGGTTGCATTACAATTGATCTGCAGAATTTTTTCCACGTTTGTTTTCCTTACTATTGCTCCAAAAATTCCAACCTGTGCTGAGCTATAAAGACTGAACATCGAAACTTCGGGCTGGCCCTTTGCCCACTGCGGTCCGTCGCCAAGCGCCACCGGACTAACGCCCAATAAGGATTCTTTTTTGTACGTGTAATCTTGTTTGCGAAGCCCTTCGTAAGCAATCACATTTTTAGTAATCTCCTTTTTCTCGGGCAACCATTGATGTTGATCGTCAATTTCGTATGGGTAAAACAAACGTGCAGCATTAGTAACATTAAGCATCCACTTGCCGATTGCCGTTGCATAACGATTGTCGTAGCGAACCATAGGCACCAACGGCCATGCTAAATCAAAAGAGTTCATCAGGAAAGCATAACCTCCGCCATCGGTGATACTTCCCTGCAAGCCATGAACATCACGATCGCCCCATCGTTCGGCAATAACTCCCCAACCTGTTCTGCCATCCTCCGCTTTGCATCCATCGAATGTCCAGTTCAATATTTTCGTAACGTCATAATTCGTTCCATGCTCTGCATTAAGCCGGGCGGCAACCAGTGCACCAAAGGGCATCAACACTTCATAAAACCTGCTCTCCTTTTGATTGATGAATGCATTCATTGCCGACTTGGCTCCTTTCAAGTATCGTTCGTCTTTAAATTTTTCATAGGCACACAACAGCACATACGCATGACCGGCCGCTGCATCTTGTTGATGCGGAACGTTGTTCGTCATTCCTTTCATTTGATTATAATCGAAAAAGGAATAATCATAATTTCCTTTCAACACGGAGTCAGCTTTTAAAAACTGTTCGGCAATCAGATGTTGGAGGCTGTCAGCTTTTGAAACATGAGGGTATAAATCGCAAAGACCGTAATACAGCACGTTAGGAAAAACATCATACCACCAGTCGCGGCCATATCCTCCGCCAAGAGTCGCAACTGCGGGATTGGTATTGTCCATCATGATGTTCCAGCCATTGGCAGAATTAAAATAATTCTGAACCATCTTTACATAGTTGAATCCATTCTGATTGGTCTTATCAATGCCCACCAATCCGGCACCCAACAGTGAGCCCATTGAGCAAAGGGCTTCGTGAAATTCTTTGTTTCCTTTTTGACCCTGCCGCACATCGCCAATTGCCGTATAGATGCCAAATGTATTTTGTGGAGTGTTTCGCTTTGCATCATCTCGCCAGATGAACGGCAAGTATTCGCCCTTCAAGTCGAGATTGTAAACGTATTGATCGAAATTGTGCGCCTTCTCAAACCAGTCGGTCATTTTATAAGGCTCGGGTTGGTCGGGCATTAAAGAAATTCTTTCAATGACAATCTGGTCGGTTTTCTCTTTCTTGTTTTGACATGAAAAGAATAAAGTCATCGCACTTGCGAAAAGTACACTTCCCCTTAAAATATGTAAAGTCATTTTCACAGTGTACTTAATTTGTTTGCTTCTTTAATAATATGTTTGGCTACAGGAATTGATGCCAGTTGGATTACAGCAATGATGATCAATGCGTACTTCAGCGCGAAAATTTCAGAAACATAAGTTGCCAGCCCGATGAACAAACCTAAGCCCAAAAAGCGCCCTACATATAAACCGAACTCGTGATTGAATATGTAAGCGAATTCACTCCTTTTTTCAATTCTTGAAACCACATCAATTACCCGCATCTCTGTTGGAAAATAGGCGATGTCGTGAAGAGGAGCAAAGAGAACTTTGCATAACACGAACACCATTACACCAATGGCAGAAAATAAAATACCGTTGAACAATGTGCCAACTAAAAAAATGAAAAGTCCTACCGAGAAAATATAAATGCGGTCAGAAGGTTTGGTGGTTCGTCCTAATACATAAAGCATAAAGGCCGTGGCTATACCGCTAATTCCTTGCACTAACCCAAGTGATCCTTCATTGCCAACCAATCGCATGATCAGGATGGCGGGTGCTGTTACCAAATAACCCTGTGCAAGTCCTTTCAATCCGGCCAGCGCCATCATTTTTTTCCAAAGCGAATGAAACTTGAAAAACAGAAATTCCTTCTGCTCGGGATTTTTAAATTGTTCTCTATGAATGACGATGCTCGAAAGAATTGTTAAAATGAAAACTACAACTGTTACAATCCTGTAAGCCATGTTGACATTTCCGTTAAGCCATCCTCCGGCTTCGGTTGTAGCGAGGAAGGATCCTACGACCACTGGCACAATAATGTAAGTGATTGTGTAGAAGAAAGTCTCTAGTCCGTAGTAATAATTGCGTGTAGAATCATTGGTGGTATTGAGCGCCAGAAAATCACGATTAGCCCAAAAGAAACCGAAGGAACAACCCATGAGCAAGCCAGCAACAGCAACACCGGCCACGGAAAGATTCTCCAGGCTCATCATCACAATCATGGAGAGGCCGCTCAACAGCATCCCGAAGCTGTACAAGTGTGAAATTTTTATTCGATTAAGGAGGAAGCCATTAATACAAAACGTAATTGGTATTCCTGTATACACTGTCAGTTGATAGACCGCAACAATGGAAGGATCGTTTGAGCTTCGCATAATATAAGCTCCGACAAAAATTTCGATGACCGGCAATACGAATGCATAAATCATGTTCGTGATCAACAACACACGTGTGGGCCGCGGCAACAGAAGAAAAACGGCATACTCCTCGTTTGGTCTTTTCAATAGTGCTGTTACAGACATCTCTTTTGTTTTAGAAGTGAGTTGAGTATTTCCCCGATCGAGAAATCAGCCCCGCAGATAACTTCATCGCTCGCTCCGTAGTACAGGTGAATAGTATCGCCATCTACGTAATGACCATTCGTGAAAACAACGTTTCCAAAAAAACCAACACGTTCATATTCGGCCGTTGGTTCCATGATCGGTTTTTCACTTCGCGCAATTACCCTTGATGGGTCTTTGAGATCTAATAACAAGGCGCCCAAACAATAGCGGTGTTCGTCATTGGCACCATGATAAATTTCAAGCCATCCCTGTTCTGTTTTAATGGGAGCAGCGCCCGACCCTACGCGGGCACTATCCCACATATCCTGGCGCGTAGTGGCCAGGCATTTATGATTACCCCAATGATGCAAATCGGGAGATTCTGCTATCCATATATAGTTGCCACCCAATTGCGGACTGCTGGGCCGGTGCAGAGCGTAGTGTTTTCCATTTATTTTTTCGCCAAAAATTGCACAGTCTTTATTGTGCGGAGGAAAAATCATTCCTGCCCTGTCAAATTTTTTCCAATCATTCGTTTTAATTAAACCTACACCAACACCCAGATGAGATACCATCGTGTACGTGAGGTAATAGGTAGCATCGATTTCTACAACGCGGCAATCTTCAATACCATAGGCTTCAAGTTTATTGGTACCGAAAACCGGACTGTAACCTTTAGGCTCATAGAATTTTCTTCCGTCGTCGCTACAAACCAAACGCAAGTGCGAAAGTGTAGTCAGGTAATCACGACCTTTATATTGAATAACACGAGGGTCAGTAAAATCAAGATCAGGATCAGTTTTATCAAAGCTTAGAATTTCTATTTCGCCCTTGTCATTATATAAAGGGAAGCTCACCTGATTTTCCTTTTGCTCTGGCCGTTCTGCCACACGCAAAAGCATCCATATCTTATTATCAAATCTAAATACCCCCGGATTGAGCAGGCATTCGATCTTCATTGAAGCGTTGCTTGGCCGTATGTCAGCAGGCTTTAAAAGCGGGTTTTGGTCCAGTCGCTTTGCCAAATCAAGTGCCTTTGCAGTTATCATGTTTATCCTTTAAAAAAAATTATCGCATACGATTGCAAGAGCAAATTTTGGCATAAAAAGCCCTTTTCATGTCCGCCATTTCCTTTAATAAGTTCTCTCAGTTATAAAATCCAGCACAATAGAGAATTAAGAGGACAGAAAACCACGGAGAGGACAACTTTGTAAAACCTGCCACCGGTGGATTATCTAAATTTGTAATGGATCAATAGAGGTATCTTAATAAGAGTTATGAGTTGCATTCTTTTGTTATTCTCATTTTTCACCATTCCTCAGGGTGATACTGCGTCTGCATGGCCTTATCAGCATGTAGACAAAAGAGCCATGTTGTCAAACAGTGCCATCACGTCGGTTTACATGGACAAGCATGATTATATCTGGCTGGGCACATGGGATGGATTGGATCGCTATGATGGTAGTTCGATCAAGGTTTACAAGCCCGATCCGTTCACCAAAGGATCAATCAGTAACAATGTGGTGCGAAATTTTCTTGAAGACGGTGACAGAAACCTTTGGGTTGTTACTCATCAAGGAATTAATAAATACGATCGTAATTCAGACTCGTTTCGTACCTACCTCGACAGTCTGAATGACATTCCGTTTCTAGAATATAATATTCGTGCGTGTGTCGGATCCGATTCTACAATCTGGGCAAGCCTTGTAGGAAAGGGCATAAGCCGATATTCAAAAGCGAAAGATGCATTTCTTCCGGTGAGTTTTGAGGGCATCGAGCGACAGTGGCTTACATCGGTGGTCGATATCGGAAATGATAAGGGATTGTTTTATCTGCTGGGCAATGACGGAAAGATTATCTGCACTCTCAATAACCGCGTTGTATTTACAAAGCAAGTGACAGATCCCGGTCGCCTTGTCTTTCACAAATTTCTCCACATCGGTCAAAAATATTTCATTGCAATCGCAGCCGATGCCGGCCAGCTTTTTCTCTATGACCTCAATGACATTGAGAAAAAGATAACGCCACTACAGCTTGGCAAAATTTCTGTGGCTTCATTATCAGAAAGTTTAGACCGTACATCGGTTTGGATTGGCAGCGAATCGGGAGATATTCTTAAAGTCACTCTTGAACGCAATGGTTTTGTGGTGAAGTCCATGAATTCTTATTTCCCTACTTTTTCAAAGAATGGAATAAAGATATTGACTATCACCGAGACAAATCAGGATTTGATTTGGGTAGGCACAGATGGCGATGGTGTGTACAAATTCTTGACTCGCCCGAAAATGTTTTACTCAATTTTGCCCGGGCGACCGGAAAATGGTCAGCTTTCTCACCATATCGTTCGTTCGGTTTACGAAGACAAGACAGGCACACTTTACATTGGAACACGAGGCGGCGGACTAAATATTGTTGGACCAAATCAGAGCAAAACGAAAGTGATCAATACCTTGAGCGGCCTGAGCAACAATGCAGTGCTTTCATTAAATAAAGATCATCAGGAAAATCTTTGGGTGGGTTTAGACGGAGAAGGTATTGATATGATCGAAGCAAAAACAAATAGAATCTTTCATTTTCCCCGCGACTTTGAAAACAAAACCGATTTGCTATTCAGTTCAGTCTATTCTATATGTATTGATGCCTTCAATGATATTTGGTTGGGCACGAGCGGCTATGGCGTTATTCATTTAAAAGTTTCTAAAACAGCGGGCGGGAAATACAGGCTGGTGGAATCAGATCAGATTCAGCATTCAACAAATACAAAAGACATTTCCATTCGAAGCAATATTGTGTATTCTATTGTTGAAGAAAAGCCAAACATACTTTGGATTGGAACTCGGGGTTCGGGAATATACCGGTACAATACGCTGATAAAGAAAATTGAAGAACAGGTTCAGGCCGATCTGAAAGATAAAAACAGGCTATGCAATAACGATGTGTTGAGTTTGTATTTTGATAAGCAAGAGCAGCTTTGGATCGGCACGAGCGGCGGGCTCAATCGCTTGTATCTGCAGAACAAACCTTATCGTGTGAGTCACTACACGCTGCATGACGGTCTTCCGAACAACACAATACATGGAATATTGGAAGACAAAAAAATCGAACCTCTGGATTTCCACCAATCACGGACTAGTGATGTATGACAGGAGCAAGAACTCTTTTAAGGATTTTGATAATAATGACGGGCTGCAAAACAATGAATTCACAGACGGAGCAGTATATCAGTCCAGAATTTCTGAAATGCTTTTCTTTGGAGGCATCGATGGCCTTGATATTGTCTATCCTTCGAAGATCAATTTATTGAATTATTTTCCACGGCTCACTGTGAAAGAATTTCTTGTTCACAACGTTGCTGTCACACCCAACGACGAAAGCAAGATACTTCGTAGCAACATCGATTTTACAAATGAAATTTTATTAAACTACGATCAAAACTTCATCAGCTTTTCTTTTACCACACTTGATTTCTGGAATAAGCAAAAAAATGAATACGCTTATTTCCTAGAAAATTTTGACAAACAATGGAACTATATAGGCCAGCAACAATCACTCACGCTCACGAATATTCCTCCAGGGCATTACAAATTGAATATTAATTGTACAAATGAAAACGGAGTATGGAATTCCGTACCGAGGATCTTTACTATTACTGTGACGCCTCCATTTTGGAAAACGTCATGGGCTTATTTTCTATATGTGATTCTTGCCCTGGGTCTTCAAACTGGAATCATCCTTTACATTCGTTGGCGCTCGAGAACCAAAAAAGCCATGGCCATGGATCGATTCAAAGCTCAGCAATTAAAGGAGTTGAACGATTATAAACTTCAGTTCTTTACAAACATTGCCCATGAATTCCGCACACCACTCACGCTGATCCTCGGACCGATAGTATCCCTTCTCAATAAAACAACCGATCCCGATTCAAGGAACCAGCTGAGAACTGTTCAAAGCAATTCTGTACGACTGCAGAAATTAATAGAAGAGCTTATTCAATTTCGCAAAATCGAAACCGGCAAAGAGAGTCTCGAACTTTCATCAATAGATCTGGTGCCATTTACTCAGCAAGTAGTTGAGTCCTTTCAGGAATATGCAATCGAGCGGGATATTCATTTAGAATTCCATCCCGAGCCTGAATGTCTGTCCGCTTTGGTCGACACAAAAAAAGTAGAGAAAATATTAATCAATCTTATTTCGAATGCAATCAAGTACAGTTCCAAAGGTGGCACAGTTAGCATTATCCTTAAGTCAGAGCAGAACAAAGCATCATTTATTATACGTGACCAGGGATTTGGCATTGCAGAAGAAAACAAACACAAAATTTTTGAAAGCTTCTACCAAAACGCCGCACAACTGATTGACAGCAACGGTTTGGCTAAGAGCACAGGAATCGGGCTCTCGCTCACCAAAAGCCTCGTGATGATTCACAGAGGAGAAATCAGAGTTGAGAGTAAGCTGGGGAAAGGAAGTGCGTTCTTCGTTACAATACCAGTAACAAGAGAATTTTACCCCGATATCGTGGAAGAAAAATCTCTTGTACTGCCTGTGTTAAATCTGAGCGAAAAAATTTCCCTTGAGTTTGAAACAGATCATTATTTAGTTGATCAACCTGAAAAAGTGGAGAGCAGCTTGCTGAGCAAACATCCTTATTCTCTTTTAGTGGTCGACGACAACACGCAGATCACCTCCCTGCTCGAAAATATTCTTTCAGATAAATACGTAATTCACAAAGCGTATAATGGTAAAAAGGCGTTAGCTATTCTTGAAGAAGAGCGAATTGATTTAATAATAAGTGACATTCTCATGCCAGATATTGACGGGCTGGCATTATGTAAAATAATAAAAGAAAATATTCAAACGAGTCACATCCCTGTAATCTTACTCACGGCTAAGGTTGAAATTGAAAACCGGATTCAGGGGCTGCAGGTCGGAGCTGACTCTTACATTCCCAAACCATTTCATCCAGAACATCTTTTTATACGAATTGAAAAGCTTATAGAAAGAATGGAGATGACGCGCAAAAAATTTCAAAATTTTGCAGACGTAGAGCTCACCCATCTGTCTCCGGGTATCGGTGAGCGCGATGATATTTTCTTCTCAAAAATAACTCAATGTATCCAAAGCCATTTAGGCGACCCTGAATTTAATGCCGATGATATCGGGGAAGACGTGGGTATGAGCAAAGCTTCACTTTATCGTAAGGTAAAAACAATTACAGGGCTGACTCCGCACGGACTGATCAAACAATACCGCTTGAAAAAAGCCGCTGACTTACTCAAAAACTCTACAATGAGTGTATCGGAAGTGATCTATGAAACGGGGTTTAACAGCCGGTCTTATTTTTACAAATCGTTCAATGAAATGTTTCATTGTCATCCCAAGGATTTTAATGTCATTCACTCTTCGGATAAAAAATAAAACCTTTTTTTGCGATTCGTTAAAGTTTAGTATTCACCAGAAAGAGTTATTCTTACTTAACTTCCAAACAAGTATTTATCAATGAATTCATTTCTAAATTTCTTACCTGGATCGTACTGCTCCATCAATTGCTTAAAGTCAGGTAGCTTCTCAATCCTGGATTGCAATACTGACGGAGGCATTGTAAAAAGTTTCGCCCAATGTGGTTGAGGATTATATGGCCCCAACTGTTTTTCAACCATCGGAAGTAAATTCATCACAGTATCCCATTCTTGTTTCCATGTGGTGTGAATAGCCACGCAAGTCTTTTTAAAGCACGGACTCATCCAAAGATTGTCGGCCGCCACGGTGCGGATTTCGGAGATAAACAAATGAGAGGTTATCTTCTCATGCAATTTCTCAACGGCCATTATTGCATCAAAAGCATTTTCTACAGGCACAAAATATTCAGCCTGCAATTCTTTTCCGGTACTTGGAATAAAGCCCATTTTAAAATGCGGCATCCGTTCATACCATGGCCCAGGCACACCCATTTGCTCTGTACAGTTTTCGGCCGATTGCGCTTCCACAGGGTGCATATTTTTAGTAGCAAGCTTAGCTCCATGAAATTCGGGAGCAAAAGAAATTATTGCATTGCCTTCTACCCTGCTCTTAATCCAAACCTCGTTGATGTTTTTGTTTTTCCAATCCGTGAACAGGCTGACACTGTAGCCACTCGACATGATTGCTTCAAAATTATTTTCCAGTGCTTTCATCGGCAAATTTCGATACACCACCTGATGCATGTCGAACGCAGGCAAAAGATCGAGAGTAAGTTTAGTTACAAACCCGAGTGTACCAAGACTTACAACAGCTCCATAAAATAGTTCACCATCTTCTTTTGATAATGAGACAAGTTCACCTTTGGCATTGATAAATTCCATTGCAGAAATGCCAGTAGCCAAATTGCCGTTCTTAACTCCTGAGCCGTGAGTTGCAGTAGTGCAAGCCCCGCCTATGGAAATATGAGGGAGCGACGCAAGATTATGCAGTGCATATCCATTTTTATAAAGGTACTGGCAAAGTTCACCGTACTTCATGCCGGCTTCCACCGTCACCGTATTTTTAGTTTTATCTAGCGACACAATTTGATTCAATCCGCTCGACAAGATTTGATTTTTGTTACTATCAGCAATTGTATTGAAAGAATGACGAGAGCCAAGGACTCTGACTTTTGGGCATTGTGCAATAAATTCGCGAGCCTGCTCTACGGAATTTGGGATACAAATATTATCGGTGCTGTACGTTAAATTCCCGGCCCAATTCGTTAATGGTTTTTTACCAGGTGTGCAAGACAAAAACGGCGATAACATCGTGCCCGTCACAAGTGCAGTTGATGTTTTTAGAAATGATCTTTTATCCATCGACTTAGTAATTATTGTCTGTCGGCAGCTGGATATCCAGCCCATTGCCTTCACCAAATTACCTATAATCTAACGATAAAGCTTTACTATCAAGCTATTGCGCAGGCATGCGCAACAGTGTTACACGCTTAAGGCACAATAAAAAAGATTGAATGGAGTACCAAAGAGGTCCATTTTTGTCTCCCTGAGATAAAACCTAGCAATGCATTAAAATGGATCTGGCAGTTTTTAGTTAGCCGCTTGTGCGTGACCAATATTTTGCAAACGCGAAATCAGGCTTTCATATGCGTCTTCATAATTCCTTGCCAATACCTCTTCACCATTCTCGTACAAGTTCCTTTGCATAGAACCCAAAAGGAAAATATTTTTTCTTAATTCATAAGAAGTAGTATCTCTCTCTGAAATAAGGAAGGATGCGACTTCGTTAGCACGACTAGCTACAATTTTCGCAACCTCAACAGCTTTTTGTTTTTGCCCTGCTTTAAATAAAAGGCTGACCGTATCAGGTGAAGTCGGATCATAAGGAACAGCTGCATCCGGCATTTTATTGAGTGAAAATAAAAGAACCTTACTCGCTTTCTCGAGGTCACCTTTATCAATCAGTGCTTCTGCCAACGAGTTCAAATTACTTCGGTGATTCAAAACCTGAATCACATAGTCATTTGTATAATATATAGCCGGGTCATCAAGTCCTCGATATTTAAACTTACCCACCATCAAATCATATCCTTTCTCAGTATCTACTAAAAAATCACGATCGGCCCGAAGGTTTTTTACCGGCAAAATCCTGTAAACATTCCCAACTTGCACTGCATAAGGTTTAAGATCAATATTCATTTGAGACATTGATGTGGGATTGAGATAGATGGGTCGTTCCCAATTTGTTGTCACCAATAGATCAAGAAATACAAGATCAGGTTTCTCTAAAACATTGTTCAACAATTTGAGCTGCATCTGCTTCACAACTAAGTTTTCCATTCCTTTCGGAATTATTCCTTTGGCGAGAACTTCTTTTTCGTCGATATCAATTGTTATTGTTTTACTTGGAATTATGTTTCGGTCATCAGCGCGTAATCCTGGATGATTTTTTGCAAGTAAATCCAGATACTGTTTTGCGTCAATACTGTTAATCTTCAAATCGGAATAGTATAAATAATCATTAGGGCCGCCTTGCTTATATTCATTTAGTCCTATTGTATAGGAAAACGGTTTTGATTGGTTTACTTGTTTGGTTGTTTGACCAATATACCAGTCTGTGTTGCAATAGCTTACCACGAGAACGCGCATATCATTACGGCATTCTTCAGTTTCCTGTGCATACCACAACGGAAACGTATCATTGTCTCCTCCCGTAAAAATAACACCGTCACGATCGCATGAGTTTAGTGTGTTTACGGCCGAATCAACAGAAAAGAAACGGTTTGACCTATCGTGATCATCCCAACTTTGTATCACCATAATAGAAGGTGCAGCCAACCCGATGACTGAAGTTGCAATTAGAAGTACTTTTTTATTCTTAATTACCCTCTCAAAAATATCGACTAAGGCAATCATGGCTAAACCAATCCAAAATGCAAATGCATAATAAGATCCAACGTATATATAATCGCGTTCCCTGGGTTCGGTAGGTGGTGAGTTCAAATAAATAACGATTGCAACTCCAAGCATAAGAAACAATAATCCGAGGACATAAAAATTCGTTGTGTCCTTCATAAACTGATAAAACATACCGATAAGTCCAAGAATGAATGGGATCATGAAATAATTATTCCTTGCCGGATTATGAGCAAGTGAAGCAGGCAATTTTTTAAACCAATGCGAAGGTCTGAGCCAGTCAGCCCCGATGTCATCGCTTTCTCGTCCGGCAAAATTCCACATGAAATATCTCATGTACATGGTTCCAATTTGATGCTTGAACATGAAATAAATGTTCTGAGTAAAATTTGGTCTTTGTCCGGTGCTAAGACCAATGATCGAATTGTAGTCATCTTTATATTTCGGATTCCAGGCTCTCGGCAATATTGTTTCATCTTCTGGGTTGTATTCCAAATCGAATCTGCGTTCGCCCGGTTCATATTTGTCATTGCCTTTAATATAGTGTGGCGTTTCATATTTCATTCCAATCGGGCTGGCCGTGAAGTAGGGACCGAACAACAATGGTCGGCTGCCGTATTGTTCGCGTTTCAGATAGCTGACAAAACTCATTACATCTTTCGGAGCATCTTCATTAATTGGTGTATTAAAGTTCGACCGAATAATAACCGTCGAATAAGATCCATATCCGATCAATATGAAAGTGAAGGCCAATAAAAAAGTATTCAGTAGTTGATAGTTTTTACGTTGTGACAGTTTAATTCCATAGATCAAAAATGAGATTAATAATATGGCAAAAATTACTGCGCCTGAGCCAAAGAAAAGACCCAATGTATTGACGAAGAATAATTCAAAGTACCCTGCCAACGTAGGGAGGCCCGGAACGATAAGATCATTTATTAATAAAACAAGGCCTCCACCTATTATCAAAGTAGAAATGATCCCGAGTGTACTGTGTTTGAATTTTTTGAAATAATAAACAAGTGCCAGTGCTGGCAATGTTAAGAGATTTAATAAATGAACTCCGATCGATAACCCGATGATGTACGCAATCAAGATCAGCCATCGATTTGCCTTGCCTGCATCTTCAATCGAATCCCATTTCAAAATGCACCAGACAACCAGCGCTGTGGACAAGGAAGACATCGCATATACTTCTGCTTCTACTGCCGAAAACCAAAACGAATCAGAAAATGCGTAGGCCAGCGAACCAACTACTCCCGAAATAATCAGCAGCCATTTCTTTTCTTCTAAAACCATTGCTGATTTCGAAGCACGAATTAGTTTTTTACCAAAAAGCACAATTGACCAGAACAAAAACAGAATAGTGAATGCGCTTGCAATGGCACTCATCATATTCATAGTATAGGCTACTTTGGTATTATCACCAAACGCAAAAAAAGAAAAGAAGCGACCCAGTAATAAAAACAAAGGCGCACCTGGTGGATGAGGCACTTCGAGCTTATAAGACGAAGCGATAAATTCCGAACAATCCCAGAAGCTTGCTGTTTCTTCAACTGTCAGGAAATAAGTGACCAGCGCAATACTGAATACGATCCATCCAGTCAAATTATTTGCTCTGCTAAAAGTCAAGGAATTGGATTTTATAGAATCAAGATTTATGAACCTGACCTGGGTTCTATTTTCTAAGATAATTCCAAGTCGGAAAAACTTTATAGCATTCCACACGAGCTTTCTTTTTGCCTTTCTCTCTCCCACTTCTTCTGAATCAATTTCATATTGCTCAATCAAGTCTCCTTCAATTGTCTCAAATAAATTTGCCGGACAAATCCATTTTAAAAGACGAAAGGCAAACCGTTGCGGATAAGATTTCATTATATCATCCATAATTTTACAATTAGTTTGATCGCAATTGCGGAACCAGTTTCCATAACTTAATTCTGTCTTCTTTCATAGCACGCAAAACAGAGAGCCCGGCACTTGTAATAGCAAAAATCCGTTTCCTTCTCCCACCGCGTGTTTTGGTAGCCCCTCCGACCCTGGACTTGATGTACCCCTTTCCTTCCAAACGATACAACGTAACGTGTGCGGCAGCAAGGCTTACTTCCCTGTTTATCTGTTCTCTTATCTCTTTAATAATAGCATTACCATACGCATCTTCCTGCAACAATCCAACTGTTGTTAAAATCAACTCCTCTAACTCTCCAAGATATTCCTTGCCCATTAGTTTAGTATTTGTTTAACAAATGTAATTAAAAAAATCATCAGATCAGATTGATGATTTCTGAGGCTCCTATTTTATCTCAGAATTGAATTAACCCTTTGTGAATTGTGTGCAGGCCCTCAATTAGACAGTTTTTTCTTCAGCCACATCCTAACTGGCTCATCATATGCTTTCAGAATGAAATAGGCCAGTAGTATGAAAAATATCAACAGAGCAACTGCAACTGGAAATATTTGTGATGGCTCTGGTTTTTTAATGTATATCCACTCTGTATAAATATAAATGAAGGGGTAGTGCAATATGTAAATTGGATATGAGATTGCTCCTGAAAACTTACAGACCTTCGCCCATCGTCCGCTGATTTGCCCCCCGGCACCTATTGCGACTATTACCGGAAACGCAATTATGATACATCCCGCCTCATACAATCCGTTGAGCTTATAGGTCGGGATACAAAACAAGATCATCAATAATAATGAACAAACTATGTACGCCATAGGCATATGAATCAGTTTGCCTGTGCGGTATAATAGTAAGCCTGCAAAAAATGGAAACATCATTCGTATCACTGCAATCCAAAAAGTACTGTAACTCCATCCGGTTGCCAGATCGCCATGCCAAACAGCTACAGCTGCAAGAGCAATACCACTGACAATAACCAGTATCCACAAAATCACCTTGCTCATTTTCCGTCCAAAGACGGCATAAATGATATTAGCGATATACTCTTGTAGCAGTGACCACAATGGACCATTAAGCGAGTGTGTTTCACCCCATCCTCGTAAATCAGGTTCAGGCAATAGCGTAAAGCTGATCAACACGAAACCGAGGAGTTTTAACAGACCAACATGCTGTGACGCGTTTGCAAAAGGATCGAACCAAAAGGCAATTGAACCAATTACAATGGATATAATAACTAATGGATGAAGGCGTATCATTCTTATCTTGAAAAAGTCCCTGGTGCTCATGCTAGGCCATCTGTCGTCATATGCATATCCGATAACAAACCCAGAGAGAAGAAAGAAAAAGTCAACGGCCAGATAACCATGATGTATCGGATGATTGGCAAATACCGGATAGTATGCTTCCAACAAATGGAATATTACCACCATAATTGCAGCGGTGCCACGCAGTCCGTCAAGGATAGGATAATGAGGTTTCATCAAGGATCTTGTTAGTTGGAAATAAGTTGTGCATTTAAACATCCGCAGCCAAGCCACGGATGTTCTTTTTTGACAACAATTGATTACTACTTCTTTCCGGTTGGTTTATTTACCAACTCATTGATTGCGGACTTCGGTATCAATACCTGATTAGTTTTCTCCACAATAATTTCTTTCGCCATCTTAAATGATGCCGATTGTTTCACGGTTTGTGATGTACCAATCTTTACAGTGTAAATGCCCACATCCGCCACCCATGAATTTATTTTCGTTTGATAAGACGCGAGATCCCGGGCTGAGATAGTAAATGTAACAGTCTGCGATTCTCCTGGTTTCAATATTCCCGTTTTTGCGAATGCTTTTAATTCAGCAGAGGGCTTGTCAAGTTTTCCGGTAGGTGCGCTGATATACAATTGCACAACTTCCTTACCCGCAGTTTTCCCGGAATTAGTTACTGTAACAGTAGCGGTTTGTTTGTCTGTAAAAACCGGAGAACTCAGCTTCAGGTCGCTATAAGTAAAATCCGTGTACGACAGGCCGCAGCCAAATTCATAAGCAGGCTTTACTCCAAATGTATTATAGTAGCGATAGCCAACATAAACTCCTTCTTCATATGTTACCGCTGCCTCAAAAGCTTTCTGGCCGAATGCACCTGCTACGGGTTTTTCTTTAAATTCCTTGCCGGGAAAATTCTTTCCGGTAGGATCATCAGCGTATGCTGCCGGGAAAGTAGTAGCAAGTTTTCCCGAAGGGTTAACTTTTCCACTGAGCACATCTGCCATAGCGTTGCCTCCTTCAAGTCCGGGCTGCCATGCCAGTAAAATAGCGTCGACATTGTCACTCCATTGTGATACATCGATGGGGCCTGCAATGTTAAGAACCACAATAACTTTTTTGTTTTTGGCATGAAATGCATCAACGACATTTTTGATGAGCGTTTTTTCATTGTCATTCAATGTATAGTTGCCTTCGATTTTTCGATCCGTTCCTTCTCCTGCATTCCTGCCGATGCTGATGATGGCATGATCATTTGTAGTAGCGGCTTTGGCTAGGAGATCTGTACTGAGTAAGTATTCTCCAATCGGCTCGGAAGGATTCATAAACTCCTCGAACATACTTTTCCTCGGGTGTTTTGTTAACTCTTCTTCCACATACTTAGTGTACGCAAGATAAATTTCCGGATTCGCTATAAAGCCTGCGTGAAAGAGTCCCTCGGCAAGAGAAACAGTATACATTTTTGTCACCTCACCACTGCCTGTGCCTCCGGTGATAATGTCGTAACCGTTGTTCCCAATCAGTGCAACTGAACTTCCGGCAGCGATTGGTAAAGCGTTATTGTTCTTCAGCAAAATCATTCCTTCGGTAGCAGCCTCCCTTGAGAGTTGTGCATTCTTCTTCAAATCTGGATTGTCAGAATATTTGTAATTGTTGTAGGTAGGAGAAAGTAAAATGATGTTCAATATATCAGCTACGTTTTGATCAAGCATCTTTAGGTCCAGTTGCCCGGCGTTCACGGCATCGAGAATGGCTTTCTTCTGCATAGGCGTACCTGGCATGAGCAAATTATTTCCGGCTTTCATCATCGCCACGGCATCTCTTCCGCCAAACCAATCCGACATTACAAAGCCTTTGAATCCCCACTCCTTCCGAAGAATTGTAGTCAGCAGTTCAGGATTTTGAGCAGCGTAAGTTCCATTTACAAGGTTGTAAGAACTCATAATCGTCCAGGGCTTCGCCTGCTTCACAAGGATTTCCCATCCTTTTAAATAAATTTCGCGCAGCGCTCTTTCACTGGCAATAGCATCAACTGTGTTGCGATTTGTTTCCTGATTATTAGCAAAAAAATGCTTGGCGGAAACGCCCACACCATTACTCTGAATTCCCTTGACCATAGCTGCCGCGATGTTTCCAGTCACAATAGGATCTTCAGAATAGTATTCAAAGTTTCTTCCGCCCAATGGATTGCGATGGATATTCATGCCAGGGCCGAGTATTACATCGATACCGTATTCTTTGGCTTCTCTACCAAAGGCAGTGCCCACCTTCTTCACAAGTGTTGTATCCCAGGTGGATGCCAGCATTGTTCCGATAGGCCATGCTGTTGCATAGTAAAGACGCGACTGACCTGCATTAAATGCATGAATGCCGGCCGGGCCATCGCAAACAACTAGTGAAGGTATACCTAGACGAGGAATGCCAACGATAGTACCTGCTGCACCGCGCACCCGCTTCTGAGCATCGGTGGGCTCGCTACTTCCCCCTGGCATTGGCATACCAGGCACATTCATGCCTCCGCCTACCAGAATATTTAGTTTTTCTTCAAGTGTCATAGCGGAAATGACTTCCTGAACTGAATTTTTTCCTAATTGAGGCAGGCTTCGTTGCGCGGACACGACTGTAACTGCCAATGACAAGACAACTACCTGCAAGAAGCGATTATGGGGAATAAACATATTGCTAAATGGTTAAAGTGATTTAATGAGTCAATATGACGCAATAATAGTATATTTGATTGAAAAGCCAAACAGCCGCAGGTCATAAACTTATGATGAGATTGGGTAGTCTTCATTAATTTGCCCAATCAATTTTGGTATTGGACCTATATGAAACTCAGATCGATAAAAGAATTCATCAATAGTGCGCATCAATATTACGTGCCGGCAGTCTCTGTCGACAATGTGATCTTTGGCTTTCATGAAAACCAGTTGAAAGTATTGCTATTACAATCTGCAAATGATAATCTTTGGATGTTGCCCGGGGGATTTGTAGGAAAATCGGAACATATTGATGATGCTGCTGCGCACATTCTGAAAGAGCGAACTGGATTAGAAGACATTTTTCTTCAACAATTCTATACGTTTGGCCAACCGGAGCGATCCAATAATAAGGTGCTTTCGAATGCCCTTAAATCTCTGGGTCAGAAATTTGATAAGGACCATTGGTTATTGCAGCGTTTCATCTCCATTGGCTATTATGCACTTGTCGAATACGCCAGTGTCAATCCTCATCCCGATGAAATCTCGCTTGCCTGTGCGTGGCATGACCTAGATAAATTGCCCGAGCTTCTACTTGACCACCGACAGATTATCAATAAGGCATTGGAAGAGATGCGACTGAAACTCAATGTCCAGCCCATTGGTTACAATCTCCTGCCAAAGGAATTCACAATGAAAAATCTTCAGTCCATCTACGAAACCATTCTTGGCCGGAAACTTGACCGTGCCAACTTCAATCGTAAAATACTCTCAAGCGGAATTCTGGACCGAAAGGAAAAGCACTATTCGGGTGGCGCACACAAAGCTCCCTACTTATATAGTTTCAATAAGAAGAAATACTTCAAGGCACTAGAAAGTGGCCTCGCCAGGGATTTTTGATTTTACTTGGGCAATTGGATGGTAAATGTCGTGCCTTCTCCAACAGCGCTCTCGACCTTTACTTTTCCATTTAGTTTTGCTACCGTTTCCTTAAGGATGTATAAACCCAATCCCGAGCCTTGTACCGTTTCATTGGCTCGAAAAAACATGTCAAATATCTTTTCCTTATACTCCGCCGAAATCCCCGTGCCATTGTCTTCAACAGTAAACTCAAAATGATCAAGCTGCTCTTTCGCCATTACTTTTATGAAGGAGCCCGAGGGGTTTCCGAAGCGATGAAATTTAATTGCATTAGAGAGTAAGTTGTTAAAAATAATTTTCAAACGGGTCTCATCGGACAACAACTCAGACTGAAGTTGATCAATAATTTCAAATCTTATCTTGTCCACTTCCGGAGTGAATTGCAGATCGGCCAAAATGGATTCAATTAATTTCTCAAATACTACCGGTTCCTTCTTTAACTCCAAACGAGTATTGCGAGAAAATGAAATGATGTCCTTAATAAAGGATTCTAGTTTCAATACACTTCGTTTCATTAACTCAAGGTATTGATCCATCGAAACAGACGGCTTTTCCATTTTGGCCACTGTTATCAACCCAAGTATCGATCTAAGCGGAGCACTTAGATCGTGTGATGCGGAATAAACAAAACGATCCAATTCGTCATTACGTTTTGAAAGTTCCTCATTACTGATTCGCAAGTCATTAGTTCTCTGTTCAACAAGCAGTTCCAGCCGGTGCCGTATCTTTTGGTTCCGATAGTTTACCCAAAGAATGGTGATTGATACCAGAACTCCGGCAACCAAAAACGCATAAAGAAAAAACCAAGGCTGTTTCCAAAACGGTTGAGTGACGCGAAAGTGCATCATCGTAGAATCACTCCACTCATAAGGGCCATTCTTCTTCGCGCGAACTTCAATATTATAGTCGCCAGCTTTGATTTCGGGGAAGTTAATTTCCGATCCGATGACTGCTTGCCATGTTTCATTTGGAGCCAGCCTGTACTGAATGACAACTTCCTTTTCAGGAAAAGTTATGGGAGACACTAAAATTGAAACAAAGCTGCCGTAGCTAATTATCGAATTAGCATTAGCTCGAATTTTCTTTCCGTTGACAAGTATTTTTACCACATGCGGCCTCGGTGTCTTTTCCTGCAGAGTCAAGGGCTTCGATGTATAGCAGAGACCTTTCGATGTACTTATCCAAACATTCAGGGTATTATCCACAAACAGTCCGCGTGGTGTTATCGTGTTCGATAAAAGACCATTGCCTTCATTAAACAAATCAAGCGCTCCGGTTTTTGGATTATATAATAGTAACCCGTTTGCATTAGCAAACAGGAGCTTGTTCTTATCGTACACCTCCACTGATTTCACCGGAAGGTTTTCATGCGTTTTTCCGAGGTCGGTTTTTTCAATACGCTTTCGGTCATACTTCAAAAGCCCTTCTGTGGTTGCCAGCCAGACATCGTGATCAATAAACGCGATATCTGATACATTAAAATCACCATAGGTTTGAAATTTAACAGGCAGACTTATATTCTTAAAAACCGAGTCACCCCTAGCCTTGAAAAACAGATACGTCTTTTTTCCGGTTGATCCGATATACAATCCGTCATCTCCTTCTCTGAGAAGGTTAATTGCACCTTCAGTTCCAATCGGAACTTTAAACTTGCGTAGACTCAGCTTAGGGTCAATCCTGGAGACATAATTATCTCCGGGTTGTGCCAGCCAAATATTTTTATGCGAATCCCTGATTATATCGGTGATGAAAAGACCATGTTGCCCGAAATCAAATTTCCTTTTAATTTTTTCACTGTCATATAAAATCATTTGGAAGGAGTTTGCTGCCCAAATTCCTGCCTCCGAAAAAACCAATGACTGAAAGTAACCATCTGGAATTGTTAGCAACGCCTCATTCCGATTTTGATGAATATCAAAAGAATAGAGTGTGCTTTTGGTAGCATAATATATTTTACCGGATGCGGGATCTTCGGTGACTGACTCTATGAACTCGATAACATTTGAAGCCCGGCGCACGAGGTTTTCCTTCATCAATACAAGCCCATCGTTTCCCGAAAGCCACACATCTCCTTCGCCACTAATAAATATGTGGTTGATATTATCAATTGAGAAGTTGACGGGAGTGAACAAATTATTTGCGAGATCGCCGATGAAGTTTTGAGGCCCTCCGGTGGCAATGAAATATTTATGATTCGGCAAAGCATGTGTGTACGAAACTACCTCGGCTTTTAATTTTAGTTCAGCTTTACCAAATCCACCAGCGGACAACAATGGAGCAATGTAAAAGCCATCTGATGACCCAATTAGTAATTGACCTTCAGCTATTGATATATGTTCAATTCCGTTAGGAAATTTTTCTACTGATTGTTCAAACTCATCTTTGGCCCGATTGTAGACAAATGCATTGCCTTGAAAAGAAACTGCCCAAAGGTCTTTTTGGAGATCTTCAAAGAGAGCAAAAGACCGGAGAAACTGAGGTGACCGATTGGAGATATCAAAATTATAACGCTTGAAGTCTTTGTCTCGGAGTCTTACCACCGATTGAGACTCGCTTACCCAAAGACTCCCCCGACTATCTTCGTAAATCGATTTGGGGTAGGACAACGAGGAATCATTAGCAACTCTCTTTACATTACGAAGTGCTTTAAAAATAACTGTATCCCCTAAATTTCTGATCTGGATTAAGTCAAGATCACCATATACAAGAAGCCGCCCGTCTTTAGATGTATGAAACCCTTTGACATAGTTGCTGTGTAATGGGGCCCGGTAAACGGTAAACCTGATTCCGTCATATTTTACGAGCCCGTCATCAGTTGCAATCCAAAAATAACCCAGAGAGTCCTGTGCGCATGCTTTTATAATATCACTGGGCAGTCCATCCTTGACTCGATATTGTTTAAAGTGATAATCTTGAGCTGCACTGGCAATGGACAGAGTCAGGAGTAAAAACAGAGTAAATAATTTTGCCAAGTGTTTGCGGGTTAAAACCTAAATTAATGTTTTTTTGGCAAGTCGCAATTCTGGCTAATTGTTGAAAACATGGAGCTTTATTGAGCTACATTTTATTTGGGGGTAAATTGAGAGAACATCAGGAAAGTGAGGCTATCTGAAGCGCTTATTGAAAAACTTTGATTGCAAAGTCCATCAATCTTTTGGGAAAAGAATTTATCGATCATTTAATCCTATTCCCCTGAGAATTTGCTTCGCACATTTTTCAACCCTTGACTCTCGGGTTTTGGATTGCTTGGGGGCAGAGAAATAAAGAAGGTATCCTTTTTGCCGTCCTGGCGTCAATGCATCAAAAGCTTTTTTTAATGCAGCTCCGCCTTTGGCAGATAGTTTATTTTGAAATTGGTCAGGAATTAGGAATTCTGAAGTCTTCTTAAAAGTTACCTTCAAGCCGACTTTTTCTACTTCAATGGCTTCATAAATACTTGCTTTCAAGGTGGCTTTCATCTTAATTATTTCCGCCACATTGGTGAATCGAATCTGACGTGCCGACTGCACATTCTTCGTTTGCTGGACTAGAATACCATTCGCATCATTCAGCAACGCCCCTTTGAAAAACAAAAGCGCACAATATTCCTTAAACACATGTATTAAGACAATATTCTTTTTCCGAAAAGTGTAACAAGGAACACCCCACTTCAATTCTTCGGTCAGCTCGCAGTCAAGAATGATTCCTCTCAATTTCCTGATTTCTTCTTGCCATTGTGTGGCCTTACTGAAATAAAAATCAACCTTATGATTCATCATAGTTATCAATAGATTGATGCAATATGTTCAAAATTCAGATACGTACAGCGCCCCGGAACCCGCGGGCTGCATAGTATGATTCCGCACCATTGTGATACACGAAGACATGGTCGTAGCGACGATCACAAAAAATGGCGCCACCAAGTTTTCTGATCTCAGAAGGTGTTTTTATCCAGCTTGATGTTTTGGTATCGAACTTCCCAAGTTTTTGCAATTCCTTATATTGCTCCTCTGATAAAAGCTCAATGCCCATATCAGCTGCCATTTGAATTGCGCTATTTTCAGGTTTATGTTCTTTCCTTGCCTCCAGCGCTTCATGGTCATAACAAAAACTTCTGCGGCCATTAGGGCTTTCTGCTGAGCAGTCAAAAAAAATGTATCCTCCTATCTTTTTATCATGACCAACCACATCAGGTTCTCCGCCGGTTCTTTCCATTTCGTTGAGCGACCATAATTTTTCGGTATTGGTTTCCAGTCTCGCAAGCACTTTATTCCATTCGAGACCTTTATGGCGGGTCATGTTTTTTTCAAAACGAGCACTCAGTATGTCAAGTAATTCTTCGCGTTGTTCTGACAATAATTTCTTTTTACTCATAATGGTTCATTTATTTTCCTGATTTAGTTCGCTGATCACTCAGCTGTTTATCGGTTACTGAAAATGATTTTCTATCTACAGGTCTGAAATACCACGAGACCAAAGTAAGGACCAGAAGTAAAAGCGGTGGAAGCATTTCACTTATAGAATCGTCCGCTGCGATATGTGAAAATACTGCTCCCGACATGGCAAAGAAAAAGCCTGCATAAGCCCATTCCTTTAGCAAAGGAAACTTAGGAACAAGTACTGCTACAGTTCCCAAAATTTTCCAAACACCAAGTAATGTCAGAAAATAAACAGGGTAGCCCAATTTAATAATGCTATCTAATCCCCCGGCTCCTTCTTTCCCTTTGAGTAGTTGTACTGCTCCGGTTGACACCATTCCCAATGCAAGCCAGATAGTAGCAATCCAATAGATGATTTTATTTCTCCTTGTCATACAATGACATTTTTATTTTGGTTTACTTAATATATTAAACATCCAGCGGATGCCAAAACGGTCTTTGCATGTACCCCAGTATCCCCAGAATTCATCATGTGGTGCCACTCCTTCAGTTCCCCCTTCTGATAATCCCTTATACAATCTGTCTGCTTCCGTTTTGGTGTCGGGGCCTAAATAGATAGTAAAATTATTTCCTTCTATCAGTTTTTGTCCCATGCTTTCCAGCATATCGGTTGCCATTATTTGTGTGCCGCCAAGTATTGGTAATGCCACGTGCGTTATCTTGTTCTTGTCGGCTTCAGGTAGCTGCGGAGCTCCATCTCTTGGTGGTATGTCTTTAAACCGTGTTGGAGGATTTGAAAATTCTGTTCCAAAAACTTTTTTGTAATGATTAAATGCTTCTTCGGCATTGCCGTTAAAGTTTAAATAAATTGATACGTGTGCCATAATGTTGTTGCTTTATGATTAATAAGTTTTCAAACTTGGATAGACCTCATGGTGAACTGATAAGAATAGTTATAGATTGGCCGAAATGATCTTTCGTTCTGCAGGTCTGAAATACCAGGAGACAACAATCAAAATCAGTAATACAGACGGAGAAGATGCGCCAATCTGATCACCCGATGCAATATGCGAAACTACTGCACCCGACATCGCAAAAAAGAAACCGGCGTAAGCCCATTCCTTAACCAATGGGAACCTGGGAATCAACAGTGCAATACTTCCTAAAACCTTCCACGTTCCAATCACAGCTAACAGATATAGTGGGAAGCCTAAATTTTGAAAGAGAGCCAAGCTCCATTTTGCATGAAAAATTTGCCCTATCCCTCCCGGCAGCATTCCTAATACTATCAGAATAGTAGAAACCCAATAGACAATTTTGCTTTTCTTTTTCATAAGTATATTATTTTAGTTTGCTAAGTATCTCTTCCATTCGATTATGCGCCATATTGATGCCTTGAGCAAATGGCAGTTTCAACATTTGGTCTCTTAGTTCTACTGATTTATATACCACTTGCATTGTAATTTTGCTGGTATCGTTAGTGAGTTGTTCAAATTCCAGGAATTCAAGCTGAACGGCAAAGGGCGTATTCTCCATTTCAAATGTTCGCGTGATTTTCTTATTTGGAATAAACTCGTGGACTGTACCGTTGAATCCGTGTTTGTTTCCTTTGGCATCGGTTGTTACAAATTGGTAACTTCCGTGCTTTTTGTTTTCAAGTTTCAGCACTTTCGTTCCCATCCATTGCTCAACAATTTCGGGCTCCACATATGCTTTAAAAAGTAATTCCACAGGCAAATCAAATTCCCTTGTAATTACTAATTCCTGTTTGCCTTCTTCAGCATTGATTACCGTTTTTCGCTCCATGTTATTTGCCTTTATACTTTTTCATTATTGTTTCCAGTTTATTAAATCTGTCATCCCACATTTTGCGGAATGGCTCAATAAAGTCAGCTACTTCTTTCATTTGTTTTGCATTGATGTGATAGGAAATCTCTCTGCCGCTTTGCTCTTGTCTCAGAAGTTCGCACTCTGTGAGTATTTGCAAATGCTTTGAAACTGTCGGTCTGGCGGTGTCAAAGTTTGATGCTATTGCACCCGCCGTCATGGATTGTGTTGCAACCAATAAAAGTATAGCCCTTCTTGTCGGGTCGGCGATGGCCTGAAATACATCTCGTCTTAAATTCATTGTGTAGCTATTTGACTACAAATATAATGTAGCTATTTAACTACGCAAATTTTTAGGAGAAATTTTTTTTAGTTGAATTTGAGGGATCTGGTGTTATCTGGGCTATCTGCTTAACCAAACATCAAATCGCTTAAACGCAGGACGCACCTACTCGCAACCCGGCTTCCACTGGTACAGATAATGTCGGTTTCTGCACTAATTGGGGTCATAAACATAACATTACAGTAAAATACCGAATAGAAGTTCTGCATAAGTTTGAGTTAAAGTTAAATCCGGAGCAACTCAATATATTCTTAACTCATTCATGTCCATTTCATTTCAAATGAACTCGATCCGGATCAGGATGCTGTCGGGTTTTTTCTTCCTGATCGTTTTGCTTCTTGTCATGGCATTCGCCTCACTTTATCTTCTGGATCGAACTAAACGAACCGATCAAATCAATTTATCAATCAACCAACTACAGGTACTTACTCTGGATATGATCAAAGCCGATAATGATTTCTTTGATCTTGATCTTGACAACGAAAATTATTTTAAGACTCGTCATAGTACACAGTTGGTAAGACGAGATAGCATCCACGTGAAAATTAAAGACCGGATTAAGAGAATCATCAAACAAAGTAAGGAAGTCAATTACCCAATCGAAGCCAGGCTGACTAAAGTAGACACGCTAGTGATAGCCTATTCCCAAAAGTTTTATGAATTGGAGAGGCTTTCTTTTCAGCGGGGTTTTAAGGACTTTGGGATTGAAGGGCGGATGCGCGAATATGCCCACAAGCTGGAGCGCTCTAGTTTGGATATATTTTACGTGCTTACCCTTCGTAGAAATGAAAAAGACTTTTTGCTCAGGCATGATTTAATTTACGTAGCCAAATTCAACCACTTAGCAGATTCTCTCTTTCAGGAACTGAATCTCTCACATAAAACAAAGACATCCGATTTACTCAAACAATATCAGATCCTGTTTAATCAGTTGGTTAGCGTTGAAAATCTAATCGGGCTAAACAGTTATAAAGGTTTAAGGAATGATCTCAACTTACTAACATATCAAATAAGCGATCAGTTTTACCGGCTCGCTAATTATTCCGAAGACCTTACTTTCAAAACACAGAACAATATCAATTATTTCTATTTCTGTATTCTCGTAGGAGCCGTATTTTTCTCAGTAGTTTCTGCCCTCTGGATTTCCAAAAGGCTTTCGGAGCCAATTGCAAGGCTTTCTAAATTGATGAACTCCGTAACAAAAGATGATAGTTCCTTTTACAGACTATCAACAACAGCCGCTTCTGAAATCAACACACTAATGGATTCTTTTAAGCGGCTGATGGACAAAACGAATGAGCAAATGAAAGAAATTCGTTCCAAGTCAAAACTGGCCAGTTACCAAAACAAGAAATTAAAGAAACTAAATGATGAGCTTGACAACTTTCTGTATAGTACTGCTCATGATCTCCGCTCTCCACTGGCATCCTTGCTGGGGTTGATTCGATTGGCTCAAATGGAAAATCAGCAGCAGGGGCTTGTTGACTATTTTGACAGAATGAAACAAAGTGTGCTACGACAGGAAGATTTCATTTTACAAATCGTGGGTTATACAAAGAACAAAAAACTTGGGCTAGTGATTGAGCCCGTTGATTTGCCCGAACTCATTTCAGAAATTTTTGAGCTCCACCAATTTGGAGAGGAGAACAAAAAAATCAGTCTGCAGGTGGAGGTGAAAGGCGATTACAAAATCTATTCAGATAAGGGTCGCATCCAAATCGTATTTAATAACTTAATCTCAAATGCAATTCGATACTCAGATCCGGGAAAAACTGATCCCTACATTCATGTTTTAATAGAAGTCTCAAATCGTGAAATACAGATTGAATTTTCTGATAATGGAATTGGTATTGAGCCTGAACATTTGAATCATGTATTCGATATGTTTTACAGAGCCAACATTCATTCAAAAGGATCAGGTCTTGGTCTGTTCATTTTGAAAAAAGCCATTGGAAGGCTTCGCGGTGTTGTAACTCTGGAGTCTGCGCCTTTGCTCGGAACAAAATTTAGCATCCGTATGCCAAACTATCATTCGAAAGGATTACGCAGAAAAACACCAGCTAAAGAAGTTGTAACCTAAGGGCTTAAACTGAAACAAATTAAGAACGGTAAATATCTTGAATGACCTTCTCTGCTACTCCAAAGGATAATGTCATCCCGGCACCACCAAGTCCGTTTACTATTTTCACATTCGCTTCAGGTTCAACAACCAAATTGATTTTACCAGAAAGTTTGGGATAAATCCCATTCCATCGTTCAGTGATCTGAACGTCCTTTAGATTGAGAAATCCTTTTAAGTATTTGAGAATAATTTGATTGATACATTCACTATCAAATGGCTCATGGGTCTGCCCATAATGATGAGAGTCACCAATAATCAGCTCACCATAATTATTCTGGGAAAGCAGAACATGAATCCCATTATCTTTAAAGTCTTTGAATTCCTGGTCATAACGTTCGTCGACTTTCTTTAAAGATGGACAAGCCGCGAAGGCATGATAGTGTCTAAGTGTAAGGCCTGCGCATAAAGACGGGCCGATGTTAAAGTTTGTATTTGGTGATACCACTTTCATCATTTGCAATTTGCACTTGGTGACTTCATGGTGTTCAAAGACCTCAGGGTACAACGTTTGAAAGTCTGCTCCGCTGCACACAATTACATTATCTACATTCCACACCTCTTTTGTTGTAACAACTTTGGGCATCGCAATTTCATTTACTTGCTGTCCGAAGCGCAATTCCAATCCAAATTTTTCATTCAACCATTGAGGGATTCTTCTTACGGCTTCTCGTGGGTTGACAACACATTCCGTGCTACTCCACAATCCGCCAATCAAGCTTGTTGGGTTGACAACCTCCGATTTTTTTAAAACATCTTTAGCCGAAAAAAGTTGTGTTTGATAAGAGGAGTTTGGATATAAGCTCGCAAACTCATTCAACACTTCCCATTCATCTTGATGATAAACTACATGAAGTGAACCGCTTGGATTTAACCAAAACTTTGCATCTCTCGCAATATTGATCCAATGCTCACGGCTACGCAACGCCAATTCCAAACCTTCGCCAGGCGCCTGACCAATTGGCCAAATCATTCCAAAATTTCTAACAGACGCGCCGACAGCAAAATTTTCTCTCTCAAATAAAACGACTCTCAGTCCTTTCTGCAATGCATGATAAGCATGCGCCAGGCCAACGATGCCTGCCCCTACTATCGCAAGATCCGCTGAGTTTTCTTTTTTCATTATTCGAATTTACCATTCAAAATAAAAACTAAAATGGTAACAACGCATTAACTCCAAGTAAACATTCAATTATCAATTTTAGCAATGCAAAAGATAGGAATGTCAAAATCAAATATCACCTGTTGGCTAGAACAAACAAACGGTGTTTGGTTTTCGATATATGCAGCCGGTTCGGCATTCTGTCTCTACACTTGTGTTTACTCTTTTCGAAAAACATTCTCAGTTGCCACATTTGAAGGAATAGAATTTTGGAACGTAAGTTATAAAAGCTGGCTTGTTATCTTTCAAGTTATTGGCTATGCTCTTTCCAAATTCATTGGAATCAAAATTATTTCGGAATTAAAACCATCTTCCCGATCGAAGGGGATTTTAATTATGGTACTGTTGGCGGTTATTTCGTGGTTATTGTTTGCGCTTATTCCTCCACCTTACAATTTGATCTTTTTATTTACCAACGGGCTCCCACTTGGTATGGTGTGGGGCATCGTCTTTGGATACCTTGAAGGAAGGAGGTTCACCGAAGTATTAGGTGCCGGATTATCAATCAGTTTTATTTTCTCAGCAGGGTTATGTAAATCTGTTGGTGGAATGATAATCAAGGATTGGGGGGTAAGTGAATTGTGGATGCCCTTCATTGCGAGTTTGTTATTCATTATTCCCTTATTAGTTTTTCTTTTTTTACTAAATCAGTTACCGCCGCCCTCTTCTATCGATGAGCGATTGCGTACGCGGAGGCAGCCTATGAGCAATATTGAACGGAAAAAATTTATAGCCGTGTTTTTACCTGGCATTATCATGTTTGTATTGGCGTATACACTGATGACAGTATTTCGGGATCTTCGCGATAATTACTCAGCTGAAGTCTGGAAGTCATTGGGTTACGGAGACTCCCCAGAAATTTTTACCACTACAGAAATTCCCGTTTCAATTATCGTGCTGATAATTATGGGCAGTTTGATGGTTATCCAAAACAACCAAACAGCTTTGATGGTTAATCATCTCATAATCATTATTGGGATGATCCTGCTCGGCTTCTCAACTTACCTGTTTGAGTTGAAATTGATAGACGCACCTATCTGGATGATTCTGATCGGGCTTGGCCTCTACCTTGGCTATGTTCCATTCAACAGTATTTTTTTTGATCGGATGATCGCAGCATTTCAATACTCGGGCACCGTTGGTTTTATAATGTATGTGGCTGATTCATTTGGGTATCTAGGAAGTGTAGGAGCATTATTCTTCAAGGAGTTTAGTCTTGCCAAATTAAGCTGGTTGAATTTTCTCATTTCCAGCGGCTATCTGATTTCCGTCTTGGGAACAATACTTATGACAGGCTCAATGATTTATTTTCACAGAAAGCACCTTGCACAAAGAGAATCGAATGAAGATACCACAAAACCAATTTCACTAAAACTACCTGATCTGGAGCCTCAACCATCTTTACACTGAATTGACTACAATATGAAAAACAAAGAAAAAATAGTTCAGGATATATTTACACTATACGAAACCTACGGCAGAGCGGATTACATTGGCGAACCTGTTTCACAAATCGAGCATATGTCACAAGCAGCGCAGTTGGCAATCGATGAAGGGTATGATGATGAAGTGGTCGTGGCCGCATTCTTTCATGACATCGGGCATATCTGCGTGATGTCGAACAAAGAGAATATCATGGATGGATTTGGAGTAAAGAGCCACGAAAAGATTGGCGCTAATTTTTTACGTCAAAATGGATTTTCAGAACGAGTTGCATCACTGGTCGAAAATCACGTTCAAGCCAAGCGCTATCTCACATTCATATCCGAAGATTATTATGCCAGCCTTTCGGAGGCCAGTAAAAAAACATTGGAGTTTCAGGGAGGGAAAATGAATAAGAAAGAGGCGGACAGCTTTGAACAAGATCCATTATTTGAAGTGAGTATTCGAATGCGGCATTGGGATGAACAAGCTAAAGAAATTAATATGCCCTTGATTGATCTTGAGAAATTGAAAGTTAAAGTTAGAGCGCTGTTGTAACTCCAGACAATTAGTTAATGAATACTTCTCGGTGCTAAACAAATCGATAGCTATTGATGTCAAGGGGCGTTCAAGCCTTGCGTTCGCGTTGAACAAATTCCTTAAATATTGTTTTCACGATTATGCGTAAAGTTTTAGGCTGAGGTAATTCCGATCCTAAATATTGTTCAGGGTGTCGGATAATGCTATTCTCTGTTTTTTCGACAAATGCACTCCAGGCCTTTTCATCCAATTCATCTTTCCGACTGATCAGCATGACCTTAATCGGTTCCAACGACCGATTGAATTTCATTTTGAAAGAAATAATTTCTTCGGGCATTATCAGCTAAGTGTAAAGAGTTTAGAGAAATTGAGAGTCACTTAATAGCTCCTTTCTGTTTCTGCGATTTGGCCTTTGTCCCTTTCTTGTTCCTTGTGTCCTTAGTGATTTTCTTTTTGGCTCCCTTTTTTACTTCAGTTTTAAGATAGCCGGTAAGTTTTTTTGACAATTTCTTCAATGCACTTTCCGTCTTTGAGGACGGGTTTGAAATCTTCAGTTTGTTCAAAATGAGGCTCAACCCTTCTCCAACAATTCGTTTGATGTTTTCCTTTTGTTTTTTCTCCATGTCATTATGTTTTTGATTGACCATGTAAACATATGGTATATTAACTTAATGTTAAATGACTTAACAAAAACATAATATTGCCCGCTTTTGCCAGATTCGCAATGGTGCCTTTGTTATTCCTTAAATTAGTCTAAACCTTGACTTAATATTCTTGTGAATGTGAATGCCTACTTTGTGTAGTCAAAAAAAACAAACTCACAACTCATGAATCATCCCAAATACATTCTCAAGTCTACAACCAATGACCGTTATCATTTTAATCTGACAGCCAGGAATGGCCAGGTTATTTTGACAAGCCAAACCTATACTACAAAATCAAATGCGATCAACGGTATAGAATCAGTTCAAGTCAATTCTCCTGTTGAAGAACGATATAGTAGAGATAAGGCATCCAACGATCAGTACTATTTTAACTTGAGAGCAAATAATGGTCAGACAATCGGTACCAGTGAAATGTATACAACCTCCGACGCGTGTGACAATGGAATTGAGTCTGTTAAACTAAATGGTCCAACTTCTGACATTGATGATCAGACATTGGTGAGTTAATCATCGCTCTATCTTCTTGGCAAACAATAGCATTGTTATGAAGATGAAATCGAATTTGTGAAACAACCAGAAAGAAGATTGAAGAAGTCATTCCTTATCGCTCTGTCATTGATTGGTCTAATCTTGTCTATTTATTCCATTTTTTTTGTCAATAATATATTGATTGGAATAAGCCTCTTAGTCCTCGTCGCATTTTTAGATTATAAAATCGGAAGGCGATAATGTATAGCACAAATCTAGTTAGACCGTGCGTGAAGATAGCTTTGCTTAATTCGATTGAACTCTGCAATAATTAAAAGCGCTGACTTCATTCCATAATGATCAAGCCTCTCTCTACGAATGAATTCCTGAATTTCACCTCTGTCCTCAAGAAGTTTTGGAAGAACTTTATTTTTGAAATTTATAATTGGCTCGAGTGTCTGGTTGACGTAGGTGTAATAATTATACGAATCAATTTCATCCGGATGAGACCTATTCGCAAAGCGTTTAAATTCTCTGAGCACCGAAACTTCTCCGTTTATTATTACTTCATAAAAATGACAATTGCCTTTTTCGCTCTTAACACTAACAAACTTACGATTGATGTTGGCAATAGAATCGTAATATCTAAAGAGCCGGACTTTACCTGCACTCAGGGCAATCCGGTCTTCTTTGGTCTGAAGGAAAATCAAATCGAATCCTTTGGGATTATAAATTGAACCAGTGAGTACCCGTTCATCTATTAAAACTACTACTCCTCGCTGCCACTCCATGGGTTGCCCTGTCAGCGACGAGACAACAACAAATGTTTGAATCAAGGCAAGTAACGTTTTCACTTCATGTTAAGAGTTGTTAATATGAATTTAACATTAAATTAAAACTGGAGCAATAGTTTCAGCAAACTTATTTTGTGCAAAAGATGACATTCCACCACAAGGTCAGAGCAGCACGTCCCGAGGATTGCAAATCGATTTATGATTTTGTTTGTGATCTGGAAGAGAACGAATTCGACTATTCAACTTTTGAATCTCTCTATTTGCGTAACATTTCCAGCCCTGAAAACATCTACCTGGTTTCAGAAGGAAACGGTTCGATTTCTGGTTACATAAGTTGCCACGGTCAGGTTTTGCTCCACCACTGCGCGAGAGTGTTTGAAATCCAGGAGTTATTCGTTATTCAAGAATTTAGAAATAATGGAATAGGCCAGCTTTTGGTTGAAAACCTAGAGTCAAGATTGAGCAAATTGGATTATGAGTCATTAGAGGTTACGGCTAACAGCAAGAGAGAGAAGACTCACGATTTTTACAAAAAGATGGGCTTTGAATTTACACACCAGAAATTCACCAAAAGTAAATGTTGAGTCAGCTCACTTCTTAATCGTTGTTGCAATCACTTCCCCTGGCTTACGCTCGTTGGTATAATTCAATCCAAGAAAAGCGGCCAGCGTTTTAGCTATCTGATTTTGATAAAGCTGATCACTATTTTTTACTTCGCCAATTGCAGGAGTATCAGGGCCTAAAAAAGTAATCCAAATCTGATCGCACTCCGGCATTTTTTTTCCATGGTCGCGCCAATCACTATCAGCTTTGTTTCCACGACCGTGGTCGGTTGTTATTATTAGCGTAGTCTTCCCTTTATATTTCTCAGTCGATTGCAGCCAGGTCCATAACTTATTCATAAACCCATCAATGTAATGGGCCGACTCCAGATAAGCGTCGTATTTTCCGTTGTGCGCAAAGTCATCAGTTTCGTCAAATGAAATATAAAGAGCTCGCGGGTTATTTTTCTTTAGATATTCCAGTGCATAATGAAACGTAAATCCGTCCAGCCGTACATCGCCCAACGGGTTAGGAATTTCATACATCAGTTCGTTAAGCAACTTTTCATTTGCATTAATATTTCCTTTAGCTTCTATAAGTCCAGAGTTCACAGGCAAACCATTTCGTTTTGAATTAATAATGAATGGAAACACATCCCATGAAGTAAACGCAGCCACCTTGCCTTCAAATCCTTTTTGTTGATTAATGAACTCTAACACGTTTTTGTTGGGGTTGTCAAATTTATCATTGGTATTCACTCGGTCATTATCTGCTGATCCGGTCAAAATTTCATTATAGCCAGGATAAGAAAACCATTGATTGTTACTCACATTTACCTTACTACCAAGATTACGGTTTCCATAAAGCTGACCTTGTTGCCTGACTGTGCTCCAAAGAAAGGGCATCAAAATTTCGCGTCTTTTTTCTGCATTTTCATTCCAGAATTTAGTAATTACTTGCGCCGAATCGCTTACAAATTTCTTCGTGATTAAACGCCTTTCTGCACCGGTAAAAATCTCCTGCCATCGCATTCCGTCTAACGTGATCAAAATAACATTCTCGGTTTTTAACGGTTGGGCATAGCCAATGGTAATAAAGCCTTGTAGAATGAAGAATAGAAAAAAATTTGTTTTCATACTGGTCAATATAAAAATTTAGACTTCAGGGTTTTTCTTTTGTCAGCGTTCAGTCCCATTTCCTTTTCCAAAAATAAATCAATTGATCCATACTCCTTTTTGATGGCGTCGAATGCTGTCCTTAGATATTCTGGCTTCGCTGCCATTAAGTTACGAGCAGCGTCATCGGATAATCCCTGTGCTGAAAGCATTTTTACAAATTTCTCATTGGCCTCCTTGCGATAGAGATTAGTGAGTTCGTAGTCTTCAAATATTATTTTTTGGTCTACGCCCAACGAATATAAAATCAAAGCAGCACCAACGCCAGTACGGTCTTTGCCGGCAGTACAGTGAAACATCAATGCATGGTCGGTCTCTAGCTCGAGCAATTGATCAAACATCGGCTTATACTTTTTACCAAGATGGTCAGTTCTTTTATATATCGCCATGATCATCGAGTCGGAGCGTTGTGGGTTTTTGAGATACTTTAAATAGCTGGCCGAGCCGCCAATGTTTTCGCTTCCAGCCGAAAGCAAAATCCGTTGGGTACCGCTAGGTATTCTATCCGGAGCCGTTTCTACTTCTTTTTCGCCGCGAAGGTCGCAGACCATTTTAATATTAAGACTTGAAATGATATCAAGGTCCTTATCAGTGATTTTACTAATATCCGCTGAGCGATAGATTTTTCCCCACTTTACTTGCCTACCGTCATTTGTTGAATAGCCACCAAGATCACGAAAGTTAATGGCGCCCTGCAATTCAACCGCTCGCGGAGCAAAATAATAGATTCTTTTCTTCCTGGTCAATTTCAAAACCGGATGTGCCGATGAAATAACAAGTGAGTCCTGACTTTTTTTCAAAGCCAATGATTTTTCTCCATTCCACGAATCCGGAAACGCTGTCCATGTTAATTTATCTTTTTTTGAAAAAGCGTTTACCCAGACCGCGTACGTATTTTCCTTTATCTGCGAAACCGTTAACTCCTGGGCATTTGCTACAACGCACTCAACCAGTATAAATAAAAACAGTATTGTTCCTTTAGCTTTCATAACTACTCTTGATAAATCAATTTTCATTTTGTTCGTAAACTATTTTTCCTCCGATAATAGTTTGCAGCACTTTGATATCCTTAATTTTAGATAATTCAGTTTTAGTCGGATCGGCAGACAGCACAACCATGTCGGCTAACTTGCCAACTTCAAGTGAACCCTTTATTCTTTCTTCGAAGGAAGCATACGCACCGCCTCGTGTCCATAGACCAATTGCTTCTTCGGGCAAAATCCTTTGCTTCTCTCCGATCACGATTCCTTCAGCACTCGTGCATGTTGCCAGGCTTTGAATGCGGAGCATGGGGATTGCAGCACTGATCGGCGCATCTGAATGTTGTGCCACGGCAATCCCCATATCGATAGCTGTACGATTAGGAAACATCATGTTCCATCTTGCCGGTCCATACACCAACATCTTATCACCGTGCTCGTAAACATAAGAGTGCAAAACGATCACTACGCTGTCAGTTTTTATCCTTTTCAAAATTGGATCGGTTGTGATGCTGCAATGCTCAATGCGATGTCGGGAATTAATTCTTGGTTCCAACTGCTGAATCTTCTCAAAGGAGCTTAACACCATTTCAATTTCGCGATCACCATTTGAATGACATGCGATTTGTAATCCATGCGAATGAATTTTAAAAAATAAGCTGTCGAGTTCTGTTTGATTCCGCTTGGGCGGAATACCGTAGTAATCCTTTTTTCCGGTTTCAGGGTTAACCATATCGTAGGGCTGATTTAGCCAGCACGTTCTGCCGCTTAGAGAATTCCCGTGAAAAACCTTAATGCCACTAATTCGCAGGTTTTCATTTCCATAGCCTCGCACTACTCCTTTTTGAATCACTTCATCCAACCGTGATTCAGAAATCAATAGATTAATTCTCAATGCTAACCCTTGAGCCTGAAGTTTTTGGTAAACCGTCATCTTCGAAAATGATGAACCTGCCTCAGTAATACTGGTGATTCCATTACTCAAATATTCGTCAAAAGTTTTTTGATAGCCATTGAGCTCTTCTTTCTCGGTTGGGGGAGAAGCCTCTTTCAATTTTCCGGATTTGAAAAATTCTCCCAATGCTGACTCACGGCAAACTCCGTTTGGGGTGCCGTCTGTATCACGGTCAAAAGAACCGCCGGGTGGATCGGGAGTAGCTTTTGTTATGCCGGCCAATTTCAACACATACGAGTTCACTGCAGAAATGTGGCCACTGGAATGACGTATGATGACCGGATGCTTGAGTGAAACTTGATCCAGAATTTGTCGCGTAGGATGGCCACCTAATTTGGTATCCTGATATCCAAAGCCGCGAACAGGCAACCCTTCAGGAGTAATCGCAGCTTTTCTTTTTAACAGGCCAATCAATTCTTCATTATTTTTTACAGCGGCTGGCCCGAGGTCAACGGTGGAGTGAACAGATTCAAAAGGATATTTTGGCGACGGATGCAAGTGCGCATCATTAAAACCAGGAACGACTGTCTTACCTTTTAAATCAATTACAACTGCTGTTTTACTCACGCTCTTGCGCACCAATTCATTACTGCCAACGGCTACAATTTTTTTATTTTTGATGCTAATTGCCTGTGCACGATGGCCCATTTTTGAAATGGTAATCACATTGCCGTTCACCCAAATGGTATCTGAAATGGAATTGGCCTCGACATGAGCAGACCAAATAACTGGAATCAGTAGAGATAGAAAACGAAATGACGTCGGCATATTATTTTGATTTAAAGCCAAACGCATTTATCATCTTATGGAAGATGGCAGTGTTCTCGTAAATGCCAATAAAATTTTCTGCACCAGGGCCGTAAGCAAAAACCGGAATCATCACGCCCGTGTGGTCTTTCGTAGTGAATTTTCCGTCCACTCTTCCTGTTTTCATGTCTCCATCGTTGAGCGAAAATCCGCCGGTCTCATGATCTGCTGTGATAATCACAAGCGTATTTCCGTCTTTCTTTGCAAAGTCAAGTACTTTACCAATGGCATTATCAAAATCCAGCATTTCGTTGATAATATATTGTGTATCATCGGCATGTCCGCCCCAATCAATTTGTGAGCCTTCGATCATGAGGAACATTCCTTTGGGATTCTGACTCAATATTTGAAGTGCTGTTTCTGTTGACCTAACCAACTGGTCTCCGCGGCCTTCCGAAAATTTTTGTTGCTGTTCGTCTGCAAGAAAAGCAGCAAGTTTTCCCTTCGAGACTTTCGTCACCTCTTTAATCGAGTTGGCAATTTGGTAGCCTCTGGCTTTTAATGAATCAATCAGGTTTTTTCCGTCAGCTCTTTTTTCAAAGAATTTTCTCCCTCCTCCAATAAACACATCAACATCAGTTTTCAAAAAATCATGAGCGATCGCTTCATCCAGGCTTCGAGAGGGCTGATGCGCAATAAAGCAAGCTGGTGTTGCGTGTGTGCTTGAGCACGTTGCAACCAGACCCGTTGCTAAACGATTTCTCTCTGCTATTTCTAAAATTGTTGGTAATGGCTTCTTATTAACATCCACGCTGATTGCACCGTTGTAGGTTTTCTCTCCACAGGCAAATGCTGTAGCTCCGGCAGCAGAATCAGTAACATAGCTATCGGAAGATTGATTTTTATGAAAACCAATAGCTGTACATTTTTCTAAATTTAGACTCCCTTTATTCGCTGTGAGCCCAGCATAGATTTGAGCAACACCCATTCCATCACCGATCATAAGGATAATTTTTTTTGGATGTGAATTTTTGGTTTGTGCCTGCGCGATTAAAACGCACGTCAGTAAAAACCAACAAGAAAATATTTTTTTAGAGTTCATGCTCTTCAATGTTGAATTGATAATGATTTTACTAAAACGAAAAGACCCGGCTCAGTTCAACGCTAAAACTTCGCCGGGTCTTCAATATTTAAAACGTATTATTTAATTAACCACATGGCTTTTGTAACATCATCAGCACCTCCGTATTGACTTTGAATCGCTGAATTATAATTAGCAGCGTTAGCGACAATTTCATTATTGTCATACAACCATCTTAGTGGAATTGTATTGTTTGATGTGCCGATTCCTGCTGCGCCTTCAGAAAAGGCAGGAACACCTGTTCTTCTCCAATTATAGAAAGGTTCCCATCCTGAGTTTTGCCACATGGCAACATACTTTTGCTGAAGGATTTGAGTCAAGCCCGCTGCCCCGCCCTGATACGCAATCTTTGTAAGAAAATTTGTGAAACTAATGGTAGCTGTTCCGAGAGAAGTACCTGATTTATCTGCAATAGGAAAAATGCCTCCGTCTTTGAAAGTTGGATAAGTTGCTGTATAAAAAGACAAAGAAGCATTTACTCCATTGACGTACCATTGTCCGTCATTGCCCGATACCCAGCCACGATTGATACCTTCGGCCACCGTGAAACACAATTCAGGATAACCCATTACAATAGACGGCTCACATGTTGCACCAGCTGCAGACGCATAATAGTTATAATTAGTAAAAGAATACATTCCATTGGCAGAGTTGCCATTGATCGTTCCCTGAATCATACCTATATCTGCTCCAACAAATGCAGACCACTTGCTTGAAAAATCAACTCCTGTTCCGGTTACCAGGGAAGGAGCCGGGGTAGCCGCAATGAATGTGCGTGGATCTTGGTTTGAAGTAGTCAGGCTCAAATAAGTATCACAAACATTTGCGAATTGACTATACGGAGCATCTCCTTGCGACTTAATCGGATATGGATTATAAGCTGCATTAAACTTGAACAACAAATTGTCCGCGTTGCTTGTCATGATGGGGTAGGTACTAGGATTATTAACTATAGCAGCAAATTGGGCAGGTATGTTAAGATCTGCGTTGTCAGTAGCACGTTTGCTAAGGCTGATCAAAACTCTCAGCTTATAAGAATTGATTGCCTTCTGCCATTGCAAATTGGTTAATCCAAAAATATCTCCCGATGACGCAACTGCATTCATAGTAGAAGGATACCTGGCTATATAAGAAGCAATTAACGTATTGGCCGAATCCAAAGTCGCTAAACAACCTTTATATACATCGTGCTGCGTATCGTATTTTGGTGTAGTAAAATTTGGGCTCCCGGCCTGAGAAAATGGAATATCACCCACACGTTGAGAATACCAAATGAAAGAGTACGCTTTAAAAAATTTCGCTATTGCTAAATAAACATTTTGATTCAGGTTTGCAGCACCTTGCGCATTTGCCTGTTGTTGCAATAATGTAGCATATTTCAAAATACTGAAGGCATTGGCAGTATTAGTCCAGTTGTAGAAATTACTTCCCCAGTAGTAAGAGTAGTTTGATACGAAATACTGATTCCACCGATGAACTTGCCAAAAAGGCCCTTCTTGTTTGCTGTTGGAATAACCATCGGTGACGCCACCACCATTGTACATTTCAAAGGTCAGGCGGTTCACAAAAAGATCAGGGCTTATGATAGCGCTTTGACCAGCGGCATTGGGGTTTATCGAAAGATCGCCCCTTTCACAGCTCGTAATAAAAATAACGAGCGCCACCAGAGTTAAAAATATTTTTAATTGTTTCATCGTAGTAAGTTTTTTGTTGTGGAGTCAATTAAAATCCTAAGTTGATGTTGAATCCAAATCTTCGTGTTGTAGGAGAAGACAAATCAACAGTGCCGGAATTACCTGTTATGGTTCTGCTCTGCGCATTGTATCCACTTGCATATTGATCAATGTCAAAATCTTTGCGAGCAGCAAAGTATAAGAGGTTACGGCCTACCAGAGAGAAGCTTGCTCTCTTAATCAGAGTCTGACTCTTTCCAAAGAAGCTAACAGGGATATTGTATGAAATTTTTACCTCTCTCAATTTTGCATAAGTCCGGCTTATCATATAAGCCTCATCAAAACTCCCGCCTACGCCCGAAGACAAATAATTTTGAACAGTTGTCGCAGTTGTGTTAGGTGCAAATGTGAGCTCACCAAGATTTGTAATTTTCCCGCCGACAAGATTTGGCGTACCACCAGTGATAACAACTCCCTGTCCTACGTAGGCAGGAATAGGTGCTGGCAGTGTTGCACTTGATGACTTAGTATTGGCATCATAATTTGCAAGACCGCCGATTTGAGTCACAACCGATTGCCATTCAGCATTTCTTGCTACGCCCAGGGCGCCTTGAACAGTTTCCATAGCAGTTCCGCCATTCATCATTTGATACCATACACGATCATAAATTTTTCCTCCAACGCGACCATCAAACTGGAAGCTTAAACTGAGAGACTTGTAGGTAAATTTATTGTTGACACCAAAAGACCAATCCGGATTAAGGTGTCCAAGAAATGCATTGTTAAGTAATCCACCAGGAGTTGGCAGTGGAATACCTCCGCTATAAACTACGTTTCCTGAGCCGTCGCGAATGAATCCAGTACTGTAAAAATTATCCATTCTCTCTCCAACAGTATAATTGTGTCCGTTCAACCCAATGGAGGACGCACCATTACCAATAGAGTAAAGGGTTTCTTTATAAGTCGACCAGTTGGCCAAGATATCCCATCTGAATTTTTCGGTTTTAATTGGATTACCTTGAATAGTGACTTCAAAGCCCTTCTTTTGAGTGGTTAAAGCATTTTGATTAGCTGTATAATAGCCAGTTGCTGTTTCTACCTGACCAGGGAAAATGCTGGGGCCGTTCAAATTTCTAAAGTAGGTGACATCCAATCCCAAGCGATTTTCAAGAAACCTGATGTCCATTCCGACTTCATCCGACTTCACATCAAATGGTTTTAATTTTGAGTTGGATATTGTAGTAGGATAGCTGATAGAATTTGTTCCATTATAATAAGTGGTGGTATTGAATTGAGGTTGATTCTGATAGCTTGGGCCATCATAAGATGAATACAGCTCAGTGCCATAACCCAGCAAACCTGAATTCAGAGTTGTACCATTATTGAGCATAGAGTAAGCAGACCCTGCCTGTGACTGAGTAAGACCTCCCTTAACATCTGCATAGGAAGCTCTGAATTTTAGGAAGCTGATAAAGTTGGGTAGCGTTAGATAATCTGACACGACAGTGGCAATCGAAACCGACGGGTAGAAGAACGGACTTGTTCCAGCAGGAAAGGTTGACGATTTATCAACGCGACCTGTTGTATTAATGCTGATATAATTTTTATATCCTAAGTCGATGTTATAATAAGCACTAAATACATTCATAGGAGCATTGAATGTATATGACAATAACGGGTTAACTGAATTATTAAAGTTATAAACTCCAGGCACCGACAAAACTTTAGTGGTTGTGAAATTAGAATTGTATTGAAACAACCGTGAGCTAACACCGCCAAATGCATTCAGATTAAAATCAGAGATCTTCTTTTTGTAATTGACTAACACATCCGAGTTATTTTCAAACATGCTGCGTTGGTCGACACGATAATCACCATGCCATCCAAATTGCCACCAGGGCAGGTACGTATTTAATCCGATACTGGCAGGGGCTTTTTCGGTGCGGGTCTGGTTCCAGGTTGTAACTTGAGAACGGACGCTTACGTCAAAATCCTTGTTGACTTTGTACGTCAATCTCATTGATCCGAAGAAGTCAGTTTTCGTATGACCTCTGAGCCACTGATAAGCCATGAAGTAAGGATTATTTTCGCGGCCGTATTCAAAATTGTATTGCTGCAATCCAGGAACACCCGCCGGGCCCTGATAATAATTCTTTAAGCTTCTTACATCATAATCGTCTGATCCATAAACTCCAAACATATAGACATAACTATTAGGGCCGTAGGCTACATCTGGAATGTTTGGTGTATGCTGATAATTAAAATTAGCTCTGGTCTCCATCCGCAATTTCTTACTGAGATCGAAATTTGCATTCAAATTAAAGTTCTCAATATTAAGTTGAGTGTTTGGAGCTAGACCTTTTTGGTAGTTGTGAGAATAAGATACACGAACATCATAGCCATCTCCGGCATGAGCAAACGAAATATTATTAGTAGAAAGAAGGCCGGGCTGAAGGAAGTTTTTTAAGTTATTAGTACCACGAGCTGTATACGGAGTTGGTGTCCTTGTATTTGTAGTGGCATTGTAAGGGCTATCAAATTGACGAACCAACTGACCATTGAATTGTGGTCCCCATTCAGGCAAGCGTTGGTTTCCCACAGTTGATGACGGGCCAAAATCATATAGTCCATCTCCAAAAGAATATCTGAAATTAGTTCCTCTTCCATAAAGAGAATTATTTGTAGGAAAAGCAGTAAAGCCGCTTTCCACCATAGTAGATGAGTTGACGTCAATGCTCCAGTTCTTTCCACCAAGCTCGGTTTTTCCTTTACTTCCATTTTTAGTTGTAATTACGATCGCTCCGTTTTGACCTCTGAAACCATAAAGTGCAGCGGCATTAGGTCCTTTCAATACGGTGTATGTCTCTATGTCGTCTGCAGGCAGGTTCCAGGTATCTGAGTTGATTGGCACTCCATTCACAACAAATAGCACATCAGTGTTTCCACGCAATACAACATTGGGTCTTCCCAGCAATTCAGGAGATGATCCGATTGATAATCCTGCTACTTTTCCAACAAGTGAGTTTACTGTGTTTGGCTCTCTTGCCTGCACTAACTCAGAGCCCTGAACAGCCTGATTTGCAAAACCAACTGTCTTAACATCTTTTCTTATGCCCAGAGCCGTTACCACCACCTCGTTCAACTGTCTCGCGTCAGTAGCTAACGTTACATCAATAACACTTCTGTTGCCCACCGATACTTCGTAAGAAGCGAAACCAACAAATGAAAAGACAAGAATAGCATCCGATGGCGCTACAACACTATAATTACCATCTTGATCAGTAACCGTACCGGTGGAGGTTCCTTTCACAACAATGTTCACACCAGGCATAGTGACTTTGTCCTCACCGGAAGTGACTTTTCCGCTAACAGTAACATCTTGGGCGAAAGCAGTCGCTCCTGCCCAACACGCAAAAAAAGTAATAAGGGCCAACTTGCAGCCGATATCTCTTTTCATTTTGGATAAAATAAATTTCATAGAGATTGGTTTGGGTTTAATGTTTTTACAGAAGTTGAGATAACTTCCTGCTGCAAAGTTTGGAAGGATTGACGCTGCAATGATTTATCAGGAATATTGTTTCGATTAACTCTGTGTTATGCGTAACGCATTGTTAATCGATTCATAAGGATTTAACAACAGGTGAGACGGATCGTTTTGCTTTACTTTGGGTAAGTAAAAAAATGGAATACGCAGGCACATTGCATGTAACCCCCGCGGATATTTTGAGGGAAAAGCAACGGGTTATTGATATTCTGAAAATTCCGATTTCCAACCTGGTTTTTTCAAGATTTTATTGCGAGCTCTTTATAAGTCAACATTCAATTGGCTTCTTGTCTGTCAGTCAATCTTCTTCAGGAACTCAATACGACACAAGTAAAGCGGCACTTCAAAAATTAAACTGGGCAAAGGTCTACTCTTTGCACCAGGGCGAACTGAACGAAAAAATCAAAAAGCAAATTCGCAAGGATTCCTTCCATGCTATTCCGGCTTCATTCCGCCGGTTGTATATTGAAGACCAGGAAAATCAGTTGATCGCATCGTTTGAGTGTTTGTATCAGGACTTTTCGTGGATAACAATTGATGAAACCATTTTGGCTCCAAGCGAATAATATCTCAGCGCAACGCTCCGTTCATTTTATACTCTAATGAAACTCACATAATGATTAGAATGATTGTATTTGACATGGCCGGAACAGTTGTAAACGAGGACAACGTAGTTTATAAAACACTACAAAAATCCATCAATGAAGCAGGCCACAGTTTTACACTTGATCAGGTGCTGGCCATTGGCGCTGGTAAAGAAAAATTACAAGCCATCAAAGATATCTTACAGCTCAGTTCAAAAGAAAGGGATGATGAATTTGTTAATTCGATCTATAAAACTTTCATCACTCTCCTCGCTACTGCCTACGAGCGTATGGAAATAAAGGCACAACCGGGTGCTGAAGAATTGTTTGTTAAATTAAAAGAAAAAGGAATTTACGTTGTGATAAATACCGGTTATGATTTAAAAACGGCAGAATCAATAATGAAGAAAGTCGGCTGGGAAGAAGGTAATCAGGTAGATGCGTTGGTTACTGCCAGCCACGTAGCTCACAATCGTCCTAACCCCGACATGATTGAGTTCGCCAAAAAGAAATTCTCACTGGCAAACAGTCTTGAAATTATAAAAGTGGGAGATTCAGCGATAGATATTGAAGAAGGAAGAAATGCAGGATGCGCTGTCACTATTGGCATTACAACCGGGGCTCAAACTCGCGAACAGATGCAATTGGCAAATCCAGATTATGTCATCGACAGTCTGATGGAGATTCTGCCGCTTCTCGCGTGATCGCAGACCGATAAGAAGATTCAGTGCTCCTTGTGGAAGCTACATAGCGGCTTAAATCTCAGTATGAAATGTGATCAACACGAATAACTTTAGATCGTCCGCGTCAAAAACTTCCGGGTTATTTTTTTATAGACAACAATTGACAGTAATCTTCCTTTATATTCTCAAAAAAGAGTCTGGCTAGCTGTAGACATTAAAGCAGTTAGGAAGAAGTAGGATTAAGTATTTAACAATGTGATCGTTTTTCGAAAGAAAATAAATAAAAAAAATATTCAGGCATGTGGCCGAAATGAAATTGAGCCACATCGTTCTTGCATAGTCTGCCTTGGAGGAGTCCTTCCAAACTTGGTTACTCCAAATCATCATGAACAATACTACCGGAATCAGAGAAAGCAGAAAAACTGAGCCGAATTCGAGCCTAAAGAAGCTATCGAAATAGAAGATGAAACTGATTGTGGCCAGGGCGAAAATCGCGTGTGCAAAAATGAACGTGCCACGAATTCCTAAAAACCTGCTGATTGTTTTGTCGCCGTGCTTTTCGTCTTCTTCGTGTTGATATACTTGCGTCATTGGATAACTGCCTAAAAGCATTACAGTAGTAAGCGACGCCGGAATGATTATCCGACTAGTCATCAGCTTTTCAATTTCAACGCTATTAATGCCAACATAGCTCATAATAAAGACGAAGCAGCCCTGAAAAACTCCTACGGTCAACCAGCCAAGGACCGGATACTTTTTTAAACGAATGGAGGGATGACTGTAGGCTTTTGAAACCAAGCCAAAAATCAAAATCATAACTGAAAACAGAAGGCTTACTTTCAAATACGCTATGATGATTGCTGCTCCATCAAGCAATAGAGAGACATAGTACAAGCCAATGCTTACCGGAGGAGGGTTTTTCAAACCACCAATACTTTTTTCATCCTTATCAAAATAACTATTGTAACCATGAGTCGCTGGAAACAGCATAAAGTGAATAAGGAAGAAAGACCAGAAAAGTCGACTTTCAGCAACATCAGTTGATATCCCTAATGCAAACAGATAAACCGGCAAAAGGAAGTAAGAAAATGGAATGCGCAAGTGCAATAAAATGGATGACATAGACGACAAATATGGAATTGATGCTGATAAATTTAATGAGATCGATGAGATGCTTTCTGAAGAGCAGAGGCGAAGAAAGCATGGCCATGGCCTGACTTTTTTAGAATTAATTTATAAGTGCCCCAAACTACCGTTATATCTTTTTCACGTATCCGAAAAGCCCATGAGTTTCACCACCGGGTCCTGCTGTAAAATATAATTGACTGGGATCCGCTGGAGAAATAGTATCAAACATAATTGCCCATAACGCAGAAATGCTGATCGGGCTACCATTCTTCATCAACTGGCCCTGATAGGTTCCGTTCGAATCAAAAACATTGATATGCCCATCACCAAAATTTCCAATCAAAATTGCGTTGGATGTCTGGCCGAAGGCCGCCGTTCTCACCTTGGCCATACCCCATGGGGAATTAAGAGTTCCCTGTGCAGCAAAGCGTTTAACTAAAATACCCGCAGCAGAGTAAATATCAACGTACCCATTACCAGGTGCAGCATTATCATCATGGTTGTCGGGCCCAAGTTGCTTTGCATAGGTTACATAAAGCTGCCCATCAATATTTTGAATATTGAAAGGAGCGAATCCTGCCGGTATGTCCGGGTCATTAAAAGGTTTGGTAGTCACAAAAGAAAAATTCGTATCAAAAACATCAATTTTTCCATTGTGAAAATCAGTAGCATAGATAAAATTAGCGCCACCATCGTTGGCTATGGCAAGCCCTTTGTATACTGCTCCTGCCAGCGACCTGTCTACAACAGTTATTGAGGAACCACCTGTGTTATTATTCCAGGCAGAAAGAATTCCATCTTCTGTTGAAAAAATAAATGAACTCAACCCATTACCTGGAATTGTAAAGTCAGTGGTGCTGTTGAAGATAACTCCAGATGGAGACGAGCCATGTGGAGCTGTTCCAAGTGGTATATTGACTGGCGCGAGTACTTGTTTACCGGTGCCGTCATATATAATGCTCATACCAGAATGGTTACCCGCAATCCAGAATGCGCCACTTGGGCTTATTGCCATTCCCCATGCATTGAGAAGATTTATGTCAATTCGTGAAGTGTTGTACCCTGCCGTATCTGCAACCAGATTTATTTGTTCATAACCGGAGACAGGGGTTACACTGTATGTTGAACTACACCCTGTGATCAAGGTGACGGTTTCAAACAAGATAAATAATATACCAACTAAAGGGGGTGATACAGTCTTGCTGGATTTGTTTGTCATAATATTTTGATTCAATAATAATTCTGCAACCTATTATTCAGCTATCACGAAAAAATCACGAAACGATAACAGTTTTTGTTTGTGAATGCCCCTGTGCTATGATTAGGTGAGAAAATTCGTCTTCATGAAACGTTAACATTTCGTGATACTCTCCTTAAAAGATTACTATTCCGTTATCCTTTCGTGATAAGTGTACAAGACCTTTGTCGCGCAAACAAAAGGCAGGCTAAGGGTTGCGTAATTTCTATTTCTAATCAAGAGCAATTTTTCACTGGCTAAAATATCAAATGACACACAGCAAAATTTGTTGTATTTTTTTCGCTCTCAGTTTTATTAATGTCCCTCTTAAGGGGCAGGATGACCTTATGGCCGAACTGAGCAAGACCTTACCAAAAGAGCCTGAATATGTTTACGGCACTTTTAAAGGAACGAGGCTTGTCAATCTCCACACAGTTGAAACCCTTGGGGCCAGGACTCTTGAATTTCGAATAGCTCATCGATTTGGAGATTTTTCAGGAGGCATCAACAATTTCGGCGGCTTAGATGGTCCGGCTACTATTCAATTTCATTTTGATTATGGAGTCAATGATCATTTGACGTTGGGCATAGGAAGGTCGTCGTACAATAAAATGTATGATGCCTCTGCCAAATACAATTGGGTTCGACAAACAACAGACAACAGCATACCTATGACGCTTACTTTCATGGGCAGCATTAATGTCATTTCAGACATTGATCCTAATATGGCGATAACGGGGATTGATAGATATCAAAGTTTCAATAACCGGGCTGCTTACTTAGCTCAAGTCATAATCGCGAGAAAATTCAATTCTAAACTCAGCCTTCAAGTAACTCCGCTGTATATCCATTATAATATGGCAGTGACCTCCGGAGATCAAAATGACATGTTCGCTGTTGGGCTTTCTGGTAGATATAAAATTACAAAGCGAATGGCTTTAACAGGCGAATACATTTACCGCTTGAACAAATATTCCAATTTTGATCTTTATCATAATGCTCTCAGCCTTGGTTTAGATCTTGAAACCGGAGGACACGTCTTTCAGGTTTTTATAACCAATTCTGCTGCGATTAATGAAGTTGTTGTAGTTCCTTATACGGAATCATCCTGGACTAAAGGCCAAGTGCGTCTGGGCTTTAATATATCTCGCGTCTTTGGATCGCACAAACCCAAAATCCTGAACCAATAACGTTAGTCAAGACTCCAGCAAATCATTATCAGCACTTTCGATGACAAGTTACATAACCATCTAAAATTATGATCCCCTACAAGAAGACCGCTTGTTTCCTTTTCATCCTTTTTGGATTTTCAGCTCAGGCGCAGAAAAAATTTACAATTGACAAAGGAGAAATCAGTTTTACCTCCAACGCCAAATTAGAATTGATCAACGCTGCCTCAAAAAAAATCCATGGACGCATTGATCCCGCGACAGGGCAGTTTGCATTTATCGTAAAAATCAAATCGTTTGAGGGATTTAACAGCAGTCTTCAGCGTGAGCATTTCAACGAGAACTTCATGGAAACAGACAAATACTTTGAGGCAACTTTCGCTGGTAAAATTATTGAACCAATTGATTTCACCCAAGATGGCATCTACGATGTACGTGCCAAAGGCAACTTGACGATACACGGTAAAAAACAGACGCGCATTATTCCGGGAAGACTACAAATTGAAAAAGGCACCTTGAAAATTGTTTCTGATTTTACAGTGCCTCTGGCAGACCACGACATAAAAGTCCCGCAGCTGATTACCGAAAAAATTGCTACTGAAATCATTGTAAAACTGAGTGTTTCGATGGTGCAAGATGGCACGAATCAGTAACCCATATAGAATGTGAGGCATAAATTTTAAAAATGCGCAGTAAAATCTCAACGCAGGCTTTTCTCTTGGACGTGGCTGGAGCAATAGCAAAAATTAGTGGTCGTTTGTTTCTTGTTTTCTTGGTGTACCCGGCACTCTGTCAATCACCGCTTTTCCAATCCTACCATCTGTTAAAAAAAAATGAACCTGTAACCGTCAATAAAATTCTACAGGATAAGACAGGTTTTATTTGGTTCGGCACCGACAAGGGGCTGTTTAAGTTTGATGGCGTTAACTACAAGAGTTTTACTGCCAATTTACCCGACAGGAACGTGACGGCGCTAGCACAAGATTCTTCTGGACGTATTTGGGCCGGTTTTAAAAATGGCAAAATCACTGTCATTGAAAAAAATGTAGTCAAACCTTTTGAACCCGCTGAGGGCACGCCATCGGTACAAATCTCAGATATCCTGTTCGACAAAGAAGGCGTGCTTTGGTTCTCAACCTACAACGATGGGATTTATTATTATGTCGACGATCGACTTTATCGCCTCGACGACATGGATGGAATGCCGGATCTTTATGTCTACGATTTGGAAGAAGACATTAAAGGGAATATTTGGGCTGGCACAGATGGCGGTGTAGCAATCTGCTCACGAAATAAAAAAGCTGCCGAAATACAAACCATCAATTACTCAAAAGGCTTATCCGATAATATCATTAAAAAGATTGCTAAGGGACAAACCGGCACCATGTTACTGGCCACAGAAGATGCCGGGATCTTTGCCTTTGATACATCGAGTTCAAAAATTAAACCGTTGTTAACTGGTAAATGGAATTTTGGCAGCATCGCCGACTTTTTGTTTGTTGACGACTGGATATGGGTGGCCACAGCGCGCGGGTTGGCATCAATTGATATGAATAATAATGTGGCACTAGCAAAAATTCAATCAGCAGATCCGGCAACTTCTCTTTTTCATGATAATGAAGGAAGCATTTGGGTAGGGTCGCAAACTGGAGTGAAGCGTAGCATGGGTAGGCAGATTCAATTCTTCGAGCCAGAGGGCGACAGGAATGTGATCGCGGTAACAATTGGTAAGGATGGAGATCTTTGGTTCTCAACTGCTCAAGGCCTATATCGGCGAGCCCATAAAATAACAGGGGATATTGTTTCGACAAAGCCTTTGGCGGGAACTGCATTTATGAATAGCAGAGTAATTAGTTTGTTTACAGATTCTGAGGGCTTTGTATGGTGTGGATTTTATGGTGAAGGTGCCATCAGAATTAATCCTGGTAACAATGAAATTAAAACCTTCAGCAAAGAGCTGCGCAACGGTAGCGTGTTGAATATCTCCGGAAAGAATAAGACTATTTGGCTGGCTACCTTGGGTGGCGCGGCAGAAATAAGGATTGATAATAATTTTTCGGTTAAGAATTATAGTACTAGTGATGGGCTCGCAACAGATTACATATACCAGGTTTTTGCCGACAGTCAAAATAGGATTTGGTTTGCTACAGACCGTGATGGCGTGGACATGCGCGACACTTCCGGCCTGCATCATTTCAAAGAAAATCTTTCCTCAAAAGTAGTATACGGGTTTGCAGAAGATTCACTGCATCACGTGTGGGCAAATGTACAGGATGCCGGGTTATTCCTTTTCGATGGAAAAAATTTCAAACCATTCGAGAAACAAAACAGAATGCATAATGTTAGTTTCAATAGTCTTTCTTCCGGTTCCAATGGTCAACTAATGGCAATACATGATTTGGGGATTGATATTCTGGATGGCACGAAAAATAAATTCTACTGTTTCGGCGAAGGGGTAGGTATGCATAATAAAGTGCCCAACGTCAATGCAACTGCCAATGACGAAAAAGGACAGGTAGCTATTGGAACAAACAACGGTGTTATAAGCTTTTACCAGTGTCGAAATAAAAAGCAAGATTTTCCGATTCCATTCATCGATCAATTTGAAACAAACGACAGGCTGGTCGATTTGAAAGCGTCAGAACAATTAAATTATGACCAAAACAATATCAGGATTGCCTTTACAGGCTTTTGGTATCAAAACCCAAACGCGCTGAATTTTTCTTACCAGCTTGAAGGATATGATCGCGACTGGATCTCGACTGAAGACCGGTCTGTCATATATTCTAAATTACAGCCGGGCCAATACTCCTTTAAATTGAAAGCATCTGACTCCGATAATTTCTCAAGCTCGGTTGAAACCAAAATTCAATTTGTAATAAACCCTCCTTTCTGGGAAACAATTTGGTTCTATGTTTTTGTTGTTTTGGCGGTTTCATTCTGGTCTTACTCATTCATTCGCTTTCGTGAGCGGAAATTACTAAAAGACAAGCGAGAGTTGGAAGCCAAAGTAAAAGAGCGAACTGAAGAAATTCAGTTAAAAACGGAAGAGATCAAAACGCAGGCAGAGGAAATCAAAGGCATCAACGAAAACCTTGAGAGCCTTGTGAAGGAGCGCACCAATGAATTGGAAATAAAAAACATAGCCCTGGAGCAATACGCTTTCATCAATGCCCATAAACTAAGATCTCCAGTGGCCAGTATTTTAGGATTAATCAATCTAATGAAAAGCATCCCTCTTAGCGATGATGATAAGGTATATCTGGAACATTTGAATCAATCTGCAAAGAATTTAGACGCTGTTGTAAGCTCAATAACAGAAGCAATTGAAAAGGGAATCTTTGCTAAATTATAGTTACCCAATATTGGATTTAGGATTCCATTCTTCGTGGATGACTGTGATTGGTTTCGAGCTTTGTACACTCTGAATCATAGAAGAAGAAAATCTTATTGGAGGAAAATTTCCATTAATTATTTTTCTCCGTCTTATCGAACGCTGTATTTGCAGCGCAACATAAAATCAATCTTCGATTTAAAAATAGAGGTCGCCTGGAAACTACTCCCAGGACGACCTCGTTTTGAATTGCCCGTCACACCAATAAAGAAAACCTAACTCCTAAAACAGCAATTCAATTTCATTGTATGCCAAATAGATTCGGCATTACTATTAAATTCATAATTTCTCCGGATGAGGAGCTCCCCTGTGGCAAGTGCTGCACGTAATAACTAATTGATCATCTCCTATCGAGGGTTGTTCCGCTTCAAAATACTTTTTGTTTATCTCCAGTGTCATTCGCATCATGGCCCGGGCTATCTCCTTTTCGGGTTTTTCATCGCTGGCATAATCAAGGAGAAGTGAGCCTTCTTTCTTGGCGTGACAAAAACCGCAGCCCACTCCCAACCCGTCCTGGAATTCATCAACCATAATATGCTGTAATTGCTTTGAACTTATATCTTTCGGTAGCACTTGAAGGTTTTCATACTCAATCTTGTTTGGTGCTGGTTCAATCGCTGCTATACTTATTACGGCAGTAAACCCGAATGACACTACAATTAGAAAGTTTGTTTTCAATTTCATCGAATGACAATTTACTTTATTGCAGAGATGCTTAGAAGAAGATCGACATTATCGGAGATAACCCCTGAGCTACCGACCTCAAAATCTTTCCGGCTTATAGAGAATATTCCTTTGAACAAATATCCATTACTGGTTTGCGTAGCCGTGAACGGGAATGAAATGTCTTTAGAGTGATTTTTTATAGTGAGCTGTCCCGAGATTAAAAACTCGTCACTTTTGCCAGTTGAAATTATTTTAGTGGAGACAAAACGAATCCGAGGATATTTTGTAACCTCAAAATAACCTTCACCCCGAAGATGATTGTCTCGCATGTCAACACCAGTTCGAATGGAGCCAGCATCAATCGATACATCAAATTTTGCCTCATTCAAAGAATTTTTGTCAAAGGTTATCTGTCCTTGCATCCCCGAAAACGAACCGCTGGTTTTAATACCAAAATGTTTCACATTAAATTCGATCGAGGAACCTTCGTCAACCGGCTTATACTGTGCAACTGCAAATTGAGTAAGTATCGCACAGACAAAAAGTAATATGGCATTTTTCATAGTGATACAATTTCAAACTTCGGGGTTGAGATTTAATTCAGCCAGAGCAAAACAATTTGTATTGCAGAAAGAAATACAATGATCAATTCTTCTTCTCCATTACTTCACCTTCAACTATTGGCGAATCGGTAATAGCGAGGGTATGCTTGTGCTCAACATATTCAACCTTTGTCAATCCTAAAACGCTTCGAAGTTTTTCTGCCGGTACCTTCATCGGCCCAGGTGCAGGAGCAGCGCCGGGCGCGGGTTGCGGAAAAGCAGTTGACATCGCTGTGTGAAATGTAATATTACCTTCCACTTTCTGCATTGTTTGATGAATATGTCCATTCAGGACTGTGACTGATCCAAAACGTTTCAGGTAAGAAAGCGCCTCAGCACTATCCGTTGTTCCCCAACCCCATTGAGGATATACGGCCCAAAGTGGAACGTGAGCAAAGATCACAATAGGCGTGCTACTTGATAAGCTTTTCACGTCGCGCTCCAACCATTCAAGTTGGTTCTTGCCAAGCAGTCCCAGACCACCATCTCCCTGACTTAACACGTTAACCAGGCCAATAAAATGTACACCGTGTGAATTGAAACTATACCACCCGTCTCCTACCGTTTCTTTTCCATAGCGTTGCATGTATTGCTTACCATTGTCGGTTACATCGTGCTCTCCAGGCACATAAAATATTTTTTCAGTTTTTACACTTTTCAATAATTGCTCTACGGTATCAAATTCCTCAGGCTGAGCAAGATGAGTAAGGTCCCCGGTGTGTAGAACAAAAGATGGCGGCGTTGACATGGCGTTGATCTTGGCAATTGTTGCGTTTAACGTTTCTGCAACATTTGTATTTGCCGGTTTACTAAATCCAATATGACTGTCACTAATTTGGACAAAGCTGAAATCAGATTTCGGGATAACGAGACCTTTTTTTAAGTTGCCCGTAGCTTTGTCGATCATCTGGCTCATACCATACGATTTCAAAATTCCACCGGACATCGTCCATAAAACTCCAGTTCCCGCCCACGCCATGCATCGTAAGAATTCTGCTCTATCAATACCATCGCCGTGCGTGTCATTTTGATCATGTTTCTTGTTTTCCATGGTTATTTTTTTGTTAAAACATCGGCCTTATGAAATTCTTTCATGAGGCATTTACATTATTCACGATGCAAGGTTGATTTAAGTTATCACGAAAGAGTCACAGAACTGTAAAGCTTTTCACAGCCGATAATTTGGCTCTTGATTCGCAAGATTTAGAGTCTTACTCTAGTGAAATGACTAAGAAAATTGTGGCAAAATGAAGTTTGACCTACGATAGGTCACTTGACAGTGTACGCGGTTACGATAAGGTATTTTGAGCCGCAGGGAGATCAAATGAAAAAGTATTTTCAAAATGTTCGCTTTGCACGGAGATATTTGTACCATGTATCTCTAGAATATTCTTAACAATTGCCAAACCTAAACCTGTACCACGACCCGGCTTATTGTTTTCTACTTTGTAATAGCGGTCAAAAATTTTAGGCACTTCATGCGACGGTATTTCTTGGCCTGTGTTAGAAATTTTTACTACCACTTTAGCCCCGCTATTCTGCATACAGATTTTGACTTTTCCGTTTTCGCCTGAATAATTAATTGCGTTGTCAATTAGATTTTGTAAGACCCTTTCGATCATTGCCACATCGGCACGAACCATTGGTCCGCCCGATAAAAACTCGGTTTCCAAAATGATGTTGCGTTCCTGAGCAAGTAATTTATATTTACAAACCAAGTCCTGTAATAAGTCGGAAATAAAGAAAACTTCCATTTTAGGTTTCACCTGCCTTGATTCAAGTTTGGACAACTCAAATAAATCCTCGATCAGGCGTTTTAGTTTCTCTGTACTCTTCATTATTGTGCTGAGATACTCTTTTTGCTTTATTTCATCCAACGACCCCTGCTTTATGATTAGCGTTTCGGCATAACCATGAATAATTGAAATGGGTGTTCGGATATCGTGTGAAATATTGGCAATCAAATCTCTTCGCAGTTTGTCCACTTCCTTAAGTTCATCCATATTTTTTACAATGGTCTCGGCCATTATATTAATTGTACCAGATAGTTGAGCTAATTCACCTCCGGATTGTATTGCAATTCTTGGCGTCATATCTCCAGAGCCAAATCTTTTAACAGTATTTATAATATTACTGAGAGACTTCATCAAGAGCCAAAGCACAAATAGTCCAATCAGGAACGCGGCCATTAGGGTCACGATAAACGACTGAACTCCTATTTTCAATAAATAACTTTCCTGAAGAGCAACGGCAATAGTGTCATATTCTTTACTGGCTAAAATCATATAGACATAACCAAGCAGTGTTCGGTTTTCATATACCGGGGCGACCGAAAAGACTTTAGTCTTGCCAGGATTTCGAGGATCATCGCCATAGATCAATGACTTTCCATTGTTCTCCAAAAATTCTTTTATGGGTGCAATGGATACCTTGCTATGGTTTACTTTTTGGTGCAGGACAACGGAGGAAAGTATTTTACCTTGTGGATCAAGTATGTAAACTTCAAGGCTTGGATTTACCGCCATCATTGACTGCATAATGGTCTCCAGAGACTCGTCATTTACGCGGCCATTCATAAATGGCTTCACATGCTTCAACATGTGAGAGGCCACATTGGCATTCAACTTTTGCGTAGTCTCATCTGCATATCGCTTCGCCAGAGAGATGGTTATAACTACATAGGCAATAGCGAGCAGTACAAAAATCAACAAGAAGAGCCCCGAAATTCTCCAGAATAAACTTTCTCGAATCCTTGTAAAGTAGTTTGCGGTACTCATACGTTGGTAGTAGCAGTTTTCTCACTGGGAATTTCATCATTAAACCGGTAGCCAACTCCCCAAGTTGTAAGGATATATTTAGGCTTTGAAAAGTCTGGTTCAATTTTCGAGCGCAGTCTATTAATATGAGAATTAACTGTATGCTCATACCCTGAGAATTCATAACCCCAAATTAGGTTCAATAAATCCTCGCGGCTATAACTTTTCCCAGGATGAGTAGCTAATAATTGAAGAAGATCATATTCCTTAGGCGTAAGGTCTACACGGTTACCCGCAACTATTATTTTTCGTTTCTGTTGATCAATAATCAAATCCTCAATCTTGATCATATTTGCTTGCGAATCAGGTAGAACCGCATTTAAGCCTGATCTGCGAAAAATGGCCTTTACACGTGCAAGAAATTCTCTTATGCTGAAAGGCTTCGTGAGATAATCATCGGCACCGGTTTCCAGCCCAAGCACTTTATCTATTTCTTCTGATTTGGCAGTGAGCATCAAGATCGGGCACGCTATTTCTGCTGCTCTTAATTTACGGCACACCTCCAAGCCGTCCATGCCTGGAAGCATGATATCCAAAACAATAAGGTCAAAAGAATATTGGGTGGCCAATTGATAACCAACATCGCCTGCTCGTGCGTGATTTACCTGGCATCCTAGATCCTGAAGATGAATGGACGTCAATTCAGCGATGTCCTCGTCATCCTCTATTACTAATACCCGTTTCATAGCTATTTTGAAACTACAAATTACAGCGAAAAGTATCACAAATTCGTCACGCTACTGTATCAATTGCGAAACAGGATCCAACTTCTATCGCAGGAAAGCAGATCATTTGAAATTATTTTAACTCAAAGTCGGTACCAGAGCATGGAGACCATCATCAGTTACTTCGATTTCTACTGGCACTTGTTTGATTAATTGTATGTCACAATTAAGTTTTACTTCTTCTCCTACTACCAAGTTTCCTGCGTCCGTTAAAAGACCAAAGCTTAGGCCATAATCCTTTCTGTTGAGTTTGCCACTGATTTCAAAACCTGCTCTTGTATCACCAAACCTTCCCGTACCAGTACCGGTAAATTCAACGTTAAGTTTCACAGCCCTGGTAGTTTCCAGCATGGTCAATTCGCCCACTAGTAAAAAATCTCCGGCCGCATTTTGCAATGTACCCTTGAAGGTGATTTTTGGAAATTTCGCTGAATCAAAGAAATGAGGAGACTTCAGATGACCATCTCGTTCGCTGTTGTTGGTGTCAACGCTGTTAGTATCAATTTCAAAGTGAACTGCAGCACCATTGAACGTCTCATCTCTGGTTTCAAGGTTGCCGCTAAACAAATTGAAGGTTCCCGATACGTTTGAAACCGCAAGGTGTTTCACTTTGAACTGAATGATGGAATGGTTGGGGTCAATGGCCCAAATTTCTTTTGTGTTTGTTGTCATAATCTTTGCGTTTTGTTATGACAAATTTACCCTAACGTTCGGCGCCAGTTTTTACCAAATGGTAAAAACTTACTTTTTTGTTCTGATTCTGCTTAGCGACTGTTGAGTAATGCCGAGATACTTAGCCATGTCACCTAGGCTGATTCGATGGAGTATCATTCTATTCTCTTTTACAAATTGGTTATATCGCTGGGTTGCATTTTCTTCAAGCATTTCACTTATCCGTTTTGTCATTTTTACCGCTACTATGGAAACCAATTTCCTAAAGAAAGTCTCCATGCCATGGTGCTTTTTGCAAAGCTCTTCCATTATCTCCTGACCGATGAGCGTCACAGTAGTTGTCTCCAAAGCCATGATCGAATACTTTGAAGGCTTTTTGGTCAGATAGCTTTCGAATGCAGTAAACAAAACGCCTTCCGAAAAAAACCGCATGATGAATTCCTGATCGTCATTGATAAAGAAAATCTTGGCAAAACCCTCGTTGATAAAAAACAAGTGCCTCGAAACTTTGCCGCTACTCAATAAATAGTCTCCTTTATTATAAGTCTTGACCTTTACATTTTTTGCTAGATCATCGGCCACCGTCTTATCGAGGTGCGAGAATTGATTACAATATTCAAGGAAGTCGGCCATCATGAAATGTAAGATACTTTCATTTCTGACAAAACTAATCAGCCGTTTAAACCAGTGATTTCATTGACTACAGGTAAGGAAACTTTAAAAGTCGTGCCTTGCAACAGACCGCTATCAAATGTAATGTCACCGCCCAGCAGGTCAACGGCTTTTTTTACGATAGAAAGCCCAAGACCATTGCCCTGAATGTGATTCGTGTTAGTTTCACGATGGAATGGTTCAAAAATATTTAATTTATCCTTATCAGGTATTCCTCCTGTCCTTAATTTCAAAAAAGAAATGAGCGTTATCACATGAAATTGTAAACTGCGTGATTTGTTCTTTAGCTGAAAATTTATGGCGTTTGAAAGTAAATTCAAAATGATATCCCGCAGCAAGTTTTCGTCAGTGCAAATCCATTGGTTTATACATCCTTATACTTTCTAATAAACCCAAGCGCCAGGGAAATAGTTGTTTAATGAAATTTGTTGTTATAGTCTTTAAAAAGAAATGTTCGCTTATGAACAAAATGTTGTTAAAGGCTTTAAATGATAATGAATAATCAAACTAAAGGTAAAGGGTTCCATCAGTACTTCGAGAAGTAGATGGACTTGTTCCACAGCATCCCAATCATTAAACTAAATTATTTCCGACCTCCGTTTCACTATATGCTACTACCTCGCTATTAACTAAATGATTTGTCGATTTGAATTAGTCAATCTTTTCTCCGTGATATTTATCAATGGTCACGCCACTTATTTTGCCCACTGCGTCCTTGTTAAATGCTACCTTCAACCAGTATTTTCGCTGAATAAATTCGAGTGGCTTCGTTGGAATTAACCCTCCATAATTACTGAGAAGGTTTCCGTCGCGTGAAGTAAGCTCCAAAATAAAGCCTGGGATATAAAAATCCTTTCCGAACTTATATTTGCCGACAAGCTGTCGTAGCTCTTCACCATTAATTTTGGAGCTATTAATGGAAGGTGCCTCAACAAGTTTATTAAATAAAATCCCAGCAAGATCAATCGCTATTTTCTTTGGTATGAACACATTGATGTTGGAGAGAACGATGATGCAAATCTCCTCTTCAGGATATCTTCCAATGTGTGTGCAAAAACCAGGACTTCTTCCGTTCATAAAAATATAATTCTTTTCAAATTGCTTGCCTAAATACCATCCGTATCCGGCGTCAACGTATTCGGTTAACATTTTGGCTTTGCTTTTATCGGATAAGATCGCTGTTCCAAAGAGGGCCATGTTCCATTTCTCAAGATCATCGGCCGTTGAGGCCACCGAACCGCCTCCGGTCTTAGATGACCAATCCAAATAGGGAGACTTTTGCAATCCGAAATTTCCGTCTATGTCATAGCCTTCGGCCATTTTATTAACTAACTGGGTCATATTCCCGTGATGAAATGTGTGATCCATTCCCAAGGGCGTGAATAAATTTTCTTTCAAAAAATCTCCATATTTCTTCTTTGACACTTGCTCTATAATAAACGCCAAAACATTATAGTTCGAACTGGTATAAGCATACTTTTCCCCTGGTTGAAATTCAAGGGGTTTATTCCTAAACAAGGCAACTAATGTTTCTGGGGTTTGCGGTTGAAGACTCGCAATGTCGTACTCCGGCAGGTCATTGACATCGGTAATCCCTGACGTATGCGACAAAAGGTGGTGAATGGTAATCTTGTCTCCAGAAGGATAATCAGGAATGTACTTGGAAAGGGCATCTTCTGTGGCTAATAAGCCTCTTTGCTCAAGGAGTAAAATCGCTGCCGCAGTAAGAGTTTTGGAAATTGAAGCAATGTGAAAGATCGTATTCAGGTCGTTGGGCACCTTAAATTCCAGGCTGGCAAATCCGTAGGCTTTATGAAACAGAATTTCTCCCTTTCGTGAGATCAGAATCGTTCCGCTAAAATTATTTGTTTCAACATAAGGGCGAACATATTGTTCAACTTTGTTAGTTAATTCCCTTTCCTGGCTAAATGCAGTCTGTTGCAAAAGTTGAGCGAATGGCAATAAGAAATATGAGATTTTATTCATGTACCGGTTACTAGGTCATTAACGAAAACCTTGCTTTCAATATTTGGTTACATATTCCTCAGTTTTATTCTTTCGTCCAATATTTTGAGTTAACCAAGACTCAAGCCTTTTCGAATAGATATCAGGAGACAGTTTTCGAAGGGATTATCATCTTCGAAAAATGCTGATTATCGCCTTGTTTCAACCATAGATCGCTTATTTAGGCAATTCGGCCTTGCGGAAATAAATTTTGAAGCTCATTCTCGTTTAAGGTAACATGGGAATCCATCAAGCGGGAAAACGTTCTGAATTTTTAAGAACAATTTTAAGAATAATTCGAATCATGAATCCGTTCAAGAGTATTCGCGAAAGTATTGAGGCTAACCTAAGAAACCGATCTGTCAGAAGTTGGCTGCCATGGGTTTTACTTTTAGCATCCTCTGTCGCGGCCGATGGGCAAAGTAATAGGCTTGAGACTGACAAGGGAATCACCGCAGCAATTGCTCCTTACGACGCGGACGTCCGACGGGCCATCCTGCAGACAAGTCAATATCCGTGGGTATTGATGCAGCTTCAGAAAACCCAAGTCCAAACAGTGGCCTCATTTCAGAATGTGATTCGCCGATTCAGGAGGAAAAAACAAGAGTGGTTCTATACTCTTTCTAGGTATCCTGATTTAATGCACAGTCTTGCAAATCTACAAGCTAACCAAAGCCAAAATTCGGTGTACAAATTATTACCCAATCAAGACCCTGGGCTACAAGAAGCTGCCTGGAAATTGTACAGTACAGAGAAAAAAAGTCTAGTCAAAGTGGATAACATCCGAATCGCAGCAAACCGAGAATTTGAGAAAGCAATAAGCCGACTCGATAGACCGACAAGAGAAGCCTTCCACAAGTTGCAGGCCCTACCCGATGTGCTGACTTTGCTCACGAATAATATCGAACTCACTACAAGACTGGGAGAACATTATAAAAATAATCCAGTGCAAGTTACTAATCACCTGACTGCTCTTCATGACAATTTGGAGGTGCAGAATCAATATGAGAATGCTGCCTTTAAAAAACAAATGGACAGTGATCCGCAGGCAATGAAAGAATTAAGTCAAGCTGCAACTGATTATTCGAACTCGAATGGCTATGGCTCTTCTTATCAACAGAATTATTGGAACTCTGCGAATTATTATGGCAGTCCTTACTCCTATTGGTTTGGTTATCAATACTGGTACTCTTATCCACTGTGGTACCTTGGCGTCTGGCCTTACCCTGGTTTCTATTTTGGGTTGGGAGGGATTGGTTTATATGGCTTTCCTTCCTATAGTTTTTCAATTTGGTTTTTCAGCGGTGGTTACTACCGACGCTATCCAAATTTATACCATCAGTTTGGAAATTACTATCGACGCAATTTAGGAGCCAATCGGGTAATGGGCTCAGTTAATCGTGGTTTTATGGGAGTTGCTAACGCACACTATAATCCTGCTAATATGAGATTGAATACACTAACAACACCTACTTCAGCTAATAGAGGAAGAGGTCAGCTGCATCAACGAAGCGGAACCTATACAACCCATTCAAATGCGAATACTTACCACGCGCAGTCATGGGGTGGGTATGGTGGCAGGGTCAATGCCGTTGGAGGTGGTTTTCATGGTGGACATGGGGGTCGTCATTAAAAATGAGTCAATGACGCTTTATTTATCCGGCGGATTAGGACTATATATTGAGTGTAGTGTCCGATTGGAGTGCATATGCAGATGTGGTCAAATCATAGGCATATCCTTCATGAAAATTGTTAAGCCAAACTGAGTTTTATTCTACGTCCCCGGCAGTATTCAAAAAGATGTAAAATCCTACTAAGATGACAATGATTGGGGTAATGATATCTCTGTGCTTCGTCAGGAATCTGAAAATCATCAGCCGGCTGATATAAAGTCCCGTGAGCCCCCAGATGATGAAACAACAAACAAAACTTCCGCCAACAGCTAAATCGCTGGAGTCATTTGAGTCAGCAAAGAGCGGAACAAAAACAGAAATGGTGTCGAAACTATCCAGCAGCATTGTGACACCCAACATCAGTTCGAGGTTCCTTGAGGCAAAGTGCACGTGATGCGAAGGTGACCCTTTTCTTAACAGATGTTTAGCCAAAAGAAAGATGCCGGCGCACGACAAAAATATCCCTAAATACTTTATGTCAGCAGGTGGAATTTTTGAAAAAAATAATGACAGAAAAAAAATAATGACCAACAAAATGGTCATTGCTAGATAGTAACTTAAGACCATACTCGCTTTGGGTCCTTGCTTCGAAGAAAGAAAGCCAGTGTAAATAATGAGATTATCAGTGTTGGTGCTCATAAACGCAATCGCTGACACGGCGAATACCTGGATGAAAATAGAAGTCATTTTATACTTGATATTGCGTTAATTCTTCTGTTAACAAAATTTGGGTCTGTTAATTTCAAATTTTTTTCGCAATATGATAAGACTTCGATAAACGATGCAAACAAATTGAAGCCAGATTAGAATCCCAGAGGTGCAACGCCTATTCTTATTACAAACTCGTCCAATAATCTGCCTCAGGGGTTTGTTTTATCTGGTGGCTAGCCCTTTTCAAAGACGACTTATGCTTTTTCGAGAACAAAACTTCTAACTTTTTCTTTTGCTCACCTCGCAAAATAGGGCTAAGCTTTACTTTCAACGAATCCAGGTCACTAGGCTTATAATGGTGCCTTTTCCTTCCAACACTGTCACTGTGAATAATGCTTTCGATTATTGGCCTCATCAACTTGTGTTGACTTGAGTCAGCATTTATCATACTGAAAATCCGATCAGACAATGCGATACGTTGATGCCCTGTGGTTTCTCTCCCCTGCTTGCCGTGATGCCTACGACCCGAGTTAAAATGTCTTACAGATCCTAGCGTGGTCAAAGCTCCAATAAAAACACCTATAATGAGCGTTATACCAACCAGAAGCAGTGTTTTCCTTCTTTCAGTTGCCATAATGAATTTGATTTACTCTTAGACATGTATCCAAGCTTTTTTATTCCTTTAATTTCAATAATTATTCCCTTTCGGGAATAATTTGGCAGATCAATTTGTCTAACGATCGCGGCTATTGAAAGCCATTATACCAAGTCTAAAATCAAATCACGTAGGCGCGTGTGAATTGTATGCACTAAAGAAAAAATCTTGGGCACACATTTTAGAGGTGACCGCAGTAACAATAAAAATAATGAACACTTAAAATGAACCAACCATGAAAAATTATCTCAGTACGATGTGTTTTGCAATTCTTGCAACAACATTCACATTCGGCCAAACGGCCGAATATAAAATCTTAAATAAAATTCATCTTGACGGAGACGGAGGTTGGGATTATTTGACAGTAGATGAATCAACAGACCGGCTTTTTATTTCACACAGCACGCAGGTGCAAGTGGTAGATCTCAAAACAGGAAAGCAAACAGGTGTGGTTCCTAACCTAGCTGGCGTTCATGGTATTGCCATTGCTGCTGACCTTAACAGGGCATTCATCAGTTGTGGCCGCGATTCATCTATCGTTATCGTAGATTTAAAGACACTTGCCCTTGTGGGAAAAGTAAAAGTAACTGGGGCCAATCCTGATTGCATTTTGTATGACCCTTATTCTCATAAAATTTTTACATTCAATGGTCGGAGTGACAATGCAACCGTGGTTGACGCAATAACTTATAAAGTGGTTGCGACCATTCCTTTGGACGGTAAACCAGAGTTTTCTGCAACTGACAAGCAAGGTAAGGTCTTCGTTAACAATGAAGACAAAAGCATGGTCTATACCATCAACTCAAATACCCTTCAGGTGGAGCAGAAATGGTCTATTGCTCCAGGCGAGGAACCTTCTGGCCTTGCGTTTGATAAAGTGAACGATCGTATATTCTCAGTTACTGACAAGCTGATGGTAATTTCAGATGCCAAAAACTCAAAAGTTGTTACCACTGTGCCCATCGGCGAGAATGTTGATGGTGTAGCTTTTGATCCGATCAAGAAAAGAATTTACACATCCAATGGCGAAGGTTCTGTGACAGTGGTACAGGAAATAAACGCTAACGAATTTAAAGTTGTTGAAACTATCCCCACTCAAAGAGGTGCTAGAACCATTGCTATCAACACGAAAACCCACCGAATCTATCTTCCTACCGCTGAGTATGGCCCCGCTCCGGCTGCGACCAAAGAAAATCCTAACCCAAGGCCTACGATAAAACCGGGAACATTTACCATAATTGAAATTGGCAATAAGTAGGGAATAATTACAACCTTAAATACACGGGTCGATTTTAAAAAGTTGACGTATAGCATTATTCTGCACAAAATTGCCTTGGCTAACACCAGGGCATTTTTTATGAAATGTAGAAAGGATTTAAAATTTATGTGGCGTCGAGAAAATGGCATTGTCTTCTGTAAGGATCAGTTTATTCAATAATTCCGGCGCTATTGTGCTTGCAATAAACACCCGATCGAAATTCCAAAAAAAATTTTACCATGGCGAAGAGGTTGTATAATTTTTCGGTTTAGCAAAGAAGATTTCGAGTTTAATGAATCGAGCAAAATCATAGATTGAGAAATTAGGTATCGGCTCAATGTTGCAATCGTTTTTGGATCTTTTGCATATTTCTTTGAAAACGGAAATTTAGGTGCGATATCCTCGCATATCGAATGTAACAAAAGAAATCTTACATCAGAAAGGATATACTCAAGGGTAACCATTCCGTCAAACCATTGCTCGATAAATTTGTTGCCTACAAGTGAAGGTGAGTCAGTGATAAAATTATAATGGTAAAAAGTCATCCTACAGTTAACCAAAATTTAATGATTGAAGGAACGCGTTCTAAAAGAAACTTGCTGTGGATTCGGGTTAAACCTCCGATCAAAATACTTTTTTTGTCCTTCGTCGGGTTTTCATTCGGCATTACTATTATTAAGGACTGGCATTTTGACCATGGGGTCATCGTAAATTACGTGTTTGCCTCCTATTTGTTTTTTTGGGGCGCGTTCTTCGTCTTGATAAACGAAATGATTCGCTTAGGCCAAGTGGTCTCCAGGAATGTTTAGATTTCGCACATTGGTAAGTTGGATGTGGGCAATTTTTTCTATTAAAGCGACCACATCTATAGGTATTGCTGGTCCGCTATCCGTGATTACCTCTCTTCGTGCAGAACCTGGCCAAAATCCACTAAAAAGGGATGTGCCAATCATAAATCTGCCGACTAAATTAACTTGGTTGTGCAAGTGGCTGCCAATTCTATATTTGCAGTGCTATTACCATAGTGAGAAAAAGTAGAGCATATACAACCATCGTCTGCTTTTTAGCATTCAACCTGCTCTTCAACCAGGTTGTACTTAATCTTTTCCACAATAAACATGACGCTCACGAGTCTTATCAGACGCAGAGTAATCATGCACAGTTTCATAGTCACGGAGAACATTGCAAAGTATGCTCTTTAGATACACTGTTTCATCTATATTTTGAGACCTCTCCAGAATTTCATTTTTATCAATCTGAAGTCGCCGTTGTTGCCATTCCGGTTTTGTCGAAAGTCATCGCGTCTAATGATTTCATTAAAGGCCGCGCTCCTCCCTTGTTAATCTAGTTTACTTATTGTGACCAATTGATGCCACGCATCAGTTGATTTCTGCTTCAGCATGAATCGTGAATGATTTTGCGTTTCATGATCTTCACTAATTGTTGGTGCCTATCAATTAGTGAACTGATTCACCCTTAACAGTAACAAACAGTCTTACACTCTAAGAATTAATTTCACATGAAACTTCATACTATTCTCTTCATTATATCATTTTATGCAGCAAACATATTGTCTGCTCAAAGCAGCTTATCTGGTAAAATCACTGACAAAACAAACCAGCAACCAATACCCTATGTGACCATTTCTATACCCGACTTGCATGTGCTTACAACTTCTGACTCATCAGGAAATTATCGTTTCGAAAAACTCCCGTCAGCAACTTACCAGGTGCAAATCAATGCACTGGGATTCAAGACCTTTTCCAGAGTAGTAACTATAGATGGTGCCTCAATCGGAAATTTTGAATTAGATGAAAGTGCTACCGAGCTAGCCGAAATCGTAGTCACTGGTTCATCAAAGGCCATTGAAATAAGGAAATCACCTGTATCGATTGCCTCTGTCAACAAGCAATACCTAACCACGAATTTATCTACCAACATCATCGATGCCATTGCCAAAGTGCCGGGGGTTAGTGCAATAACTACCGGGCCTAACGTTTCCAAGCCAGTGATAAGGGGGTTGGGGTTCAATCGTATTCTTACGCTCTTTGACGGAATGCGACAGGAAGGGCAGCAATGGGGCGATGAACATGGGATTGAAATGGATAATTATGCTTTCGAAAGGATAGAAATCATAAAAGGTCCTGCCAGCTTAATGTATGGTTCTGATGCTCTGGCAGGAGTAGTGAATCTGATTCCAAATCAACCTGGCGCTGAAAACAAAATTTCGGGAAGTGTGACAACAGAGTATCAAACAAACAACGGCATGTTTGGAGGCTCCGCTTTTGTAACGGGCAACAAAAATGGTTTCGAATGGGGAACCAGGCTTTCTCAACGGACTGCAAAAGATTATCAAAACCCCATTGATGGTAGAGTTTATAACACCGCTTTTAAAGAGACAGATGTAAATGGTTTTTTGGGTGTTCACAAAAAGTGGGGAGGAAGTCACCTGAGATTATCTTTGTTTGAAAATTTGCAAGAGATACCTGATGGCAGTAGAGATTCTTTATCACGAAGATTTACAAAACAAATCACAGAAGCTGATACCTATAGGCCGATCGTGAGCAACAGCGAGCTAAACTCGTACAGTATTTCTGTTTTGCACCAGCACATTCAACATTACCGGGCGTATCTAAAAAATAGTTTCTTCTTTGCCAAGAGCAGGCTGGATGCTAATGTAGGTTTTCAACGAAGCGTGAGAAGAGAATTCAGTCACCCAGAAGCACCTTATCAAGATGTGGCTGGGCTTTACCTGCAATTAAATACACTTACTTATGACGTCAAATATTTCATACCGGAATTCAAAAATTGGGAGACCGTTGTTGGCGTGAATGGAATGTACCAGGTGAATGACGTAACCAAGGGAACTGAGTTTGTGATTCCATCTTATAACCAGTTTGATTTTGGAGGATTTGCCACCATAAAAGGACTTTGGGAAACTAAATCTCTCGGGAGGTGCTAGGTACGATATAAGAGGGTTCAACAATCATGAACTGTACACCAAGCCAAACCCCGTAAGTGGTTTTGATCAACCTGTTTCGGGCAGTGATATCACCGG
>Ga0206934_1006_pt1 | contig 77845 bp, 64 predicted proteins | sample Alteio_BWOrgHeat_16_FD_152932 | JGI IMG/M metagenome (GOLD analysis project Ga0206934, IMG submission 152932) | Enriched cells from forest soil in Barre Woods Harvard Forest LTER site, Petersham, Massachusetts, United States -... | ecosystem: Environmental > Terrestrial > Soil > Temperate forest >...
TGCGCAAGATCGGTGGCCGCCTGATGGATATTCATTCGCAGCATGAGACGCTTGAATTGGGTCGCCATCAGTTTCAATTGGAACTGATTGACTCATTTGCCGGAAATGATAAAGCAAGGAGTGAATACTCGTTATCATGGAAGAATTATCTGGCAGCACGAAAGAGTCATGACGACCTGCTTGGCGAATCGACACTCCTGCGACAAGAGGCGGACTTTATTAAGTTTCAGTGGGAAGAACTCAGTAAGGCCGGCCTGAAAGAAGGCGAACAAGAGAAACTGGAAACAGAGCAGTCGGTATTGGAGCACGCGGAAGAAATCAAAGTAAGGCTGAACAGTATCCTTCAACTGCTGGGTCAATCTGAATATTCGGTTACGACATCGTTGACTAACGCAAGAAATGAGTTTCAGTCGCTTACGCAATTTTCGAAAGAGTACGCCCATCTCCTTCAGCGTGTGGAAAGTGTGCGTATTGAATTGAATGACATTTTGAGTGAAGTGGAAAATGCTAATGAGAAAACGGAAGTTGACCCGAAGCGTGTTGAGCAGGTGAACGAACGACTGAACACGATTTACCATCTTCAGCAAAAGCACAGGCTTACAACAGTAGCTCAACTTCTGGAATTGCAAGAGGGCCTTCAGGTCAAGTCCGACAAAGCTGCAAACCTCGATGCTTCATTGGCTGCCGCAAAGGCTATGATGGAGGAGGCCGGCAAATCATTGAAGCAACGTGCTGAGGCGCTCAGTCAATCACGTGGTAAGGTCTTTGCCTCACTGTGCAAGCAACTAATCAAGCTGTTGAAAGAACTGGGGATACCAGAAGCGCGTCTGGAGATCAATCAGGAAATAGTAGAGCCATCGGCAGCAGGGGCCGACCGGATAGAGATTCTGTTTAGTGCCAACAAGGGCATCACGTTGCGGCCATTGGCACAGGTGGCATCGGGCGGTGAATTTTCTCGTGTGATGTTTGCAATCAAATATGTAATGGCCGAAAAGAAGTCGTTGCCTACACTGATTCTCGATGAAATAGATAACGGAGTTTCGGGCGAAGTGGCAATTCAGCTTGGCAACCGTATGAAAGAAATGGCGCAGCGGCATCAGGTGATCGCCATCAGTCACTTACCGCAGATTGCCGCGAAAGCGGATACACACTATTTTGTGTTCAAGGATAACTCTTCTTCCAAGACAGAGAGTCAGATTCGTAAGTTGGAGAGCCACGACCGGGTTACTGAAATCGCCAAGATGATTGGTGGAGCGAGGCCATCGGCTATTAATCTGGAGAATGCGAAAGAGCTAATGGCGAATTGACTTCCGTACTCTATCTGATCTCTACTTTCAGGTTCAAAAATTCTCCAAACGGCTGAGCCGCCAGCTCCATCTCCTTCTTTTTTAGCTTCTGCGATGCCCGAAAGAACAGCGTTTTGATAACCACTTTGTCTTTCTTTATTGTGCGTGCCCAAGTGCCAATCACTTTTCCATTTGCAACTATAATAGGTTTAAAAATTCCGTTTCCGGTAATGGCGTGTTTTACAAAACCTGAGTCGAGTGACGCGCTTCTGTCTTTATAGCTGATCATGAACTCATCGTAAGCCGGTAAGAAATAAACGGGGTGCAAGCCGGTAAACGAATCAGACGAACCGGAAGGGTCGTGCCAGTAGATTTGATCGTTGATCTTTTCGCTGATCAGCTTTGGTTTAATCATTTCGAGCCCTGCTTTGGCATCGCCCACGGGCAGGCCCGACCACCAAATGAAATCTTGTATCGTAGCAGGCCCATGACTGGTAAAGTATCTTGCGCTAAGTTCCGCAAGTGCTTCGTCGCGCTTCAATGCTTTCACCGAAGGGACACGCTCATTGAGTAGGGCATAGGTGAACTGCTTTCCCCGCATGGGGCCGTTGCATACGAGGCCCCTAAGCTCTGCGTCGAACATGATGTGGATAGCTTGCAGACTATCGGTAGTTATTTTGTTCTTCTTTAGTAATGCCATCAGCTCGGCGCGGGTTAAATGATTTCCACCAGCTAATGATTTTTCGATGATGGCATTAGTTCGCTTAAAGATCTTTTCATCCAAGCCAATCTTTTTCTGCATTGATCTTACCGATGAATTGATGTGGGGTGCCGTGAGCGCGGTCATCCACCGGACATCTTCGGCTAAAACCAAATGCCACGTGGGCCGCATCACGTGGGTACGAACGATCTCGGCACTGTTTATGGATTGCGCTACCGCGGCCTCGGTAATGCCAGACAATCGCGCACCTACAGCCCACTTGGCCATGGCATAATCCTGAGCTTGTACAGCGCCAAGCCATCCTACAATATCTTTTGGCGACCTGAAATTGGTTGCGGCAAGCTGTTGGTTGATTAACCGGTGTTTGGCAATATCGATCATGCTGTTGACGCTATTTTAGTCATTAGATTATGACTTATTGGGGTTGTAAGAAAGAAATTTTGTAAAACATATCGAAGTAGAGGTATGACACCTGCACTTGCACGTGCCGCGGGACTGGCCTGATACCGGCGTCCTTTCCCCGCAAGCCTGCGGGGAAAGGAAATATGCTTGCAGCTAAGGGACGCACGCATGCGGCTAAAGGAAAGATGCCTGCGGCTAAAGGAAATATGCCTGCGGCTAAAGGAAACAGGCGTGCGGCTAAGCCAGTGATGCCTGCGGGGAAAGGAATGATCGATGATGGAAGCCCAGTGACGCATGGAGATAAGCCAGTGATGCATCATTATTATGGAATCGGCCATTAATCACATCCTGGTTTTGTGTCGATAGCACAGGTTCGTGTCTTCGCGAACCCGTCGTTGACGCCACTGTTTCCTGATTTATGGTTCGTGTGGACACGAACCATAGCGATTGGATAATTGTGCAGCGTAGATAAGGGTGACGCATGGAGATAAGCCAGTGATGCATCATTATTATGGAATAAGCCATTAATCACAGCATTATGGAATAAGCCATTAATCACAGCCTGTTTTGTGTCGATAGCACAGGTTAGTGTCTTCGCGAACCCGTCGTTGACGCCACTGTTTCCTGATTTGCGGTTCGTGTGGACACGAACCATAGCGATTGGATAATTGTGCAGCGTAGATAAGGGTGACGCATAGAGATAAGCCAGTGATGCATCATTATTATTGAATCAGCCATTAATCATAGCCTGTTTTGTGTCGATAGCACAGGTTCGTGTCTTCACGAACCCGTCGTTAACGCCACTGTTTCCTGATTTATGGTTCGTGTGGACACGAACCATAGCAATTGGATAATTGTGCAGCGTAGATAAGGGTGACGCATAGCGATAAGCCAGTGAGGCATCATTATTATTGAATCAGCCATCAACCCCAGCTTGGTTTGGTGTCCGATAGCACAGGTTCGTGTCTTCACGAACCCGTCGTTGACGCCACTGTTTCCTGATTTGCGGTTCGTGAGGAAACGGACCAAAGCGATGGTTAAATCTGCAATTAACTTCAGAAACCACCCTATTAATGCAACTAAGTTATTGTACCAACCGTCATTAAATGGTAATTTATTCAGGAACCATTGTTAACCTTTTTTCAAATTACCAGTAACTACTTCACAACCCGTCCGCTATGTTAAAAAACTACCTGCTCGTAACCGTCCGCAGCCTGCGAAAGAATGGAACCTACTCATTTATTAACATCTCGGGCCTTGCCATCGGCATTACGTGTAGCCTTCTTATTCTGTTATGGGTATTTGATGAAATCTCGTTCGATAAATTCCATCCCAAAGCAGATCGACTTTATCAGGTGTGGATTAACGCCACTTTCGATGGAAAGATAAACTCGTGGACTTCGTTACCATTGCCAAGCTATGAAGCTCTGAAGACCGAAAACAGCAACATCAAGAGTACCGCTGTGACCGATTGGGGCGGAGACCATTTGTTTACTGTAGGTGAGAAAAGAATCACCAAGCGCGCTTTTTATGCGAGCGAAGAGTTTTTGGAGATGTTTCAATTTCCACTCCTGAAGGGAGATGCGGCATCGGTGCTCGATGACCCTACATCGATCGTGATTACGGAATCAATGGGCAAGGCACTCTTTGGAGATGCCGACCCGATCGACCAGATCATCCGGGTAGATAATAAAAGTGACTTGAAAGTGACGGGCGTACTCAAAGACGTGCCTAAGAACTCTTCGTTTCAATTTGATGGCCTGCTGACTTGGAAACTCAACGAACAGACTCAGGATTGGGTGAAGCGATCAAAAACCAATTGGGGTAACAACTCCTTTCAGATATTCATGGAGTTAAATACTCCATCCGACAAAGCTCTTGTCGAGCGATCTATTCGCTATCTGCTTGTGCGCAAAGACCCATCCGACTATAAACGTGAATTGTTTCTGCACCCAATGCTACAGTGGCGCCTGCACTCAAACTTTGAGAATGGAAAGGAGGCCGGCGGCAGGATTGACTTTGTAAAGATGTTTACAATGATCGCAATTTTTATATTGGTAATCGCCTGCATCAACTTCATGAACCTCTCCACAGCACGCTCTGAGCGAAGGGCGCGTGAAGTTGGCATACGAAAAAGTGTAGGGTCGAGAAGGCACGAACTTATTCTGCAGTTTATGGGGGAGTCGCTGTTCATTTCTACGCTGGCGTTCGGCATTGCTTTGTTGATGACCGAGTTACTGCTGCCTGTGTATAATAACCTTGTTGACAAAAAGCTGTTTATAAACTATCTGTCTCCTGAGTTTTGGGTTTTCACGGTAGGGCTCGTCTTCTTCACAGGGATCGTATCGGGAAGTTACCCCGCATTCTACCTGTCTTCATTTCAGCCGGTAAAAGTATTGAAAGGTAAAGTGCAAGTAGGCAAGAATGCCAGCACGCCTCGCAAAGTGTTGGTAACTCTTCAGTTTGGCTTCTCGATTTTGTTGATCATCGGCACCATTGTGATATATCAACAGATTCAGCACGTAAAAGAGCGAAGCTTGGGATACGATCAGGAAAATCTGATAGCAGTTGATTATACATCGGAGATAGGAAAGAACTTCCGTTCGATAAAATTAGAACTACTACAAACTGGTGTAGTGAAGGCGGTAACGAAATCTAACAGCCCGATTACGGATATATGGTCAAATAATTTCCTGGGATGGCCCGGCAAACCGGAGACACAAAAAGTGATCTTCACTACCATTGCAACGGAATACGATTATACCAAGACGATGGGCATCAAGGTGCTGGAGGGAAGAGATTTTTCAGAAGACTTTAAGAGTGACACTCTCGGGATCATGGTGAACAAGGCAGCTATGGATCTGATGCAGTTGAAGAACCCGATAGGAGAGAAGTTGGACTTGTGGGGAAGGAAGCGCGAGCTTATTGGCATCGTTGATAACGTGCTGATGGGCTCGCCTTTTCAGCCAGTGAAGCCCATGTTTATAGTGCTTGACCCTGACTGGACCGGTGCTGTCACGATTCGCTTGGAAAAGACAAAAGACTTGACTGCCTCGCTTAAAAAAGTTGGAGATGTCTTTAGAAAATATAGTCCAGCGTATCCGTTTGAGTATGAATTTGCCGATGTAGAGTTCGCCAAGAAGTTTAGCGACATCAACATGACCAGCCGCTTGGCAAGTTTGTTTGCAGTGCTGGCTATCATCATTACAGGCTTAGGACTATTTGGACTCGCAGCCTTTACTGCTGAGCAACGCACCAAGGAAATTGGCATCCGCAAAGTAATGGGTGCATCAGTGCCAAGCCTTGTGGGGCTCATCTCAAAAGACTTTTCAGTGCTGGTGATTATCGCTTTTATTCTTTCATCGCCGATAGCGTGGTGGCTGTTGAACCACTTCGTCCTTGAACAGTATAAGTACCGGATTGAAATAGCATGGTGGATATTTCCGATCACAGGATTGATCGCTCTTTTATTTGCGTTAGCCATAGTAAGTACACAAGCATTGCGTGCAGCACACGCCAACCCGGCTACTTCGCTCAGAAACGATTAGATATAGCAAGCCTCTCATAAGAAGCTCCCACACGGGAGCTTTTTGTTTTGTATGGATCACGCTTTCATGTTGCCAGGGTTTGTAACAATCGGTAGCTCTCATCGTCATCGGGCAAACAAAGTCCAAGAGAATTAAGACTACAAAAGCAATGTACAGCTTAGAGACCCGTGAACTGACGCACCGATTTTCGAAAAACGAGATCATACTCAAAGACATCAGCTTGCAGGTGACGGAAGGGAGTATCTACGGCTTTCTGGGGCCTAATGGGGCAGGCAAAACAACAACACTGCGATTGGTGCTTGGTTTGCTGAAGAAGCAGGCAGGCATAATTTCATTCTTTGGTCAGCCCTTTAATGAAAACAGGATAGGTGTTTTAAGAAAAGTCGGGTCGCTGATCGAGAGCCCGTCGCTGTATGGTCACCTTACGGCTACCGAGAACTTAAGTCTGCTGCAGAAGATTTATCAATGTCCCAAGACTCGTATTCAGGAAGTTCTCAACCTCGTTGGGTTGCCGGATACGGGCAACAAAAAGGTCAGTCAGTTTTCGCTGGGAATGAAACAGCGTTTAAGTATTGCAGTAGCGTTGCTTCACAGTCCTGCGCTACTGATCCTTGATGAGCCGACCAATGGATTAGATCCCAACGGCATCATCGACATGCGTGAGTTATTAAAAAAGTTGAATCGCGATCATGGAATCACAATTGTTATATCAAGCCATCTGTTGCCCGAAATAGAAAAGCTGGTGACACACGTGGGCATCATTAATAAAGGAAAGATGATGTTTCAGGGAACCCTGAGCGAGTTGAAGCAAAAAGAGCAGCAATCATCGATAGTCATTGACACTAATGATAAGGCGAAAGCCATGCAGATCATCGGCAATAAAGGCATGGCACCGGAGATTAGAAGCGGAAAGATCATACTGCCAATCATGGCTAAAGAACGAATAGCGAGTGTAAACAGGCAATTGGTGAACGATGGAGTAGAAGTGTATGAGATGAGCATCATTAAAAATGATTTGGAAGCAATCTTTATGGACCTGATCAACAACTGAGCTATGACAATTTCTTTTGTAAACAGTTTGCAAAGTGAATGGATTAAGAGAAAACGCAGTCTTGCTTCGTGGCTTGCCATTGTCGGAGGCTTTTTTACTCCTTCAATCATTATCGTGGCAAGGGTCGTTCACTCTGACAGACTGCCCGCGCTCTATGCGGCTTCGGGCTTTTGGAAACTTCTTTGGAGGAACTCGTGGGAATCCATGGCGTTGTTCTTATTGCCTATAGGCGTGATACTGGCAACGAGCCTGGTAACTCAGATGGAGTATAAGAACAACACGTGGAAGCAACTACATACCGTTCCCTTAACTCTCACCGCGATTTTCTTTTCCAAGCTGGTGATCATCCTTGCCATGATGCTTCAATTCTTTCTCTTGTTTAATATCGGCATTTACTTGTCGGCTGTAATTCCTTACTTGCTTTTCCCAGACGTGTCCTACCCGAAAGAATCCATTCCCTTTATGCTGTTCTTAAAGGAAAACATGTATTATTTCGTTGACTGCCTGCCCATCATTGCACTGCAGTACCTGATAAGTTTGAGATACAAAAATTTCCTCATTCCAATTGGTGCCGGCTTCATGCTTTGGGTTGCTGCACTTGGTTCACTTTCGTGGAAATACGGTTATGTCATCCCTTACACGTATGGCATGTTCAACTTCCTGAAAGGCGAGGTGGTAAGCAAAGCAAGCGTTCCAGCAGTAAACATCCACTGGATGTCGGTGGGCTACTTCATTGCAATCACTGGTGCAGGATATGTGCTCTACGTTACAAAAAAGGAGAAAGGCTGATGACCAGTTGCTTACGATTTCTTTGGTAGCACGTATTTTGCAAAGACGAAGTAGTAACCTGCCGAAGAGACACTTGATCCAATGAACATGCCAACGAGGATATCGAATGGATAATGTACACCCAGATAGATTCGTGAGGTAGCGACTAAAGACGCCCAGAAGAAAACAGGGACAAATACAAACCATCGTGGGTAAAGCAGAGTCAATGCCATTGCCGATGCAAACGCTTCCGTTGTATGCCCGGAGGGTAACGAATAGCCTCCTCCTACGCTGAGTTGCGCAATGCGCGAATCTATTTCATATGGCCGCGGCTCTGAAAACGTTTTCTTCATCACATAAGAAATCAATCCGGCTACTGCAATGCTTAAGATAATATAGAGCAACGACAGCCTGCTTTGCTTTTTGCCGGATTCGCGCCTGAATTCCATGGCGATCGTAACTACTACCGGTATGCCAAAGCTTATATAACTGATCGAGTCAGAGATAAACTGAAAGAATGAAACGGTACATGTAGCGGCAGGGTCTTGCCAAGCTGCAATAAAATCGAGCTGCGGGAGGCTGGGTGCAATGCCAATGCAGATGAGGATGCCGCACAGATAAATAAAGATGGTTGAAAGCTTAACAGGTTGACCGGGTAGCATCAGAGGTTGATTGAAATTTTGGCAAATATAAGGATCACTCAACTTATGAATTAAGGCTTCGGCAAAGATCAGGTTACGGACTTAGAGCCGGGCTCGCCTAGGGGCTTATTTTTTTAAAAAGATGGGTATAATTTAACCTACCGACTCTAAAAATTACTTTCTTTGCCGGAGAATTGACATAAAAAACAACCACTATGGCAAAATTACGGTTCGAGGCATTAAAAAAACTGAATGAGCGGCTCAAAGTCCACGTTGATCTACCCACACCCAACATTTCGCACTTCTTTGGCGAAAACGTGTTCGGCATGGAGCAGATGCGGTCTACTTTGGCGCCTGCTGTTTACAAAAAAGTAAATAGCGCTATCAAAAACCATGAGAAAATAGACGAGGCAACAGCCGATGCAGTAGCGTCTGCAGCAAAAAGCTGGGCAATGGCTAAAGGTGCCACCCACTTTACGCACTGGTTTCAGCCACTGACGGGAGGAACTGCCGAAAAGCATGACTCTTTTTTTGATGCACTCTCAGGAATAGAGAAATTTAAAGGAAGCGAACTGGTACAACAAGAGCCAGATGCTTCTTCATTCCCCAGCGGAGGTATTCGCAGCACGTTCGAAGCCCGCGGCTATACCGCATGGGACCCAACCTCACCTATGTTTTTGTACGGAAGGACTCTTAGTATCCCGACGGTCTTCGTTTCTTATACAGGCGAAACCCTTGATGCGAAATCTCCATTACTTAAAGCATTGAAGGCGGTAGACCTCGCCGCAACGCAAGTGTGCCAGCTTTTTGATAAAGATATTCAGCATGTGGTAGCTTCATTGGGATCAGAGCAAGAGTATTTTGTGGTAGACGAAGCCTTATACAATGCCCGCCCCGACCTGGTGATGGCCGGCCGCACTGTATTTGGTCACGCTCCGGCTCGCGGACAGCAATTGGAAGATCATTATTTTGGTACCATTCCTTCACGCGTTTATGACTTCATGCGCGACTTTGAAATCGAATGCTGGAAGCTAGGAATCCCTGTGCGGACACGTCACAATGAAGTTGCGCCAAGCCAATTTGAAGTTGCGCCTTTATTTGAGGAGGTGAACGTAGCCAACGATCACAATCTTTTGATGATGGATGTGATGAGCAGAGTAGGAGAGAAGCACGATCTGAAAATACTTTTTCATGAAAAGCCTTTTGCCGGAGTGAACGGAAGCGGCAAGCACAACAACTGGTCGCTAATCACTGACACAGGCGTGAACTTGTATGCACCTTCCAGCTCTGCGCGTGACAACTTACTCTTCCTTACATTCTTTATCACTACCATCAAGGCTGTGCACGAGCATGCCGACTTGTTGCGTGCCAGCATCGCCACACCGGGCAATGACTTTCGCTTAGGCGCTAATGAAGCACCTCCTGCAATCATGTCTGTGTTCATTGGTACTCAAATGACTGCTGTACTGGATGAACTGGAGAAGAAGGGAAATGTAAAAATCGAGAAGGGCGACAATATGTACATGAAACTGGGCATCGACCAGATTCCTGAAATCATCTTGGACGCCACTGACCGTAACCGCACTTCGCCTTTCGCCTTCACCGGCAATAAGTTTGAATTCCGCGCCGTAGGTAGCAGCGACAACTGCGCCACTGCCATGACAGCATTGAACCTGATCGTTGCTGATCAACTGGATAGATTCTTTGCAGAAGTAAGCAAGTTGATTGAAAAAGGAGAAGAAAGACGTTTGGCTGTCGTTAATGTCTTGAGAAAGTACATTAAAGAATCAAAGGACATTCGCTTTGGAGGCGATGGTTATTCTGACGAATGGGTTAAGGAAGCTGTCAAACGCAAGTTGAACAACGTGAAGAACATGCCGCGCGCTTTGGATGCGTACTTGACCAAGAAATCTGCAGAACTCTTCGAAAAACATGCTGTACTTACTCATAAAGAAGTGGAGGCTCGCAATGAAATCAGGCTGGAGTCTTACATCAAGCGTGTACAGATTGAAGCTCGCGTAATGGGAGACTTGGCCATGAATCATATCGTGCCGACAGCCATCAACTATCAAAGCAAATTGATTACCAATGCCAATGGATTGAAGGGCTTGGGTGTTGATAACAAAGCAGTGATTCAAACGATCAAAGAAATTGCTGAACATATTGATACCATCAAGAAAAATGTAAGAGCGATGGTAGAAGAACGTAAGCGCGTAAACAAGATGACTGATACCCATAAGCGTGCGATCGCCTATTGCGATGATATCAAAGAGAAGTACTTCGAAGTAATCCGCGATGCCGTTGATGACCTCGAATTGCTTATTGATGACGAGGACTGGCCATTGGTCAAATACCGTGAACTGTTGTTCCTCAGATAAGAACTCTGTAAATGAAATGATAAGAGCGGTGAACAGCCGCTCTTATTTTTTGTCCAGTAGCTTGAGGATTGCTTCCCGTATCAATTCCGGATGTTGCCACGGCACGAAGTGATTCATGTCTTCTTTAATAATGAAATCTACTGAAGCGGCATTGACCAGCATTTTCTTTGCGAAGTCGGCATTGGCAGGTGAAACCAAATCATCTTTCTTTCCCTGTATTACCATTACTCGGCACGTAATGCTTTTCCAAAGAGGCAGCATTTCCTGCAGCTCAGGTTTGAGTTTATAGATCTCTAAGTTTGACGCCTTGAAAGAGCGGGGTAAAATCCAGCTTAAAAACGGAGTAGCCAATGGTGCCCGGAACCATGTTTCATTCGGCTCCAGTTCGGGATCAATAGAGCCAGCGACAATCACCAAGCCATCAATCAGGTTTTGGTAATCCATTGCCATGCGTGCGACCACCGGCCCGCCCAATGAGTGCCCGACGAGAATTACAGGTTTATTTCTTTTATATTTTTCAAGAATAGGCTTGAGGTAGCCAGCCTGTTTCTCCAAGGATTTTTCTGCGTACCCAAAATCAGAATCTCCAAAACCAGCACGGTCAACAGAGATAACCTGCGCCCTTTTCAGAATAGCGGTGTCTGCCATGAAATTGATAAAGGCACTAAGCGACCCGGGTGATCCGTGAACAAAAATGACTAACGGTAGATTTTCATCGCCTACATGCAAGTAATTAATAGAACGCCACTTGTCAACCTTGTATTGGTGTAATGTGCCCTTCTTATCTTTATTAGAAAAGAATATATCAATTTCTGAATGGCTCATCCGGAATTGCATGCATGAATCCATGATGAGAAGGAGCCCGCCAAAAACAAAGACGGCGATTACTAGTGCTTTAGCTTTTCTCATCCGTGAAATGTTCACTGAACACGGAGAATCTTTTTGTACGTGACAGGATCGTTAAGTATTTCGACCGCTTTTTTTACTTCCCTATCGTTGTTGAGGGAGAATTCTGCAGCGCCTTTCTCAAAATAATAGCGCGACACAATCTCATGTTCTAACAGAGATTTGATTTGTTCTTTGAAGAGTGTGAAATCGGACTGGTGAATTTCGGCAATCTTCTGCTTTACCAGCGCTACCTGCTGCTTGATTAAAGGCAGGTATTTTTCGTGCGCAGCTTCGTCCTCCAGTTCTTTTAATCCGGTCTCCAGTGAAGTTGTGTACTCCATCTTTTTCCCTTTCATCCAGTTTACAAATTCATCGTATTCCGCAGTGGTTAGTGCGAAACTCTTTGGTGTAGCAATAGTCGCATGAGTTGAAGCATAAATGGTTGCATAATCAAAAATGAACCCTTGGCGGGCAAGAGCTACAGCGATTCCGGCTGGTTCATCTGAGTTCAACACAACGTCAGGTTCAACTCCACCGCCATCATAAACTACTCTGCCTGCTGAGGTTTTAAATTCTTTCTTGAGAGAATCGGGTACTGTGCCAACACTTCCGTCTGCCCTGCGATGGGTGTAATCCAAAACCTGAATGCAACGACCACTGGGTGTGTAGTACTTTGCTGTGGTTATTTTGATATAAGAATTGTAAGAGAAAGGCTTACCCATTTGCACGAGACCTTTGCCATACGATTTCTCGCCAACAACTACAGCCCGATCATAATCCTGCATTGTTCCGGCTACAATCTCAGAAGCGGAGGCGCTTCCTCTGTTAATCAAAATCACTAATGGAATATTTTCATCCAAAGGGTTTCCTTGAGTTTCGTAATCACGTAGCTCGCTTTTGCCTTTGGTAGCTACGACCAATTTTCCTTTTGGAATAAAGAAATTACAGATATCGACAGCTTCGTTGAGGTGACCACCCGGGTTGCCGCGAATGTCAAGGATTATTTTTTTAGCCCCTTGCTCTTTCAACGCCTGAATTCCTTTTTTTAATTCCTTGCTACAATCGGAGGTAAACTCAGTAAGTTGTACCAGTCCTATATCTTGTGACGGAACCATACCAAAGTAGGGCACACTGTTGATTTTTATTTTCTCACGTTTGAATTCCAGGTCGATTTGTTTGTCTTGTCCGAAGCGCTTCACACTCACTTTTACAAGAGAACCGATTTGGCCTTTCATCAACCGGCTGGATTCTTCAGGGGTAATTTTGGATAACTCAACACCGTTAAGTTTCATGATTTCGTCACCGATCTTCAAGCCGTTTCTATAGGCAGGATAATTCTCGAAGATCATGTTTACTACCGTGCGATTTCCGATGTTGATAGTAGATGCACCGATTCCGCCATACTGACCTGTATTTAATGTACGATAATCTTCTACCTCATCTTCAGGTATATAATTGGTGTATGGATCAAGCGAATTAAGCATGGCATCGATTCCATTACGCGCCATCACGTTGGGATTTACATCATCCACATACAGTGAATTTACTTCCCTAAAGAGAGAACCGAATATTTCAAGGTTTTTGGCCAGTTCAAAGAAACGGTCGGCCGGAGGGGTGAATGACAGTAAAGTCAACCCCAGCACAGCAATTGAAAGGATAACCAGCTTTTTTTTCATGCAACGGATACAGAAATAGAAAACGGCTGCAAATTAAGCATGTTTCATAATTGGGCTAAAACTTGTCAGGTATTTGCACAATGCGGACCACGATTTCATGTGGATCGCCATCCTTATCCAGCAGGTTAAACTTAACCATCGGGTTGTCGCGGTTAATGTTGGTTTCCACCTGAATGATTTCATTGTCCTGAAGATGCTTTTCAATTTCCTTTTGAACGAGGAAAAGGGCATTAGCCAAATCCACTTCAAGTGGGCTTGGATTGTAGGAGGATGTCTTCATTTAATTCGTTAGTCGTTTTTAGTCAATCGTTAATTGTCATTCGAATAATCTGCTGTACGATTAACGAAATCTACCACCGAATCAAGGCAGATGCCCATGTAAAGCCACTGCCAAATGCGGCTAAACAAAGTACGTCATTTTCTTTGATTCTTCCTTCGGCCCAAGCTTCGCTCAGTGCAATAGGAATCGAAGCCGCTGTGGTATTGCCGTAGCGCATAATGTTGTTATACACGCGGCTGTCACTCAAACTTAGCTTTTCCTGAATGTATTGACTTATCCTGAGATTGGCTTGATGGGGGACTAAAAGTGAGATATCTTCTTTGGTGAGATTGTTTTTATCCAACGCCTCGTTGATTACTTCAATAAATCGAACGACGGCATGTTTGAAAACCAAGTTTCCATTCATTACCACTTTAAAACCGGTAGTATCCAGAAATTGCTCGGGTTGGCGCTCGGCATGTGGTCGGCTGCTGCCTGGATCTTTCACATAAAGTTCTTCGGCAAAGCGTCCATCGGCATGCAGGTGCGTTGACATTATTCCAGGCTTATCCGACCGCTGCAAAATGGCTGCTCCCGCTCCGTCACCAAAAATTACAGCTGTGTTGCGTCCGCGCGTGGTAATGTCGAGCGCTGTAGATTGAATCTCGGCGCCAACCACCAAAATGGTTTTATACATGCCCGTTTTGATAAACTGATCGGCAACAGAAAGTGCATAAATAAAACCGGAGCATGCATTCTTTACTTCCAATGCACCAATTCCTCCCAAGCCTAATTCCCGCTGCATGATCACGCCAGAGCCCGGAAAATAATAATCGCTGGTGATGCTCGCGAACACTATAAACTCTACATCTTTTTCTGTTAGGTTAGCACGCTCAAGTGCCATGCGTGCCGCCTTGGCCGCCATATTGCCAACGGTATCTTTGGCGGGGTCGATCCACCGGCGCTCGTTTATACCTGTTCTTTCAACGATCCACTCATTGTTGGTATCCATCAACGTGGACAAATATTGATTTGTAATTACGGTATCGGGTACGTGATGCCCCAAGCCAACTATTTTGGAAGAATACATATCACATTTTTAAACGGTCGTGAAGTTAAGGAAATGTTGCCGAATGGTTGTTAGGATCAGAATGTGAGATTAAAAGTCAATCGGGCAAAAACATTGTTGTCTGTTTTTACAAACTGATAAGGGCCATACCGGTAAAAAATAGCACCACCAAAACCCCAGTAGGCGACTCTGTAATAATTTGCACGAATAATATTATTTAGCCCGATTCCTGATTCAATAAATCCTTTGTCAAAACTCTGGAGAACTAAACCCTGATGCGCATTCTGGTTTTCCAGCTGGCCTATGCCTATGTTGTGATAGATCATAAGTTCGGGCTTAGAAAATTTCTTATTCAACAGTACGTTTCCAAAATTGTGGTTGAGAAATAACGATACATATTTTGAGGCTGTGAATTCATACATACCCATAGTTTGAAAGTAATCGTCCACTAAATAACTGGTTGAACTTGCACCACGACCGTTGTATAGTTTCCCGTAAGGCGCCAGCCCATTGACCCATCCTGCTGCCAGAAAGAACCGGGTCTTGTTGCCGTTGCGATGTTTGAACAACTGCTTAGCCGAAAAATCAAATCGGGTGTAATTAAAATTCTGTGTGTTGAACCATGGACCGGCCTGTGCAAATGAAAAGGTTACTACTGGAAACAGTTGCCCGAGGAACACCTTTTTTCCGCGCAAGCTCATATAGCTTTCAGAATGCACATACCTTAACGTAATTCCGGTTTCGGCAATCAGAAAATTGTTTGTCAATTCATTATTGAATAGAAGCTGGTAATTGTAGGTGGGCTGAATTTGATTTCGCGAAACGAATACAGAGGCATGAACATCGGGCATCAGCCGGTAACCGATTTCTCCCTTATAATATTCGATGCGGTCGTACTGCGATGAAACCCAAATACGCAGGTTTTCGGAGCCCGGCAACTGACCTTCGCGGTTGATGTGTGAAGAGCCTGTTTCATAAATATCTTTTGCGTAAGAGAGCCGCAGGAATAAATCTTTGTTCTGATTGAAATTGAATTTCACTTCTCCGCCATATTTCCACTGCTCATCACGAAAGCCATAGCCTGCATAGCCTCCAACACGCAGCCAGCGGGAGAGCCTGTCGTTGGTGTAAAGCCCTGCGCCCAGCCGGGTAGATTCAAACCGATTAAACCTGCTGATCTTGCTTAAGTCCAAATCCAAAAAGCCAATCGGGATAGCTTGTGTTACCAGCGCTTCGATGCCTTTGTCGAGCCACCTGACTTTTCGCATGACCGAATCCTCGTACGAATAGGTCCTTATTTCTTTTTTATCCAACTCAAAATTCCGAAAGTGATCAAGGGTAGTTTTGTTCTCTTCGGCTTTGGGTAGTGTAAGTTCAACCTTCACGTCACCAAAAGAAGAGTTATTTAGAGTCGGGTTGATCTTGATTTCTTTGAAAAAACTTCTGTGCTGGGCAATCATCGTTCTGCCGCCAAACCTGTATTTCCTAAACACCATGTCCGTATTCAGCTGCATGGGAAACCAATGCCCATCAACCTTTTCATAGTTTTGCTGGATACGCATGCCGATGTAAGCGAGCGAATCGGACGAAGACGCGATTACATTTTTAATGGCAAATCCATCGGTACAGATCGACAGCATTCCTGTGAGTCCGTTGAAAAACGTTCCCTTCTTTGGTTGATATTTAATAATAAAAACAGTGTCTGAGTTATAGTACGTTGTGTCGGCCAGATAGAAGTCATAGCGGCTGAAGGTGCCTTTGTTTATTGGATTGACATAGTCTTTTCCGAGTAGAGAAATATTGTCTTTGTAGAATGAAAACGGTTGATAGTCGGTGGCTACGTTGGTGAATAGCGGACTTTTAAATCCTGATACCTGCAGTGCAAGCAGTTTTTCTTTTTCCTTATCGGGATTGACAACTTGCTTCTCAGTGACGGATTCGCTTAAAAACAAATGTGTGGTTTGTAAAAGGCTGTCGAAGGAGAGTAAGCGTTTCTGATTCTTCTTGAGCTTCACAGTGTCAGGTCGTGCCTTGAGCTTTTGAATGATTGAATCCGTTCTCCGTGATGAGCCACTCATCGTCACTAAAAACTTATTATACGAAATGTATTGATACGATTTAAGATTGGCCGGATTGTGATCTTTCTTGTGTGCAATAGCTTGACGAATAATCCGGAAGGCGGGATTTTCTTCTTTGGTGCCGGTTACGACAACCTCCATCAGTTGGGTTGACCCCGGCAGTACGGCTATAATTTGATTATTCTTCAAGTAGGAGAGTGGAAGGATTCTCGTTTGATAACTCACGTGGGTGATATAAACCAAGCCCGTGTAACCTTGAGGAATCGTTAGCGAAAAGTTACCTTCTATTTCCGTTGTGGTTCCGCTTTTGCCATCTTCAAGAGAAAGGTTGGCGAAGGCGACAGGCTGCAGACTTAGGCTGTCAATTATTTTTCCGCGGATCAACTGCTGGCCAGAGGCCAAGGAACAAACAAAAAAACCAATGGCTGTAAGGAATAAAAATCGAAATATCATGATCGCTCTAACGGATCAAAAGCAAAAAGTTTTCACGAGTTAAAGAACTATGTTAACAATTCTTCCCGGAACAATAATTACTTTTTTAGGAGCCTTGCCTTCGGTCCATTTTTGCACAGCCTCTGATGCCATCACAATTTTCTCCATATCTGATATGGGCATATCCAGTGCGAAGTTCATTTTGGCGCGCACTTTTCCATTAATGGAAATTGGATATTCAAAGTCATTCTCTTTCAAGTATCCTTCATTGAATACAGGATACTTTGCATTTAATATCGAATCGGTGTGCCCCAATTTTTCCCAAAGCTCCTCGGTGATGTGTGGCGCATAAGAAGCCAGCACAATTGTAAGTGGCTCAAGAATAGCGCGTTTATTACATTTGAACGATGTTAAGTCGTTAGCACAGATCATAAACTCACTTACAGAAGTGTTGAATGAATAATGCTCAATATCGTGTTCTACCTTTCTGATCACTTTGTGCAGCGCTTTCAATTCCTCCTTTGTTGGCTCTGCATCCGAAATGTTCAGGTTGCCGAGGCTATCGTGGAATAAATTCCAGAAGCGTCTTAAAAATTTGTAAACACCATCAATGCCGCTCGTGCTCCAAGGCTTAGATTGCTCCAGCGGACCGAGGAACATTTCGTACATGCGAAGAGTGTCAGCACCGTATTTATCAATGATCTCATCAGGATTGACCACGTTGAAATAGGACTTGCTGATTTTTTCGATAGCTGAGCCGCAGATGTATTTGCCGTCATCTTCAAGAATGAATTCAGCGGTTGCAAAATCTGGCTTCCATTTTTTGAATGCTTCAGTATCAAGTTCTAAATCATTTACAATATTAACATTAACATGAAGGGCTGTAAATGTCCAGCTACTAAAGTAAGTTCCGATACCCTTTGAAGATTCTAACTCAGGAATTAATGTCGATAGTTCTCTTGAAAGAATTTCTGGGTCGTCTTCAAATTCGAGCACTTTATTAAAAGAAACAAAGTATGTAGGAATTTTGACTTTCAAATGCTCCATGTCCCCCTGCAATGAATAATCAAATCGATAAACAAATCTCGAACTACCGGTAATCATCCCTTGATTAATCAACTTCTTAAAAGGTTCATCAAAATTGAGAAAGCCTAAGTCGTGAAGGATTTTTACCCACAAGCGTGAGTACAACAAATGTGCTACCGCATGCTCTGAACCGCCAATGTACACATCAACTTGGTTCCAGTAGTCGAGCGCCTTTTTGCTTGCAAACTCTTTGTCGTTGTGCGGATCCATGTAACGCAGAAAATACCACGCTGCGCCGGCATGCGTTGGCATTGTGTTGCTGTCGCGCTTCGCATTCTCTGAGAAATTAATCCACTCTTTCAAGTTAGCCAACGGACCTTCGCCTGTGCCTGATGATTTGAAATTGTTGGAGTCGGGTAGTGTCAATGGTAATTCATTATCATTCATCGGATAAGGCATGTCATTGCGAAAGACTACCGGGAAAGGTTCGCCCCAATAGCGCTGACGACTCCAGCCTGCATCACGCATCTTGTAGTTGACTTGCCGCTTGCCAATTTTCTTTTCTTCAAGTTTACTGATCACCACATCGATGGCTTTGTGCATAACCATTCCATTGAGGAAATCAGAGTTTTCGAGGATTGCCTCTTTGGTGGGATTGGGTTCAGTTCCATTGTACTGGCTTCCGATGATGTTGGTAATCGGAATATTAAAATGTTTGGCAAACTTATGATCACGTTCATCGCCACAAGGCACGGCCATGATCGCACCTGTTCCGTAGCCAGCCAAAACGTATTCGCTGATCCAAACTTCAATTTTTCGTTTGTTAAATGGATTGATCGCGTAAGCTCCGGTAAAACAGCCGGTGATCTTTTTCACTTCGGCCATCCGGTCAATTTCTGAACGGCTCTCTACATACTTCAAATATTTCTCAACTTCTTCTTTCTTGTCTTTGCTGGTGATTTCTTTTACAACCTCATGTTCAGGAGCAACTACCATAAAATCAACACCGAAGATTGTATCGGGACGGGTGGTGAATACTTTCAAATTCTTCACCGACGATTTTTCAGTTTTCAATTCAAAATCAATCAGCGCACCAACACTTTTTCCAATCCAGTTGCGCTGGATCTCTTTCATTGAATCACTGAAGTCTATCACTTCCAAGCCTTTCAATAACCTGTCGGCATACTCGGTGATGCGCAAACTCCACTGGCGCATTTGCTTTTTCACAACAGGAAAGCCGCCGCGATAGCTTACGCCATTGATTACTTCGTCATTGGCGAGCACAGTTCCCAGGGCTTCACACCAATTCACATCCGTATTTGCCAGGTAAGCCAACCTGTATTGCATCAAAATTTCCTGACGCTGCTTTTGGTTGAACGCTTTCCATTCTGCAGGAATGAACGTTACCTCACCGTTAGGTAATTTGTATTTTGAATTTGGAAATGGATATTCTTCGTTCCCTTCGTTTTCAAAGATCCATGTGAGCGTGGTGATCCGTTCGGCTTTGTTGCTTTTGCGATTGTACCAGCTATCAAAAATCTGGAGAAAGATCCATTGTGTCCAGCGATAATATTTCGGATCGCAGGTTTGTACTTCGCGGCTCCAGTCATAGCAAAAACCAATTTTGCCAAGTTGTTTTTTATAATTCTGAATATTGTCTTGCGTTGACTTGGCAGGATGCACTCCGTGTTCGATAGCATACTGTTCGGCGGGCAAGCCAAAGGCATCGAAGCCCATTGGGTGCAAAACATTAAATCCCTTTAGCCTTTTGAAACGAGCAACAATATCGGAAGCGATGTAGCCAAGTGGATGACCTACGTGCAGCCCGGCACCGGAAGGGTATGGAAACATATCCAGCACATAGTATTTGGGCTTGCTATCGTCTTCGCCTACCTTATAAACACCACGTTTTTCCCACTCGCTGCGCCACTTTTCTTCAATGCGCTTGATCTCGTCTTTGCTGTAATCGGCCATAAATCAGAAAATAGATATAAATGAAACAGCAAAAGTAATTCAATGCGAATCACAAGCAAAATGAAGCGAGAAAGGATTTACCTCACTGCGGTTTTATCAATTCTTTTAGGAGCGTCTTTGCCTTCAACCATGGACTTTGCACCAAGCGCGATTGCTTTAATGGTGCTTGTAATGTTGGCAATGTTCATCGACTCAAATTCGTCATCAACGGAATGGTAGAGTTTATCACTGTCGATCTGGTCAGTAGAAATGCTGTGTGCCGGAACGCCTAGCCTCGCCAGCGTAGCATTGTCTGACCGGTAAAACAAATCTTGTTCAGGGTAAGGATCGGGGTTGAACTGAAACTGTGTGCCCGTCACATTCTTTTGAAGAATTTCTCCAAAGTCGGATTTATCAAAACCAGTAATGAATGCGCTGTTCTGTCCCCACTTCGATGGCTTGCCAATCATTTCGATATTGAACATTGCAGTTACTTTGTCGGCATTGATTTGCTGTGAGAAATACTTGGATCCATAGCCACCGATTTCTTCTGCTGTAAAAGCAACGAAGATCAATGTGCGTTCATTCGTTTTTGTTTTCTTGAAGTAGCGCGCCAATTCGATCACGGCTGTCGTTCCTGAAGCATCATCGTCAGCGCCATTGGCAATAGAGTCACCGTTAACCGCTTTTTGAATCCCGATGTGATCGTAGTGGCCGGAGAAAACTACCATCTCCTCTTTTTTACTTTTGCCTTCGAGAACACCTACTACATTAGTCATCGATATTGATTCAATATTTTGGGTGGCTTTAACAGAATATTCAGTGGCAGTGCTTTTTCCGAGTACAAATACTTTGGTTGATTTTCGTCCGCTCGCGAAACGTTTTCCAACGTAACCTCTGAACTCCTTGAAATTCGCTTCAAACTCTGCAGGCACTAAAACGATGCACGAGGAAGTGTCTCGATAAATCTCGAAAGCCTTACCTAAGAAGTACTGATTTTTGTTTGGAGCGGAATTGTCAAGTGGAATGGTTTTTATTGTCAATCCCGTCTTTAGATCTACATCTTTTCGTTCAGAGATGAAAATGATGTTGTCTTTACTAATCTTATCTCCGTCAATAATTACTTCAATTGAACCGGGACTAACCCTTTGTTTCTGGAATTCCTGCCTGTAGCTGGTCAAGCCTGTCATATGTGTCAGCCCGATTTTCTTAAACTCTTTCTCAATAAATGCGGCTGCTTTGAAAATACTCTTCGCATCTGTTGCCGAGCGGCCCATCATGTCATCGGCCGACAAGGTTTTAATGATGCGTGTTACATCTTTCTCTTTAATGTACTTGTCAACTTGAGCATTGGCAAACTGAGACGATAGGACAATGGCAAACAAAATCTTTTTCATGGTGATTACTTGATTACGAAATTTAGCGACTCAAATAAAGTTAAAATCGATTGTGATTTCAATCGATTTGCTTGTTTAAGAATGAATTGGGTTACGTGTTAAATTGATCTTTATACAAATCCTCGTAAGTGAGCCTTGTACTTGGAGCGGGTTTACTTTTGATCAGATTGAGATGCATCGCCAACGCAAAACCCATCAACAAGAAGATAGTGATGTAACCGATGCTGAAAATAACCGGATCATAAGACGAAAAGCCTTCGTAAACAAAAATATCGTAGCCAAAAATATTGAGCCCAAGGATAATAGATATGGTAAGCAGCCCGGAACCGATACGCTCGTTGGCCCACGCTCGTACAATAATAAAACATCCGTAAAGGAGAAGCACTGCAGAAATAATCAGGTATAAATTAAGCCACTGCGTAAACGAACGTGGTGCAGAAAAAAGAGTGAATACGGTAAACATACAGTTGACAATTACCAACAGGTATTTCACAATCATGTTTGACTCATTGCGAAAGATGTGGCTCAAAAACAGAATCGCCCACGCCATGGTTAGATAGAGGCCGATATATTCAATGCGGATCATTGTGGCCCAATCGAAATCCGGATAAAAGGAAATAAAAAGATAGAGGTTTGAAAACAACGAGCGCACCGACCAGGTAAGGCAGAGCATGGCAAAGTATAGCGCTACTTTCCTTTTATTACCAAAGAAAATGATCAGGAAAAAGGAGCCGATCATAAATAAAGCTGCAGCTTCTGTTAAGTTACTGGCGGTAGCAACGGTGCGCTTGAATTGCATCGCTGCCGCCTCACCAATATAAACAGGCTCTTTGATCCCACCTTTCGCATGATGGAAGTTCGCTATCTGCAAAACAAGTACCAGCGTGTCTGACGGGAGCTCGAAGAGAACGGTTTGAGGCATCCACTGCGGAATACATTCTTCCGAGTTTTTTCCAACCTTGCCATTTTTTGCAATAAGCTTCTCGTTTGCCCACAATTGATAACTGGAATATATCTGTGGCAGGCTTATGGCCATATTCTTTTCGTGAGAAGGCAGTAAGATTGTCATAGTGTACGTGGCATAGCCCAAACCTAGTCCGCTGCCTTGAGTAGCTCTAAATAAATTAGGAAAATCCTCAACTCTGGCAGAAGCAGAAGCATTTTTGCACTCATCAGGAGTGAGCAGAAGGCCGTCAAAGACTTTGCAAGATCCATTGACAGCAAAAGAAGAATTGTGTGGCGACCAGGAGCGCGCATCGATGACTCCATTTGAAAAGCCAGCTTTGGTCGTTTGTGAAAACAAGCCGTGAGTAATCAATAATAAGACTAGAAAAGGAGTGGCCTTAAGCGTGATGGTCATACCGAAATATTAACCTGGATTTTAATTTTGGGTTGGGATTTAAGCCAGATGGGTTAGACAAAGTTGATAATAACTTTTTAATTACCTAACATCATTATTATCAATAATTTGTATAAAAAAGAAGCCCGACCCTGTGGCCGGGCTTTGAACGAGTTCATACTAGGTTTATTTTACTTCCCCTTGTCTGACCAGTTTATCGGCATCATTACTCACCGACAGAATAAGTACGCATGTAGCAGTACAAAAAACCGGACTGCTAATGCAATGGTGCCCGCTCCAGCTTCCATCGTCATTTTGAATGCGCAGCATCCGGCCGGCAATATTATCATACCATTGATTCCAGGTTTTGTCTTTGCCGATGATCATCGATTCTCCGGTTTGTAAGTAGCTCAGGAATTCCTCACCGCCATTGCTTCCAAACCCGTCCATAACGTCTTCGCGCTGAGCTTGCACTTTTGCCGATTGATAAATTTCATGGGCAGTTGAATATTTCATCGCATCATCTTTGTTGAAACCTATCTTTTGAAGATTTTCTGCCGAAGCAGGGGCATTCGCCGCAAGGCTTCCGCTCTTTTTGGCTTTTGCTATTTCTTCTTCTACTCGGCGAGCCTCTTTGGCACTGGCTCGGGCAGAACTTGTAACAGAATATAGCATCACTCCGGCTCCCATATCTGTATTGGCGCTTCTGGATTTTGGATCGTAGTTATTCTTTTGAAACTCACGGGCTTTTTCAAAAGCTTCATTGTCTACAGCCGCTCCGTGTGACTGTGCGGCTTCAAGCGCATTGGTAGCAAACGAAGATTGTAAAACTCCTGCCCAGCCAGATCCTGTAATACTTCCGTTCTGATCTTGTGCGCGTTGAATTTTCGCTATGCAAGTATTTAAATCTTTTTTAATACGATTAGTAAAATCCCCATCCGACTCGGGATAGTCAAGGAGGTTGGACAAAAATTGTGCTGTAAGGATCACATCAATATTAGCGCCTAGCTTCACTTGAATTTGAGTTCCTGTTTGCGTTGTGATATTGAAGCTTTCTGCCGATGAGGTTTCAATTGAACTCAATAAATATGCTACAGCTTTTTTTAATTCCTTCGAATATAATCCGGAATGCAAAGTTGATCCGCTTCGTAGGATTGACATAGCCACCATGGCCGTTGTGGCAGGATCGGCTTCTACAGCATGCGGATCCATTACGTCCTGGCGGCTGTGAGATCCTGCTCCCCATCCGCCGTTCGAATTTTGAGCTTTGACAATCCACGCCAAGCCACTTCGCACTGAGGCTTGAGCTTTTTCGGGTGTTTTGAAAATGAAGTTCGAGTCAGAAGGCTCTTCGCCCATCAATGTTCGGAATACGCAACCTTTAGGAATGCTTCGGTAGGTAGTCCGATGCTTTACTTTGGCTTCTTTATTTTTAGAGAAACCAAACAGGCCCCACATTATTATAAATGCAAGTGCCGATACGGAGATAAGGGTTTTTGTTTTCATAACTTTTTTTGAAGCTATGATGCGTCGGTTATCCGTATTCCATAAAAGAACCTTAAATAAAAGTCTGTGCTACTAACTCACCCAAAGCCGGGCCGTGTTTGAAGCCGTGTCCCGACCCTCCACCAAGAAACCAAGCATTTTGGGCGTGAGGATGTTTCTCGAAAATAAAATTTCCATCAGTTGAATTCTCATAGGGACACACGCGGCTTTCGAGCAGCGGAGCGTTTTTTAAACCAGGGAACCGATGGCTGATAAATTTCCGCGCTTTCGAAAGAGTTTCTGGATTGTAAACCCGTTCGCCATAGGTGGGATCAAAAATTTCTCCTAGCTTGTCCACCCCGATCTTAAACCCCCGATGAGCATTGCCTGGAATACCATAATAATAGTCGCTACCATCCAGGTCTATCCAGGCAGGCAGGTCCTCAAAGTTTTTCGCGTTTTCCTCTGGAGCACCAAAATAGTAGACCTCTTGTTTGGTGCAAATGATTTTGTCGCCGAGAACGTCGGGGAAAAGCTGACCAAGCCAGGCACCGCAGGCAAAGAGATAGGTGTCACTGAATATTTTCTCACCAGACGACAGTATGATCCTTTCAACTTTGCCGCCAGAAACGATCGGCTTGGCATATGCCTGAATGAATTTTCCGCCTTCGTGAATGAATGCTTGGTTTACCACCTGACAACTTTCACGTGCCTTAAGATAACCTCCGTGTGGATCAAGCCACGCATGATGTAGGTCTTCTCGATTTACGCCAGGATACCTCCGCGCCACGTCATCACAACTCAGGTATTCATATTCCATTTTATACTTTTTTGAAAACGGAATGGAATCATCAATCCATGGGTTGTCTTTCTGATAGCAAAACCATAGCACACCTGTGTTAAAGAATAATTGCTTGCCCCAGCGCTTTTCATTCTCTTTCCAAAGCTGCAGTGCTCTTACGTTCGACTTAAAATAAAACTCGTTGGCACCGTAGGTAGATCGGATTACCCGGGTCTCATCGCCCGAACTACTCCTCGAGTTGCCAGGCCCCCAGGCATCGACCAGCGTTACGTCAAACCCATTCCTTAATAAATAGAGTGAAGTCCACCCGCCAAATGCTCCCGCCCCGACTACAGTGATTTTAGATTTTCTGGGAAGTCCGATTCTGTTCTCATTGAATGAACTTGAAATCGGAGCGAAGGTATTGGTAGTTGACATCGACAATTTCTAATTCATAACCAGCCACTTGTCCCACTCCACAGCTATCGAAATGATTAAAAATAAAAGTAAAAACACAGCAACGCCTTCATGAAGCCATGGCTTTGAGCTTTTCACAATTGCCATCACGGAAAGTAATACTAAAACGACCGATTGAGCTATCAAATCCTGAAACTCGTAATCCCGGAGAAGTAAGTTGTCTAATAAAGAAAGAAACGGAAGCATAGTGCCGAAGAGAAAAATCCTTCGGTAGTTTTCGAAGTAGAATTTCTTCAGGTCGATCACGCCTTCATTGAAACCAAAAGGAAAGAGCAACCGGGCAAGGATAAATAGAACCACTGGATAAAGCAGGACAAACAAAAATAATGGCAGTCGCCACTTCTCAAGGCTTCGGAGTTGAAATGTCACCCACCATTCTTGCACGTGCAAGACCAAAACCAGCAGAATCCAAACGAGATGAGGCCAGTATACTTTTACCCGTTCATTTTGATGGACAAGGTCGGCAATACCTGTGAGGATTTGGGTAACACCAAGCCCCAGAATGATAGAGATAAAAACTGTGACATATTCAAACGCACTAATCATTCAATACCTTTTAGTTTAAATTCGTTCTAAAGTAGGGTTTTTTGAAATATTTCTTTCAAGTGAAGGGTTGCTTCATTGACAATATCAAAAGTTATTCACAATTCTTATTTCTTCGTTTTTTCATGGCAAAATAAAAACAGGAGTGTGGATAAAATTTATTTGAAATAATGAGTTCGAGGTGTAGATTTGTGCAATTCCGTATAAAAGCGGTTACCTAAACGTACCATGATGAACGAAAAAATATCTGGTCTCCTCAAGTTCCCCGTCCTCGCGCTGCTAGTCCTCACAAGTTTTATTTCGTTTTCGCAAGACATCTCCAAGGATGCTGCCGTAATTAAAGCAGGCGAAGATTTATTTAATGGCAATTGTAAGTCATGCCACAGGGTGAAACAAAAATTAGTCGGCCCTGCATTGGCTGGTGTATACGATCGCGCTCCTTCTCTCGACTGGATTAAAAACTGGGTGCGTAACTCCTCCAAAGTTATTGCCAGTGGCGATAAATATGCCAACGCTTTGTACACCGAGTATAACAAGAGCCAAATGACGGCTTTCACAAGCTATAAGGATGATCAAATCATGAGCATCCTGGCGTATATTAAAGCTGAAGCTGACAAACCAGATGCACCAGCTGCTGGCCCTCAAGTTGCTGGCGGAGGTGCCGGATCAGGTCAGGCTATTCCTTCCGGGTATCTTGATGCAATCCTTGGCGGGATGATCATTATATTAATATTAATGGTAATCATCCTCGGGTTGATTACTACAGCACTCAAGAAATACCTGAATGATAAACAGTTAAGCGAAGAAGACAGTGAAGTTGTTAACAACCCATATACGTTGGCGACATTTACACGCAGCGCAGGTTTTATATTCTTGGTGATATTTGTAGTGTCTGCCATTGCTTTCAAAACTGTGATCGATGGCCTTTACTCTATTGGTGTTCAACAAGGATATCAGCCCAAACAACCAATTGCATTTTCGCATAAACTTCATGCCGGCGCTTACGAGATCAACTGTAAGTATTGCCACACCGGTGCGATGAAAGGCAAGCAAGCCAACATTCCTTCGCCTAATATTTGTATGAACTGCCATTCGCAGATCAAACAAGAGTCACCTGAAATACAAAAGATCTACGCGGCCATTGGTTATGACGTGAAGACTGCTTCCTATTCGGGAAAACAAAAGCCTATCGAGTGGGTGCGTATCCACAACTTACCTGACTTAGCTTATTTCAACCACTCTCAGCATGTGAATGTAGGTGGTATTGAATGCCAGACTTGCCATGGTCCTATTGAAGAAATGGAGCAAGTGAAGCAATATTCACTACTTACCATGGGCTGGTGTATTGATTGTCACCGCAAGACTAACGTGAATAACGAAGGTAATGCCTACTATGACAAATTAGTCGAAGTACACGAAGCCTCTAAAGGCAAGGGCTCCAAAATGAAAGTAGAAGACATAGGTGGTTTGGAATGCTCCAAATGCCATTATTAAGAAATTGAATCAAATCCATTCGATCTGATATAGATTAGATTATGAGCGAAACAAAAAAGACATATTGGAAAGGGTTGGCCCAACTGAAGAACGACCCGAACTACGTTAAGCATGCCGACAAAGAGTTTGCCGACATTGGCGTAGCGGAAGATCCAGGCCACTCTCGCCGGGACTTTCTGAAGATGATGGGCTTTAGCGTGGCTGCGGCTTCTCTTGCGGCTTGTGAAGCTCCCATTCGCAAGGCCATTCCTTATGTCATGAAGCCAATGGATTCTGATCCCGGCATCCCTAATTACTATGCATCGAGTTATGTAAATGGTGGTGATTATTGCAGCATTGTTGTAAAAGTACGCGACGGCAGGCCGATCAAAGTGGATGGTAACAGCTTGTCTTCCGTAACGCTTGGTGGCACGAGCGCGCAAGTAGAGGCATCAGTTCTTTCACTATATGATAATTACCGTTTGCGTGGCCCTCAAAAAGGAGACAGCAAAACGGATTGGGAAACTATCGACAAAGAGATTATTTCTAAGTTGGAAGAAATTTCTGCTAAGGGTGGAGCCATCAGAATTGTTAGCAACACAGTATTGAGTCCAAGCACACTTGCTACCATTGAGAAATTCAAAACGAAATATCCCACTACAGAGCATATCGAATATGACCCGATATCGGCTTACGGAATTTTGAAAGCCAACGAAGAATCGTTCGGAGCGGCAATTGTTCCTTCTTACGATTTCAGCAAGGCAAAAACGATTGTGAGCATTGGTGCTGACTTCCTAGGTACTTGGATATCTCCAATAGAATTTACTAAGCAGTATGCAACTACACGCGAAGTAAGTGAAGAAAAACGCGAAATGTCTCGCCACTATCAGTTTGAGTCGAACTTATCACTTACAGGTGCAAATGCAGACTATCGTGCAATGATTAAGCCTTCACAGGAAGGATTGGTAGTTGCTCAATTGTATAATTTGATAGCAGCAAAGGCAGGCAAAGCTTCTTTGTCGGCGGGCATTGACAAAGTTTCAAACCTTGAAAATGCAGCCAATGAGCTTTGGGAAAATAAAGGCAATTCATTAGTTGTTGCTGGTTCCAATGACAAAGCCGTTCAGCTAATCGTCAATGCGATTAACGATTTATTGGGCAACTATGGCTCAACGATAAACACCAGCTTGCCTGTCAATTTCCGCAAAGGAAACGATGAGAAGATGGCGGCATTCATTAATGATGCTAAAGATGGAAAAATCGGCGGAGTAATTTTCTACAACTGTAACCCTGTGTACGATCATCCGATGGGTGAGACCTTGGGTAATGCATTGAAGAATGTTTCGTTGACAGTTTCAACTTCTTACACACCTGATGAAACTGCGTCAACATCGGCTTATATGGCTCCTGATCATCATTACCTTGAATCATGGAACGACTTTGAGCCGAAAGCAAATTCATACAGCTTGTCGCAGCCTGCAATTACACCCATTTTCAAAACCCGTCAGGCTCAAGAGAGTTTCTCAGTCTGGTCGGCAGGCAGCAACGAAGATTATTTTAGCACTGTTCAGGCCAATTGGAAAAATTGGTTCTATGATAAAAAAGACATTGGTTCAGACTTTCAAAGCTTTTGGGATAAATGCTTGTATGATGGTGTTTATCAATCAATTGCATCAGAATCGAAAGCTGCATCATTTGCTGGCAACGTAGAAGGGGCAGCCACTGCAATTGCTGCGAATTATAAAGCTTCTAATGATGGAGTAGAAGTGGTCATCTATGAAAGTTATGGCGTTGGTTCAGGCTCACAAGCCAACAACCCTCTTCTTCAAGAATTACCCGATCCTATTACTAAAGCTGTTTGGGATCATTATGCTACTATCTCACAAAAAGATGCAGCTAAATGGGGCATCGATAATGATGCAGAAGGTCGTACCCAATTATTGAAATTGACTGCTAACGGAAAATCTATTACAATAGCAGCTCTTGTCCAGCCCGGTCAGGCCGAGGGCACTGTTGGCGTGGCATTAGGATATGGACGCGTTAAAGTTGGGGCCGTTGCCGAAAACATCGGATCAAACGTTTATCCGATGGTGGCTATGCTCAATGGTTCGCTGAATTATAATTCAAGCACCGGGGTATCTGTTGAGAAAACAGCACAGAGCTTTCAGATAGCGCAAACTCAAATCCACCAGACATACATGGGGCGCGAGAGTGTAATTCAGGAGGCAACTTTGGCTGAGTTTAAAACAAATGCCAAGGCAGGCAGAGATGAGCCAAAAGTTACCGAGTGGGATGAGAAAGTTGACGCATCGTCATTAAGCTTATGGAAAGGTCATTCATACCCAAATCATCATTGGGGTATGGCTATCGATTTGAATACATGTACAGGATGTGGTGCTTGCGTAGTGGCTTGTAATGTAGAAAACAATGTGGCCATCGTTGGAAAAGAAGAAGTGATTCGCAGACGCGAAATGCATTGGCTTCGTATCGACAGATACTACAGCAGCCCCGAAGGAACTAAGCATGACGATTATAAAGGACTGGAGAAAGCAGCAGAGAATCCTGAAGTTACTTTCCAACCGATGATGTGCCAGCATTGCAATAATGCTTCGTGCGAAACGGTTTGTCCTGTTGCGGCTACAACACATAGCACTGAAGGGTTGAATCAAATGACTTATAACCGTTGTATTGGTACACGTTATTGCGCCAACAACTGTCCATATAAAGTGCGCAGGTTCAATTGGTTTAAATACCACGACAACCAAAAGTTCTATCAGGCAAATCCTGCCATGAACACTGACCTCGGCCGTATGGTATTGAATCCGGATGTAACCATTCGTTCGCGTGGTGTGATGGAAAAATGCTCGTTCTGCGTACAGCGAATTCAGGCTGGTAAGTTGACGGCAAAACGCGAACGCAGACCTGTAAAAGATGGCGAAGTAGTAACTGCTTGTCAGGCTTCATGTTCTTCAGGCGCGATTTTGTTCGGAGACATGAACAATCCTGAAAGCGCGTTGAGCAAATTGCTGAAGATTGAGCATGATCCGAAAAACCCTAACTTAAGTTTCGATAAGAAAATCGGAAACCCACGGGCATACCGGGTGTTGGAAGATATTGGCGTGAAGCCAAATATTTTCTACCTGACTAAGATTAGAAACAAGGACAAAGCAAAGGAAAACGCTTAACCGAACATCGATAACGAATAACGATTTAAAGAATTTATGCAAGTAACATCAACCATACGCGAAACTCTGGTAACCGGAGGAAAAACAGTTCGGGATGTTTCGGAAGACATTAGCAGGCAAGTAGAAGGGAAACCGACTAATCTGTGGTGGACTGCCTTCGGAATATCTTTGGTGTTTTTGCTTTTTGGATTTTACTGTTTGTGCATGCTGCTTTGGAATGGCATAGGCATGTGGGGATTGAATAAAACAGTGGGATGGGCATGGGATATCACCAACTTCGTATGGTGGGTGGGTATTGGTCACGCAGGTACATTGATTTCTGCTATTCTTTTGTTATTCCGTCAGCGTTGGAGAATGTCTATCAACCGTGCAGCTGAGGCGATGACAATTTTCGCGGTGATTTGTGCTGCCAGCTTCCCGGCTTTTCACATGGGTCGCTTGTGGCTTGGTTTTTATTGGGCGCTTCCTTTCCCCAATGCATTTGGTTCATTGTGGGTGAATTTTAACTCGCCGCTGCTATGGGATGTGTTTGCAATCTCAACTTACTTCTCGGTTTCATTAGTATTCTGGTACATGGGCTTAATTCCCGATTTTGCTGTGATTCGCGATCGCGCGGTGCGCATGGGCAGTAAGACACGTGCACTGATTTATAACGGACTGAGTTTTGGATGGCAGGGCGGAGCAAAAACATGGATGCGCTATGAATCAGTGGCGTTGATACTTGCGGGCCTCTCTACACCTCTTGTGCTTTCTGTTCACACAATTGTATCAATGGATTTTGCGACTTCTGTAATACCAGGGTGGCACACTACTATTTTCCCGCCGTATTTTGTTGCGGGTGCAATCTTCTCAGGTTTTGCAATGGTTTTGACATTGCTCCTGGTTACCAGAAAAGTTTTTCATCTTGAAGACTATATCACTATTTATCACGTGGAATTGATGAACATCATCATCATCATCACAGGATCGATCGTAGGTATCGCGTACATCACTGAGTTTTTTATTGCATGGTATGGACAAGTGCCTGCAGAACAGTATGCGTTTATCAATCGTGCCACAGGTCCTTATTGGTGGGCGTACTGGTCGATGATGACTTGTAATGTAATTTCTCCGCAGTTGTTCTGGTTTAAGAAAATTCGAACCAACTTGGTTTCCACATTCATCATTTCGATTATTGTAAACATCGGAATGTGGTTTGAGCGTTTTGTAATTATAGTTACTTCGCTCCACCGCGATTACCTGCCATCAAGCTGGTCTATGTTTTACCCAACCATGTATGACGTTGGTGAATATCTGTTCACGTTTGGGTTTTTCTTCACTTGCTTCCTTTTGTTTGCGAAGTTTTTCCCGGTGATCAACATGGCCGAAGTGAAAAGTATTGTGAAAGCCACCTCTGAAAAGAAACATTGATTATGGATAGCAATAAAAATTTTGTAGTCGGGGTTTTTGATGACGAAGACGTTCTTCTCAGCGCAGTAGAACAAGTGCGTGAGAAAGGCGTGCGTATCCACGAAGTTTATTCCCCGTTTCCGGTTCATGGATTAGATGAGGCCTTGGGCTACCGCAGAACGCGTTTGCCTATCGCAGCTTTTATGTTTGGTATAACTGGTACTATTCTCGCATTGTTTACTCAAACATGGATGTTGGGTTATGATTGGCCAATGGATATTGGTGGAAAAAACCATGCTTCGCTACCACCATTTATCCCGGTGACATTTGAGTTCACGGTTTTGCTTTCGGCTTTTGGTATGGTTATTACTTTCTTAATTGTTAGCAATATGAAACCATACAGCTGGCCACGTCAATTTGATCTTCGCAGTACTGATGACAAACATGTGATGGCCGTTGACTTGGCCGATAATAAATTGAGCAAAGCTGAAATCGGGCGTATCCTGAAAGACAATGGTGCCTCAGAAGTAAATGAAAAGAATTTTTAATTCGTGTATATGCGATTGATAACGAATTTGGTTTTAGGTGTTTCTGCCGCGGTTGTGCTGGCTGGCTGTAAAGCCGGTGGTGATAACCAAGGATTGGAATATGCACCCAATATGTATCACTCGGTGGCGTATGAGCCGCTGACACAAATCACCGATCAAAAAGCGGGATGGTACTTTAATTCATTGGATGCAAGACCAGGTGAATTTTATAACTCCAATCCGTACAATGCTTATCGGATGAACATGCGCTTGCCTGCTCCTCACACTGTGAGACGCAATGCACAGGGCTGGCTTCCTTATCGTGGTGTTAATGACAGCACTGGTCTGCGCCTGGCAAATAAATTAGTAAATCCATTCGAACCCTCACCTGCAGTTTTGGATCAAGGCAAGGTTCTATTTGAGACCTACTGCAAACATTGCCATGGTGCTAAAGCTGGTGGCGATGGAAAGGTAGCTCAGGGAGTAAAAATTGATGGTGTTGACCACAGCATGTATCCTGGTGTTGCCAACTTGAAAGGGGATGCCTATAAAAACATTACAGAGGGTCATATTTTCCATGTGATTACTTATGGTAAAGGCCTCATGGGCTCTCATGGTTCACAAGTGAGTGAAGAGGACCGCTGGAAGATAGCCAAGTATGTAAAAGAACTTCAGAAGAATTGATTCTAAATTTTCAATAACGAAGCAATGATCGCAGACGAAAAATATGTTTTTAAGCCAGAGACTAAGCGCCAGATTCTTATCACAGGCGTGGTGGGGCTTTTGCTTTTTGTACTTGGCGTGTTTATGGCAATGCGTTCAGGCGAAGAGCATGGCGGTGGTCATGAAAAGAAAGCATCTGCTGAAATTTCTAAAACCCTTACTGCTAGTGTAGCCGTTACCCAAGAGCATGGAAAAAGCGAAGCGGTTGAAAAAGAAGAACATCACCATGGCAGTCCCCTTTGGCTGAAAAGGATTTATACCTCGCTTTGGCAAAACAATATTTTCTTTACAGGAATAGGTATCATAGGATTGTTCTTTGTAGCCATTCAATATGCCGCACAAGCGGGCTGGTCTGCAGGAATTAATCGTATCCCTCTGGCAATTGGAAGTTGGATTCCAGTGGCAGGTATTTTAATGCTGGTTTTGTGGTTTGTTGTTAAGGGAGATTTATTTCATTGGACACATAGTAATTTGTATACTCCGGGTGAACACTTTGATAAGGCATTAACCGGTAAATCAGGGTTCTTCTATTGGCCATTGGCGGCGGGTAGCTTCCCGATATTCTTCATATTGAGAATGATAATCTTCTTTGGTCTTTGGTATTTGTTTTTCACATGGATTAGAAAAGAAATGCTCGCAGAAGACCTTGATGGTAATGTTGAGCACTGGTATACTGCCCGTAAGCTTTCTGCTATCTTCCTCGTAATTTTTGCCGTATCTTCTTCAGTATCAGCATGGGATTGGGTTATGAGTATTGACACACACTGGTTTAGTACAATGTTCGGCTGGTATGTATTCGCAAGTTGGTGGGTGACGGGTTTATCTGTAATCACATTAATCGTAGTGAATTTAAAATCTGCCGGCTATCTAAAAATGGTTAATTCTAATCACCTTCACGATCTGGGTAAATTTATATTCGCTTTCAGCATTTTCTGGACTTACATCTGGTTTAGCCAGTTTCTGTTGATCTACTATGCCAACATCCCTGAAGAAACTGTGTATTTCATTGCCAGGTTAAAGACGGCTCCGTACAGTTGGATATTTTATGCTAATCTGTTCTTAAATTTCGTGCTTCCTTTCCTCTTGTTTATGACAAGAGATGCCAAGCGCCACATGTCAATGTTAAAAGTCGTTTGCCCGATTGTGGTTATAGGTCATTGGTTTGATTTTTATAACATGGTGACCCCTGGTGTGATGAAAACTAATGGTGGTATCGGGTTTCTTGAAATTGGATTGGCATTGGTCTTCGGTTCCGTTTTCTTATATGTTGTACTCAACTCGCTTTCGAAGATTCAATTGGTAGCCAAGCATCATCCATTTATGGAAGAAAGTTTGAATCACCATATTTAATGATAAAGATTTAAAGAGCTGTAATATGAATATGATCATTGGTTTGGGTGTTGTATTGGTGATAGGCATCCTCTTCATGATTTTCCGCATAGGGAATCTTGTGGAGGTGGCTAAAGACAAAAAGGAGGAAGAACATCCTTGGAATAATATCAACGCCATACTTTTTATGCTGTTCATGGTGGTGGGCCTGATTGGTTTCTTCTGGTATTCATACAAGCACATGGGTACATACGAGCCACCCGTTGCTTCTATACATGGAGAAGTTACGGATAACCTGTTTTGGATCACCATGTGGGTGACGGTGGTAGCATTTACGATCATTTTCATTGCAATGTTTTGGTTCACATATGCTTATCGCTACAAGAAAGATCGTAAGGCTGCATTCTTTGCAGACAATCATTATTTGGAGATTACTTGGACTATTGTACCCGCAATTGTTTTGGCTTTATTGATTTTCAAAGGACTTAGGGCATGGAATGATATCACAAGCCCGGCCTCAAAAGAAGCAGTAGTTATCGAAGTGATCGGCCAACAGTTTGCGTGGACAGCCCGCTATCCGGGAGTTAAAGACAAAGAACTTGGTCATCATAACTATAAGCTAATTGATGCGAGTAACGAATTTGGTCTTGACCTTACTGACAAGAATTCTTATGATGATTTCAAATCATTGACTTTGCATTTGCCAAAAGGCAAAGAAGTACTTTTGAAAATCCGTGCCAAGGATGTTTTGCATAGCGTATACCTTCCTCATTTCAGGGTGAAGATGGATGCAGTTCCGGGAGTTGCTACTCATTTTAAGTTTACGCCCACAAAGACCACCGAGGAGATGCGCGCTGAGACAGGCAACCCTAACTTTAATTATGAGATGGCTTGCGCTGAAGTCTGTGGAAAAGGACACTTCTCAATGCGATTCCCGGTAATTGTTGATGAGCCCGAAGATTATGAAAAATGGATGGCTACGCAGGACTCGTGGCTTAAGCAAAATCCAGATTACCTGAAATATGTACCGGCTAACCTTAAAGAAGCCGCAATGATCAAGGCTGGCATGCCATTAAACAATGCCCCAGTTCAAACTACAGTAACTTTGAAATAAGAAAACATCATGGCAACAATAGATATTCACCCACATTCAGCAGTTGATCACCACGATGAGCATGATCACGGTCATGAGCATCATGGTAATTTCTGGACAACTTATGTTTTCAGTGAAGACCACAAAGTAATTGCCAAGCAGTTTCTAATCACAGGTATGGCTTGGGCATTGATCGGTGGTATTTTATCCGTTCTATTCCGTTTGCAGCTTGGATTTCCTGATGCAAATCTTTCTTGGTTGAAACCGATTCTCGGCGGCTGGCTTACGCCTGAAGGAAAAATTGATCCCGAGTTTTATTTAGCGCTGGTAACCATGCACGGAACCATAATGGTGTTCTTTGTTCTTACAGCGGGACTGAGTGGTACTTTCAGTAACTTCCTTATTCCATTGCAAGTAGGCGCAAGAGACATGGCCTCCGGGTTTATGAATATGCTTTCCTACTGGTTCTTCTTTGCATCAAGCGCTGTGATGTTTACGTCTTTGTTTATATCGACAGGTCCGGCCGCTGGTGGATGGGTAATTTATCCGCCATTAAGTGCTTTACCTCAAGCTATATCCGGTTCGGGCCTTGGAATGACTCTGTGGCTTGTATCCATGGCTTTGTTTATTGTGAGTTCATTGTTGGGAAGTATCAATTACATCACAACAATCATTAACCTGCGCACGGTGGGAATGTCATTTACTAAGCTGCCACTTACTATCTGGGCATTCTTTCTTACTGCCGTGATCGGGATTCTTTCGTTCCCTGTGTTATTTGGCGCAGCTTTACTTCTAATCTTCGACAGAAGTTTTGGAACGAGTTTCTATTTGTCAGACATATACATCGGTGGTGAAGCGTTACCTAATCAAGGCGGAAGCCCCATCTTGTTCCAGCACTTGTTCTGGTTCTTAGGCCACCCTGAAGTTTATATTGTGTTGTTGCCAGCTTTGGGTATCACCTCGGAGATTATAGCTACTAACTCGCGCAAGCCGATTTTTGGTTACAAAGCGATGGTTGGCTCTATGTTATTTATAGCTATACTTTCTTTCGTGGTATGGGCTCACCATATGTTTGTAACGGGGATGAATCCATTCCTCGGTTCCATTTTTACCTTGCTTACGTTGATTATTGCGGTGCCTTCGGCGGTGAAGATATTTAACTATGTCACCACCATGTGGAAAGGCAATATCATATTTACACCGGCCATGTTATTCTCTATTGGATTGGTGTCATTCTTTTTAACTGGAGGGATAACCGGAGTGTTCCTTGGTAATTCAGCAATCGATATTCAGTTGCATGATACTTATTTCGTTGTGGCGCATTTTCACCTGGTGATGGGCAGCGCCTCATTCTTTGGGATGGTGGCTGGTATTTACCATTGGTTTCCAAAAATGTTTGGTCGTATGCTGAATGAGAAACTCGGATACATTCACTTCTGGGTTACATTCGTAGGTGTTTATTTGGTCTTCTTCCCAATGCACTACATAGGTATTGCCGGCTTCCCACGCAGGTATTATTCATGGACAAACTTTGAAACATTTAGCGGCTTTGCTGATTTAAATTTTCTGGTAACTGTGGCTGCTATTGTTACACTGGCTGCGCAATTGCTCTTTGTCTTCAACTTTATATACAGCATCTTCCGCGGAAGAATGGCGTCTGCTAACCCATGGAATTCGACTACTTTGGAGTGGACGACACCACGGCTTCCACAGCATGGCAACTGGCCTGGAGAAATTCCTACAGTATATCGCTGGCCTTATGATTACAGCAAGCCCGGAGCAAAAGACGATTACATACCACAGCACATTCCTTATTCTGAAACTCCTGAGTCTAACTTGCCACATGAGAATGAACTAATCAAGCTCGAGGGTGTGGGCGGATCTGCAATTGTTGTGGAAGAAAAGAAACACTGAAAGACATAGTAAAGAATTGACCTTAACAGCGATCAAGGGATTTTGCAGGCTTAGCCTGATTACCCTGATCGCTGTTTATTTTTTAATATTGGTCGGTGGTATTGTTCGTAGCACAGGCTCGGGTATGGGCTGCCCTGATTGGCCGCGATGCTTTGGTTCGTGGACTCCACCTACATCGATAGAGCAATTGCCTCCTGATTATAAAGAGAATTATTCCGCACATCGAGCAAAGAAGAACCAGAAGTTTGCTCGCTATTTGCAACTTATCGGTATGAATGAAACTGCTGATAAAATCCTTTCCGATAAGTCTATTTTGATCGAAACTGATTTTAATCCGGTGAAAACCTGGATTGAATACCTTAATCGACTCACAGGAGTTATCATTGGGTTATTGATAGTAGTTCTTTTTGTTAAGTCGATTCAATTCAGAAGAATAAAGCCTGTTTTATTCTGGCTGTCGATCGCCACTTTGTTGGGGGTAATTTTTCAGGGATGGTTTGGCTCAATAGTAGTGTCTACCAACCTGACTACCTGGACCATTACTATACATCTTGCTCTCGCACTGGTAATAGTGGGTTTGCTGATTTATTTGGTCTTTATGAGTGATCAAAATGAGCGTATTGTCGTGGCCGCTCGTCGTAAATGGGTGCTATCGGCTTGTATTATTACTTTATTGATTCAGTTTTTTTTTGGAACGGAAGTACGAGGAGCTATTGATAAACTAGCTAATTCCCTGCCTCGTGAAAGCTGGGTAAGTCAACTGGGCATTGAATTCATTATTCATCGTTCGTTTTCGTGGATTGCCCTGCTTTTCAACACGATTTTCTACTTTCAAAACCGAAAAACAAATGGACTGAAAGCTTTATCTCTTGCTCTGTTCCTGTTAATTTTGGGCTCCCTAATAACAGGAACCAGCTTGGCTTACTTTAATATTCCGGCAGCAATGCAACCATTACATTTATTGTTGGCCACCGTCACTTTTGGGATTCAGTTGCTTTTGTTTTTCAAAATGAAAACGGGCGGAGATTTGATAAATAAGTGAAATGATTTCAGGACAAACACAGGCGCTTTCAGGTCTTTCATTTGCATCCGCGAAAGCGAGAGCCTACCTGGAGCTTTTGAAAATGCGACTTTCATTTTTGGTTGCTTTCTCTTGTGCTTTTGGTTACGCGTTGGCAGCCCAAGGGAATATTAACTGGACGGTTTTATTGATGCTCACCATGGGTGGCTTTCTGCTCTCGGGTGCATCAGTTTGTATCAATCAGATCATTGAGCGGGATCTTGATAAAATCATGAACCGCACCATGAACCGCCCGATTCCAACTCACCGGATCTCAGTCAATGAAGCGATCCTCTTTGCGATTATTTGCATGACTCTAAGCTTTTTAATACTTATTATTTTTACCAACCTCTTTACGGTACTTCTCTCATTTGTTTCAATGGTGTTGTACAGTTTTGTCTATACGCCTTTGAAAAGGGTCGGCCCCATTGCAGTTTTTGTGGGAGCAATTCCTGGCGCGTTACCGCCATTGCTTGGCTGGATTGCTGCAACTAATTCGATAAGCCATGAGGCGATGATCATTTTTGGAATTCAGTTCATCTGGCAGTTTCCTCACTTTTGGGCTATTGCCTGGGTAGCGGATGACGATTATAAAAAAGCTGGTTTTAAACTGTTGCCTTCCGGCGGTGGAAAAGATTTAAATACGGCTATTCAGATTATGGTTTATACCATGTTCCTTATTCCGTTGGGATTGTTGCCCGCAAAATTTGGAATCACTGGATTGAATTCGGCAATTGTAGCTACTGTTTGCGGTGTTGCTTTTTTTGCTCAGACATTTTCTCTAATGAAAACAGGCAATCGCCAATCGGCATTACGAATTATGTTTGGGTCGTTTTTGTATTTGCCTATAGTGCAGATTGCTTATTTGTTGGATAAAGTATAAACATGGAAGAGATCGTTGACCTGCGAATCGTAGAAGAGCCTAAGAAGCCGATGGCTATGCACCCGAAGAAGTTCGGGATGTGGTTGTTTTTGGCAAGCGTGATGATGCTTTTTATGTCATTGACGTCAGCTTATATTGTTAGGCAAGCTGAAGGCAACTGGGTATTTTTTGAGCTCCCATCTCTCTTTTATATAACTTCTATAATAATCATAGGCAGCAGCGTTTCTATGCAGTGGGCTTTCTTTGCGGCAAAGAAAGACAATCTGGAAATGACTAAGACGATGGTATTGATTACTACCATACTTGGTCTTCTGTTTCTGATAGGCCAATTTTTCGGTTGGAAGCAATTGGTTGCTGGCAGTATTTATCTGGTTGGCAATCCATCGGGCTCATTTCTTTATATTTTAACTGGGTTGCATGCTCTCCATATCATCAGCGCAATTGTTTTTCTTCTGATCGTTTTGATCTCGGCTTTTAAAGGCCGAATACATTCAAAAAACTTGGCCCAAATAGAAATGTGCACAACTTACTGGCATTTTTTAGGCGGCCTTTGGCTATATTTGTTCATCTTCTTATTATTGTACAGGTAAACTAATTAACATGTCACAATCTACAGCCACTACTATTACTGGAAGAAACGTTTGGGATGGCGGAGTGTCCCCGATGGGCGTCAGCTATGGCAAACTTATGATGTGGTTCTTCCTGCTTTCGGATGCATTCACCTTTTCGGGATTATTAATTACTTACGGACTGATCCGTTCATCGCATCCTGCATTTACGGGGGCTCACGATGCATTTGTTTTCTCGCCTGAATACTGGCCGATCCCCGAGAAAGTCTTTGAAGCAGTTCCTTTTCTGCACGGCATGGCATTGCCACTTGTATTTGTGGGTATCATGACCTTCGTTTTGATCATGTCCAGTGTAACGATGGTATTGGCTGTTGAAGCTGGTCACCGGATGGATCAAAAAGCAGTAGAAAAATGGATGTTGTGGACAATTCTTGGGGGTATAACTTTCTTAAGTTGCCAGGCATGGGAGTGGACACACTTTATTGTTGGTACGGAATCTGGAACCACTATTAAAGAATTTGTAAATGGCGAATGGATATCACGAGTCATTTATGGAGCCAACCTTCATGAAAACCAGTATGGACCTCATGATTTTGCTGACTTCTTTTTCTTCATCACTGGCTTTCACGGTTTCCACGTATTCAGCGGTGTACTTTTAAATTTCTTGATTTATTATAATACTGTAACGGGTGTTTACAACCGCAGAGGAAGTTATGAGATGGTGGAAAAGGTCGGGTTGTACTGGCACTTTGTAGATTTAGTTTGGGTATTTGTGTTTACATTTTATTACCTCGTTTAAATTTTAAAACTATGGCGCACGACTCACATGAACCTCAGGTAGTTGTTCTTCCTCCGGACAAAGAAAAGATCATGCACTTGTGGAAAGTTGCAGGCATCTTATTGGTAATCACAATATTTGAATTTATAGTCGCATTTACGATGGGACATGGTTCGTTGAAGACCGCAATTTTTGTGGGTATGACTATCATTAAAGCATTTTACATTGTTGGTGAGTTTATGCATCTGCGCCATGAAGCGAAAGTCTTGATTTGGTCTATCCTGATTCCGACAGTTTTTATTATCTGGATGCTGGTAGCGTTTGTTTATGAAGGAATGAAACTCTCTGATATCAACTTTCTGAAATTCTGATTATAATCTGATAACAATAAAAGAGGCTAAGGTTGATGAGACTTTAGCCTTCTTTATTTCCAATTTTCAATGAATAAGAAGATCGTCTATTTGCTGCTTGCGCTTGTATTGCCCGTCTTGGTTTTTGTTTTTCTAAGAAACTTTGGAACGAACCAATTTGACATACCGATTTATTATCAGGAAGGTGTCACGTATATCTCATCTGATTGTAGTGTGACCAGCCAAGGGCAGTATCTGCTGAGTGATACCTCTTTGCAAGCGATAGGATGGCGACATCATAATTTATTATTAGTAACAGATGCGGGCGAGGTCGAACGAAGGGAATTAGCACGTGCATGCGAAGGATCAGATTCTTCCGAAGTTCAAATAATAGATATGAATGTGGTTGTAGCCGACCGGTTGGCAGAATGGAAAAGATGCTCCTTATTTATAAGAGACCCTTTTAAAGTAGTGCTCATCGATGATCAAAAACGAATACGCGGATATTACGCACTCAATAGTCGAGAGGAGATTGATCGCCTGGAGGTTGAATTGAAAATTCTTTTAAAGAAATACTAATGCAAGAAAAGACCGAACCGTACAAAAAATTAATTGTAGTACTCTCTGTGGTGATCCCGATTGCCGTGGCCGCCCTATTTGGTGTAAAGATTCCTGGGTATGATTTTTCATTTTTACCACCCATCTATGCTACTATAAATGGTGTCACAGCAGTTTTATTAGTGGTCTCGTACATATCCATAAAAAATGGAAACCGCGCAAGGCACGAATTGGTTAATAAGATTTGCCTTTTATTGTCAGGCTTGTTCCTTGTGATGTATGTACTCTACCACATTACGAGCGAAACGACTACGTATGGAGGCGTAGGATTTATTCGATACTTGTATTTTTTTATATTGGTAACACACATTATTCTCTCAATTACAGTGATCCCATTTGTCTTGTTTACCTTTTCGAGAGCGCTGGCCGGCAACTTTGAAAGACATAAGCGATTGGCTAAATTTACTTTCCCATTGTGGCTTTATGTAGCTGTCACAGGTGTAGTGGTTTATTTGATGATCAGTCCATACTATAAGTGAAAATTATAATTACATTTTGTCTGTTGGTAGTTAGCGCGGTGAGCTCATCTGCACAGTGTGCTATGTGCAAGGCTACACTTGAAAACAATATTAGCAATGGGAACATTGGCATAGCGGCAGGAATCAATTTTGGAATATTGTATTTGTTTATTGCTCCCTATCTTTTTGTGAGCGTATTGGCTTATCTTTGGTATAGAACCAGCAAAAGAAATGCAGAGAAATCGATTGGAGGCACTTTGGCAGGGTAGATGTCCACGGTGTCACGAAGGTTATATTTTCAAGTATCCGCTGTCGCAATTCAGGAAATTCAGCGAGATGAATCAGTCTTGTGCAACTTGTGACGCGAGTTTTGAACCAGAGCCGGGATTTTATTTTGGGGCGTTGTATGTAAGCTATGCTTTTACTATCGCTATTTTTGGTGCCGTTTGGTTTTTGCTTTATTTTTTCCTCGACCCACCCGACTGGGTATACATCACTGCCATTATTGTTTCGGCTTTTCTTTTCATACCTGTAAGCTTTCGCTATTCCAGAATATTATTTCTGTACTGGTTCGGCGGCTTGACCCAGAAAGAGGATTGATTTTTTATGCTCCGCTAAATCGTGTAGGTTTAGGGAGAGCTTTGTGGATGAATGAGTCTTTCAGCCATCTGTACGAACCAAGCATTTTTTGGGTATGAAGAAGCTACCACTTTTATTTATTTCTGGTGTCTTGCTTTTAGCCACGGCTATTGGTTATGATTATTTAAGCCCCAAAGCCATCTCTGATGATTACCTCTCCATCGAAATTGCTAAAAATCTAGGGCAGGAGCTTGCTATGCTGGAAACGGAAGCGCAGTTAATTTTAAGTGATACATTGACTGATTGGTCGACACTTAAAAGGCCGTTTTTTCTTCTGGAGAATGGAAAAATAAAAAAATGGAGCAAGACTGATTACCCCGTCGATGAACATGATTTTGAAGGAGATGATAAATTGAAATTGGTACAGACCCCGCGAAAGGACTGGATTGTTTATCAGAGCCTGTTAGGGAATGGTAAATCACTTGTAGGAATAATTCCTTTGCGCACCGGTTTTGAAATTACCAATCGTTATCTCTTCCCGAGCTGGAATGAGAAGATTTTCCCGATACAGGGGGTAAAAATTTTAAATAATACTAGTGTTTCCAGCGCCCAAGTTTGCCTTGACTCTGGTTGTTTATTTAAAGTTCAGGCCCCAACAGGAGTATTGAACGACAATAAAATTTCACTCGCCCTTACTCTTGCCGCAATACTTTCTTTCCTATACGGGATCTTTTACAAGACGCGTCAGATGCAAGCAGACAAGAAATACTTTTCTGGTTTTTTGTTTTTGTTTTTGGCCCTGGCTGGTATTCGAATCGCCATGGTGCAATTGTTATTTCCTGAACGCTGGATGTATTCCAGATTTTTTGATTCGAAATATTTTGCCTCATCTTCCTTCAATGCCTCACCTGGAGATTTTTTTCTAAACGCTCTCATAGTCACTTTAACCTGTGCTTACATATTCCGAATCTATTCACGTTTCGATTTTGTTAAGAAGAGTTATAAAGTAAGCACCAAAAGGAAATGGTTGTTGACATTACTCCTGCTTACAGCTTCATACTTTTCTTTTCTATTTCCGCATCTTTTTGTAGAGTCAATTTTCCATGACTCGTCAATTTCTATTGACGTCACAACAGGTGTAGCGTTTGATGGCTTACGTATATTAATTCTTTTGGCATTTGTATTTGGTTGTATCAGTTCATTCTTGTTCGTTACTATTTTTGTGCGATGGGCAAGATTGATGGAACCCGGAGAATTTACGGCTTGTCTTTTGCTTTCTGCTTTGCTCTTCACTTCTTACTTTTTATTCTCGGGGCTTAACTATTGGATCACGTTATTCGTCGGTACAGTTTATTTCTTGCTGATTTATTCTTTATCCTACTTGCGAGTATTTGCAATCGTTGGTTATCGTACATTCTCTTTTTTGATAATAGCCATTATTGCCTACGCTGCCCAGGGAGCATTAGGGATTTGGCGATTTTCTGAAGAACAAAAATTGAGGTCAATGTTCTCATCTGCTGCCAATCTTATTAACCGGGATGTACTCGGTGAATACTTGTTGAACGAAACATCATTACGAATTTCAAATGATCCCTTTATTAATGCAAGTCTCGACAACCCATTATTATCCAAGAATATTGTTCGGCAGAAGATAAAGCAACAGCTTCTTAGTAATTACTTTGACCGGTACACTGTTACCATTAATTTTTATCATGCCGATGGTAATCCCGCAGATAGCGAATCAAGTACTGATTTTGCTTCGTTTCTTAAAGACTTTCAGGATGAAGCAAATAAAACCGGGTATAATGGTATTTACCGGATACGAAGTTCGAGCGATGAGACGGTTAAACATTATCTGGCAGTGATACAATTAAATGAGAAAAATAATTTACAAGGATACGTAATACTCGATTTGTCATTAAAACGATTTACACCCCGGCAGGTTTACCCTGAACTCCTAGTAGATAATCGTTTTGCACAATCTATTGACAGCAGAGATTTTAGTTACATTTTTTTTAATCACGGTAAATCTATTGGAAACTTTGGCAGCTTCAATTTTGATCGGGATTTTGACACACAGTTGTTAAATGATCTAAGACTGTATTCTACGGGCATCAAATATCAGGACAACTGGATCGTAGCAGCAGAGGACGATGCAGGTAAACGAGCAGCAGTGGTTGTGAAGGAGTACCCTGCGTTTTACATACTTGCAAATTTTTCTTTTCTGTTTGTTATAGGCGTAGCTTTGGTCATTCTTTTGATGACACTCTACTCCATTGACCTTGTGAGAAGAAGACAAACCTTGAACTATTCTACACGGATTCAGATCTATGCTTATTTAGCTTTCTTGCTACCGCTAATTGTTGTGAGTACGATTGCGTTACGATTAATCACCCAGTCAAACGAATCGCAGCTTGAGAAGGAAATTCGAGATAAAGGGCAATTGATAACGGAAAGCGTTTCAGGTTTACTTGATAAAATAGATTCCAACGAGTTTCCCGATGAATTAAAAAACAAATTGGTCGAAACAACAAAGGCTTCAAATGTTGATGCCAACCTGTTTTCGCGAGAGGGTAACCTACTCGCTACAAGTCAGCCAACAATTTTCAAAGATCAGTTGACCATGCCTTTGCCAGATCGGGGTGCGTGGGGGAAGATTGTCATTCAAAAGTATAATGCGGTAAATGTTCAGGCGCATATTGGCTCCCTTGAATATACAAGTTCATTTTTTGCTATTAAATCTGCCAGTACGGGGCAGCTTGTAGGTATCCTGGAACTTCCTTTTTTTGAATCTGGTTCCGAAAGCGCAAAGATAAATGTGCTTACAAACATACTTGTCACTTTTACCGTTGTGTTTATTCTATTTTCATTCCTGACATTTAATACAATTAGCAAACTTACTTCTCCACTCCGGTTCATTGCCAAAAAACTGAAAGCAACTACTCTTGACAAAAATCAACCGATGGAATGGAAGGCAAATGATGAAATCGGTTTGATGGTAAAAGAGTACAATAAAATGTTGAGCAATCTCGAGCAAAGTAAAACCGAACTGACTCTCAGCCAAAAGGAGAACGCATGGCGTGAAATAGCCCAGCAGGTGGCCCACGAAATAAGAAATCCACTTACTCCGATGAAATTAACTTTGCAACAGCTTGAACAAGTGATGGCAAATGGGAACCTCACCAGTGAGAAAACACAACAATCGGTAAAAATGTTAATGGCGCAGGTTGAGACCCTCAACAACATCGCAGGATCATTCAGTGCTTTTGCTGCAATGCCTGAGTTGGTTTTATCGCGGGTTGATGTAGCCGAATTAATACAGGATGCTGTTGCGCTCTTTGAAAACCATGGTAGTGGGGAAGTCAGATTCGAGGAGTCGTCAAAGCCGGTTTTTATTCAAGGTGACAGGCAGTTGCTCGGTAGAATTTTTTCGAATATCATTTTAAATGGATTGCAGTCCGGGTCAAAGGGTAAGTCTGTGTCGGTAGAGATATCAATACTACCACAAGACGAATATTGCATTATCCGGTTTCGCGACAATGGCGAGGGCATTGCTCAGGAACTACGTGAAAAAATTTTCCTGCCGCATTTTAGCACAAAAAAGACCGGATCGGGATTGGGACTTGCTATTGCAAAGCAAGGGATTGAACAAATGGGTGGGGAGATTTGGTTCGAGACAAAGGCTCAGTCGGGGACCACTTTTTTTATTAAATTCAAGCAAAAATAAGCCTTAGGCCTTGTAACCTTTCTTTGACAGGAAAGTATAATCGTTGCAACTATTTTAATTACGGTCTGTCTTTGCACCAACCTTCATGCATATGATTAAAAACTACTTGCTTGTTACCTTTCGCGGCTTGATTAGGAACAAGGCATTTTCATTTATTAATATTGTGGGTCTTGCTTTTGGTATTTCTTGCAGCCTCATTATTTTCCTTTGGGTTCGCGATGAACTTACTACCGACGGGTTTCATAAAAAGAATGACCGTCTTTACCGTGTGCTCGAAAATCAGACCTATTCGGCAGGGCAACTGTTTACTTTCAGCTCTACGCCCGGGCCAATGGCTCCCGTATTGAAGGAACGCTTCCCTGAAATTGAAATGGCTTCGCGTATTACTTGGCCTGAACGAAGGTTATTTCAAATTGACGAGAAAAATTTTTATGAGGAAGGTCGCTTTGTAGATCAGGATTTTACATTGATGCATACATTTCCCCTGATCAAAGGTGATATTAATTCATGTCTGAAGGACAATCACGCTATTGTTATCAGTCAGGCGATGGCAAAGAAATTCTTTGGCGACGACGATCCGCTTGGGAGAGCCCTTGTTATGGATGCCGGTGAGAGCTTTTCGGTTACCGGTGTGCTGCAAGATATTCCAGGAACATCCTCGATTCAATTTGATTTTTTAATGTCTTTCGAATGGTTTTTTAACAAGAACAAAGACTGGCTGGCTTCTTGGGGTAACAATAATATTCGAACGAATATTTTATTGAGAGATAAGACTGACCCGGTTCTTCTGGCCGAGAAACTGAAGCATGAGATTAATAACCACACGGAAGAAAGTAAAAATATTGAATTGATTATTCAGCCACTGAAAGATGCCTACCTCTATGGCAAATTTGAGAATGGTAAGTTGGCCGGAGGGCGGATTGAAAGCGTAAGGATATTCTTCGTAGTAGCAATATTAGTGCTTTTGATAGCCAGCATTAACTTCATGAACCTGACAACAGCGCAATCGGCTAAACGCGCTAAGGAAGTAGGACTCCGTAAAACAGTTGGCGCAGTGAAGAGGCAATTGGCATTTCAGTTTTTAGCTGAATCAATGGTGATGGTGATTTTTTCATCATTGTTGGCGATTTTAATCACGTATCTCATGCTCCCGTTGTTTAATGAAATCGCAGGGAAAAAACTTACACTAGATCTGTTTGCCGGGCAACCAATGGTGATATTCATTTCCGTGATTGTGTTCACTGGACTCGTTTCAGGCAGTTATCCGGCTCTCTACATATCAGGTTTTAACCCTGCCCGCGTGTTAAAAGGACAGATAAAGAGCGGGACTGGTGCGTCGAGGTTTAGAAAAGTTCTGGTTGTTACACAATTCTGCTTTTCAATCATATTAATTATCAGCACCATAGTCGTTTTTCGTCAATTGAATTTTATTAAAAGCAAAGACATTGGCATGGATCGAAAAAATCTCACTTACATGTGGATGAGAGGCGATATGCAAAAGCACGGCGATGCCATTCGCGAAGAGCTCCTGAAAGATCCGTCTGTTGAGATTGCTTCGCTTTCTAGTGCTAACCCTATTGATTTTGGTAATTCTACTTCCGGCCTTGAATGGGAAGGTAAAGATCCGAATCAAAGAACTTTGTTTTCAAATTTTTCGGTTGACTATAATTTTATCCAAAGCCTTGGGATGACCATGAAACTGGGGAGAAGTTTTAAGCAGGAGCTAACCACAGATACTGCCAATTTTATTGTGAATGAAGCTGCGGCAAAGGCGATGGGCTTCGAAAATCCGGTAGATCAACCATTGACCCTTTGGAAGAACCGCAAGGGAAAAATCATTGGTATGGTGAAAGACTTTCATTTTCAGTCGGTACACGATAAAGTAGAACCTCTTTTTATGCTTTACGACCCCGATTGGTTCAATATTATTTTTGTGCGTCACAAAGAAGGACAACTTTCAGGAGCGCTAAAAGCAATGGAGAAAGTCAGTAAGCAATATGCAGCTTCTTATCCATTTGAATCGAACTTGCTGGATCAGGACTGGGATAATTTATACAAGACGGAAGATCGATTCGGAAAACTATTTAACTACTTCTCTGGCCTGTCTATTATTATTTCTTGCCTCGGGCTTTTTGGACTATCTGCTTTTTCGGCTGAGCAACGTACCAAGGAACTGGGTGTACGGAAGGTAATGGGAGCGAGCGTACCCGGTCTTATGCAGTTGATGGCCAAAGAATTTGCGTTGTTAGTATTAATTGCAACAGTGATTGGCTGCCCGGTAGGGTGGTATTTTATGGATCACTGGTTTCTTAAAACTTATGCATATCACGTTGAAGTTGGGACGATAACATTAATAATAGCTGCCGTACTTTGTTTCCTCGTATCAATGCTGACAGTAAGTTATCACGCAGCTAAGGCAGCTTTGGTCAATCCAATTAAGAGTTTGCGGTACGAGTAGATGGTGAAACGTTGTTAGTTAATGGTCAATAGCAACAAGGATTAAATCACCTTCTTGTTACTGCTTTCGCATCTGACTCATCACTTTGTTAGCAAAGACGAAGTCGTCAAGCTCTTCTACGCCTGAGTGAGTGATCTCGGTGTGGTTGCCTTCCCAAAGTTTATGACCTTTATAAAGGAAAATAATATTTTCACCGATTCCTATTACTGAATTCATATCGTGAGTAACTACGATCGTGGTGATATCGAGTTCGTGGGTTATCTCGTGAATCAGTTCGTCAATCAAAATAGAAGTTTGAGGATCCAGACCTGAGTTGGGTTCATCGCAAAATAAGTAATTGGGATTGTTTACAATGGCGCGCGCGATGCCCACTCGTTTTTTCATGCCACCGCTGATTTCAGACACCGCTTTTTTATTTGAATTCTCCAAGCCTACTCTTTTTAAACAAAGATTTGCCCGGTCACGCTTTTCATCCAAAGGCATTTTTGTAAGCACGTCCAACGGAAACATCACATTCTCTTCTACATTTTTAGAATCGAATAATGCTCCTCCCTGAAAGAGCATCCCAATTTCGCGGCGAATCTCTGACTTTATTTCTTTGTCGGCTTCGGTGAAGTTTCGTAAGTCATAGAAAACGCGCCCCTCATCCGGGTTGATCAACCCTACAATACATTTTAGGAGCACACTTTTCCCGGTTCCACTTGATCCAATAATCAAATTTGTTTTTCCTTTGTCAAATTCAGCGCTGATGCCATCCAGCACAGTTTTGTCTCCAAATGCCTTAGAAATATCTTTGATCTTGATCATCGCAATAACAGGTTGGCAAGAAGGTAATCGGCCAATAATATTGAAATAACGCTTGTGGTTACAGCCTCTGTAGTTGCAATTCCTACTTCAAGAGCCCCGCCTTTGGTGAAGTAGCCCTTAAAGGAAGATATCGATGCTATTAAAAAAGCAAATACAAAAGATTTCGTTAGTGCAAATGAAATTTCTGTAGGGTTGAATGAAAAACGAAGACCCGATACATATTCGGTAGGAGTGAGTATGCCGGCTACTGTTCCTACCAAATATCCACCAACCAGAGCACACACTCCGGCTAAAATTACTAGTAATGGATACATCAACACTGATGCAATTATTTTAGGCAACACTAAGTAGGACGAGGAATTGATACCCATTACTTCCAGCGCATCGATCTGTTCTGTGATTCGCATTGTACCCAGACCGCCAGCCATGCTTGAGCCAATTTTGCCGGCATATATAAGCGCCATAATTGTGGGGGCAAGTTCAAGTACAGTCATTTCGCGTACAACCTGAGAAATCACGAACCTCGGAATCAAGGGGCTTACCATATTAAATGCGGTTTGAACCGTAGTTACCGCGCCTATGAATGTTGAGACCAGGATGAAAAGAAGTGCTGAGTTGATCCCGATTTGAATACACTCTTCTAAAACCAGCTTGTAGTAAGTCGCAAAGGATTCTCTGCGTACAAACAACGACCCCAGAAATATCATATACTTACCAAACCCACTCATTGTGATCTATTTAAGAGCCTAGCTCGCCTTACGCATTTCATCCAAAATATGGAAATGCTATATTGCTCAAAGATAAAATAATTTCCGATGAACAAGTTGGCAGTCATAACCGGTGCAACCAAGGGAATTGGCCGCGCGCTGTGCGAGCGTTTTGCCAAGGCTGGATTTGATTTGGTGGTGAATGCCAGAGGTAACGATGATCTGGTCAATCTTAAAAAATCTTTCGAAAAAGAGTTTTCAGTTAAGGTTTTCACGAAGCCAACTGACGTGTCTGATAAACAACAGGTACTTGATTTTGCTCAATTTGTAAATGCCCTGAGCAGACCTATCGAAGTTTTGATAAACAATGCAGGATATTTTGTTCCAGGTAAAATTGTGAACGAGGAAGATGGAGCGCTGGAGAGCATGATCAATACTAATCTCTACAGTGCATACCACCTGACGAGAGGGCTGGCAGGAAACATGATTAAAAATAAGCGTGGCCTGATTATTAATATGTGTTCTATTGCCAGTTTTATGGCTTATCCTAATGGAGGATCTTACTCCATTTCAAAATTTGCCATGCTTGGTTTCTCCAAGGTATTAAGAGAAGAATTGAAACCTTACGGAATACGTGTGACATCGGTGATGCCGGGTGCTACACTTACCTCAAGCTGGGAAGGCACTGTGCTGCCGGAAGAACGGTTTATAAGGCCGGAAGACGTTGCAGAGACGGTGTACAGTGCTTATGCCATCTCCGAAAGGAGTGTGATCGAAGAAATTATCATCCGTCCTCAATTAGGCGATATCTAAATTCATTCTAAGGCCTTTACGCCAGGCAGTACTTTTCCTTCAAAGTATTCAAGAAGTGCACCGCCACCTGTGGAGACATAGCTCACTTTTTCTTCGAAGCCAAACTTTGCTACTGCAGCAGCAGAATCACCTCCGCCGATAAGAGAAAAAGCTCCCGTTTCTGTTGCGCGTACTACTGCTTCAGCAATTGACTTTGTTCCTTTTTCAAACTTCTCCATTTCAAAAACGCCCATAGGCCCATTCCACAAGATCGTCTTTGAGCTTTCAATTACTTTGGCAAAAACCTCACGCGCCTGCGGGCCAATGTCAAGGCCCATCCACTCGGGCTTGATGGCATTGTTGTTGGCTATTTCGGTGTTTGCCTGTGCATCGAACTTATCAGCAATTACAGAATCAATGGGCAGGTGTAATTCTACGCCTTTACTTTTGGCTTTTTGAATAAGCTCTTTGGCCAGATCAAGTTTATCTTCTTCTACCAAAGACTTACCAATATTTCCGCCAAGCGCTTTGAAGAATGTGTACGCCATACCACCTCCGATGATCAGGTGGTTTACTTTATCAAGAAGCTTTTCAATGATCAAAATTTTATCAGAGATTTTGGCTCCGCCCATGATGGCCGTAAATGGCTTTGCAGCATTCTCCAATACTTTCTTGGCATTGGCCAATTCGGCAGCCATAACAAGACCTGCGCATTTTTCTTTGAAAAAATTGAGCCACAATTGTTGTGCTTGCGTGCGCCCGGTGAGCGGTGCCAAAAGCATCATTCACATAAATATCCCCATGTTTAGAGAGTTTTTCCGCGAATGCGAGGTCGCCCTTTTCTTCTTGTTTGTAAAAACGAAGATTTTCCAAAAGGAGGACTTCGCCCGACTGGAGCGATTTTGAAAGATTATAGGCATCTTCTCCAATACAGTCATTGGCAAACTTTAAGGTGACTCCAAGTAATTGCTCAGTTGTTTTTACGGTATGCTTAAGCGAATATCTGTCTTCCGGTCCGTCCTTCGGCCTCCCGAGGTGTGACATGAGGATGCAACTGCCTCCATCGCTCAGAATTTTCTTTATGGTAGGTACCGTTGAGCGAATGCGGTTATCATCGGTGACATTTAAACTCTTATCCAACGGCACATTGAAGTCTACACGGATAAGTGCTCGTTTGCCTTTGAAATTAATATCGTTGATTGTCTTCATAGTGAATAAAATGGATTGCGAATTTAATGAATCGGACGGAGAGCGCATTGGCCAAAATGAAAAAAGTCTTCGCGGATTACACGAAGACTTTTTAGATGGCTTATCGGATTTATTTCAACTGTGAAAAGTCGAATGATGTTTCTAAAAACTTAGTTGTGAACTTGCCAGAACGGAAGATCGCATTATCCATAAGTTTAAGGTGAAAAGGAATTGTCGTTTTTACACCTTCAATTATAAATTCGCTCAACGCACGTTTCATTCGGGTAATTACTTCCTCTCGCGATTGGCCGGTAGTAATCAACTTACCAATCATGGAGTCGTAATTGGGTGGTATTGTATAACCTGCATATACGTGGCTATCTATACGCACACCGTGGCCGCCTGGTTTATGTAAGTTAATGATCTTGCCTGGTGAAGGACGGAATCCGTTAGCGGGGTCTTCAGCATTGATACGGCACTCCATTGCATACAACGTAGGGTAGTAGTTGTTCCCTGAAATAGGTACACCCGCAGCAACTTTGATCTGTTCTTTAATCAAATCATAGTTAGTTACTTCTTCAGTAATAGGATGTTCCACCTGAATACGGGTGTTCATTTCCATAAAATAGAAATCGCCGTGCTTATCCACCAAAAATTCGATAGTGCCGGCACCTTCATAGTTAATTGCTTTGGCGCCTTTGATAGCAGCTTCACCCATACGCTCACGCAATTCCTGACTTACTACAGGTGACGGAGTTTCTTCTACTAATTTTTGATGTCTTCTTTGAATGGAGCAATCGCGTTCGGAGAGGTGGCACACTTTACCATATTGGTCTCCAACCACCTGTATTTCAATGTGACGAGGTTCTTCTACAAATTTTTCAAGGTATAACCCGTCGTTGCCAAAAGAAGCACCGGCTTCACGCTTAGCATCATCCCACGCTTTTTGAAATTCGCTTTCTTCGTTGATGATACGCATACCTTTGCCACCACCACCGGCAGTAGCTTTAACGATAACGGGATACTTTATTTTCTTGGCAATCGCTTTTCCTTCTTCAACAGAAGACAGCAATCCATCCGATCCGGGAATCGTTGGTACTCCGGCCTTCTTCATGGTGTCTTTGGCAGTTGCCTTATCGCCCATGGAATTGATCATGGCTGGTGTAGGGCCGATGAATTTGATTCCGTATTCGTGACAAATGGCAGAGAACTCAGCACGCTCTGACAAGAATCCGTAGCCAGGATGAATTGAATCTGCATTGGTAATTTCTGCGGCCGAAATGATCCGTGGAATATTCAGGTAAGAATCTTTGCTGGGAGCGTCACCAATACAAACGGCCTCGTCGGCAAACCTTACATGGAGACTCTCGCGATCTGCAGTAGAATAGACGGCCACTGTTTTAATATCCATCTCCTTACACGTGCGAATGATACGTAGTGCAATCTCTCCCCGGTTGGCAATCAATATTTTCTTAAACATAAATTCGTTATTAGTTAATTGCTATTAGTTAACAGCTTACCGTTAAGATTTCAATTGGACCATTAACGATTAAACTACTAACGTTTAACTTTTTAGTCAGGCTCTACTACAAACAAAATCTGATCGTACTCAACAGGTGAAGAGTTTTCCACCATGGCCTTCACAATTGTGCCTGAAACTTCCGATTCAATTTCGTTGAATAATTTCATCGCCTCGATGATGCAAACCACTTGCCCTTTGGTCACCTTATCGCCCACAGAAATAAGCGGGGGTGAATCGGGATTTGAAGACCTGTAAAACGTACCAATCATAGGAGACTTGATGTCTACGGTATTTTTTCCTGCGGGGGCGACCGGTTTTTCTGCCTTAGGGGCTGCCGCTGCTGCAACCGGTGCGGGTGCTGCCACGGCCACTGGTGCGGCCATCATAGGTGCAGCTGATTTTAATACTTTTTGGTCAGGCTCACGTTTGATGTGGAGCTTTAATTCTTTGGTTTCAACATTAACTTCGTTCAACCCAGACTGTGCTATAAAGTCGATGAGATCTCTGATTTCTGTGGTTTTCATTTCAGTTTGATTTTTTGGTTCAGAAGAGGGGCGTGAGGACTTGGTACTTTTCACTCCGCCATTTTTGTTTGATGCCATGAAAATTTTATTTTACGCGTTCAACATATTCACCACTGGCTGTTTTAATCTTAATATTATCACCTGTGTTGACAAATAAAGGTACACGGATTTCTGCTCCCGTATCAATGGTTGCAGCTTTGAGTGTGCGTGTTGCCGTATCACCTTGAACTCCAGGCTCTGTATAAGTAACGTTTACCACCACATGAGCCGGGGCTTCGGCAGTTATTGGCTGCACGCCGTTCTCAAATGCGATTAGCAAAGTAACTCCTTCTTTAATGTAGTTGACAGAATCGCCAAGTAATACCTTATCCAAATAGATTTGCTCAAAGGTCTGGTTGTCCATACACACCAGGCTGTCACCATCCTGATACAGATATTGATACTCTTTTGTTTCTACCCGAAGTTGATCAACAGCATCGCCAGGGCGAAAGCGGTTTTCAACTATTTTACCATTGCGCACGTTGCGCATTTTCACCTGATAAAATGCCCGCAAGTTGCCAGGAGTACGGTGTTGTAATTCTTCCACCTGCACTACTTCGCCATTGTAGCGGATATAACTCCCCTTGTTCAGATCAGATACCGTTGCCATGTTTTAATCAAAATTTAAAATCTAAAATAAGTCCCTAAGTTCCAAATTCCAATCCTAATGTCTACGGTCTATTAGTAAGCCCATTTTACATAAATGGCTCCCCACGTAAATCCGCCGCCAAAAGCTGCGATAATCAGGTTGTCCCCTTTTTTCAATTGCTTTTCATAATCCCACAACAAAAGAGGAATGGTGCCGCCCGTGGTGTTGCCGTAGCGCTCAATATTCATCATTACCTTATTCTCACTGATACCAACGCGACTGGCGGTAGCATCAATAATTCTTTTGTTGGCCTGATGAGGTACCAGCCAATTAATGGTTTCAGGAGTCAGATGGTTTCGTTCGGCTACTTGTGCTGCAACGTCGGCCATATTAGTTACGGCAAATTTGAAAACAGCCGAGCCCTCTTGATAAACGTAATGAAGACGTTTGTCAACGGTTTCGTGTGAGGGTCTCAACCGGCTACCGCCTGCCTTCATGTGCAGATAAGCTTCACCGGCACCGTCACTCTTTAAAATTGAATCGATTACACCTACATCTTCGGTGGTGGGCTCCAGCAAAACGCATCCGGCGCCATCGCCAAAAATGATACATGTAGTACGATCTGTGTAGTCGAGGATTGCCGACATTTTATCGCCACCGATTACCACCACTTTTTTATACATACCAGACTGGATGAAGCTGGCACCTGTGTTTAGCCCGTAGATAAAGCCTGAACAAGCGGCTGCCAAATCGTAACTGAAGGCATTCGTTGCGCCAACGGCGGTTGCAACAATATTGGCTGTAGCCGGAAATGTAAGGTCGGGAGTGATGGTTGCGAAGATGATGCAATCAATTTCCTTTGGATCGATCTTGGTTTTGGCAAGCATGTCTTTTACAGCCGCAATACCCATTACTGATACCCCCACGTTATCACCCTTCAAAATTCTGCGCTCTTTGATGCCGGTGCGAGAAGTGATCCACTCATCGGTAGTATCTACCATCGTTTCCAGCTCTTTGTTGGTGAGCACATAGTCGGGTACATATCCTCCAACTCCGGTAATGGCTGCCCTGATTTTATTCATAGCTTTTTGCCTGCTTTAAAAAAGAAAATGCCCGATTGATTTTCAACCGGGCAATTATATTAGTTCAATTGTAGCTTATACAATAAGTAAAAACTGGTAAATGATTGATCGTTGAAAAAATGGTCATGGCGTATTATGCCAGTACTTCTTTCTCCATTACCACGTTTCCTTTGAAGTATAATTTGCCTTCGTGCCAAAAGGCACGGTGGGGCAGGTGGTGTTCTCCTGTTGTAGGGCACACAGCCGATGCTTTTGCTACAGCTTTGTAATGGGTTCTTCTTTTATCCCTGCGCGTTTTGGAGGTTTTTCGTTTCGGATTTGGCATAACCTAAAAATTTATATTCTACTTTAACTTTTTTAACATTTCCCATCGAGGATCGGTCGTTTCATCGGTTTCGGTAGCCGATGTATAAATAACCTTGCCTTCACTTTCATCATCATCTTCGCGAAAACGGGGGTGGAGTTTCTTGATTGGTATTTCCAAAACAATGAACTCATACATCTGTTGCCCCAATTCCAGTTCAGCCTGGTCGCTGGTGATGGTGTAAATCTCATCGCTGATTTCTTTGGCTTCTTCGCCATACTTGAAGACCACTTTCTTGTGGATCGACACCGGATGGTCAAATTCATCCAAGCTCCGATCACACGTTAAATTCGTGTTTCCTTCAATTTTGAAATCAACTTCAATGAACGACTCCCTTTTATCAAGAGAGACCTGGGCATTAAACTTACCATTAGAAACTACTTCCTGGCCATATTTCCTGAAAAAGCCTTCTCCCAACTGAAATTCGAATTGGTGAACACCTTTACTAAGGCCGAGAATGTTGATGCTAAAATCCCTTACCATCCCCAGGATTTAAAAATAAGACCGCAAATTTATCACGTTTTGCCGATTTTATGGCAATTGATTTACAATTTTTCGAGAATGGAGAGGAAAAACGGGACAGGAATCAGAGATAATCGATCAAAACCTTTGATTTTAAATCATTACGGGCTGTTTTGTCAAAATTCTGAATCAAATATTCCACCACGCTTTTCTTAAAGCCAAGTTTAATGGCAATGCTTTTGACAAAAATCAATTCACTTTCAAAGATTTTGTGATCGGCATAGATCAATTCTATACAGGCGATGAGGTAATCAAATTTTTGGTCATTAGAGAGTGCACCAAGGGAATCGATGGGTTGTGGATTGCGAATCAAGTGATTTACCGACTCTTCCGAGAAATTACGCTCTTTCGCGATTTTAATAATCATATCGCGTTCGGTCTGTGCAAAATGCTTGTCGGCTTCGGCAAGTTGAATTAGTATGTTGAGCTGCTTTAAAGTAACGATGTCCATCTAAACTTATACTTTCGGTTCAAAGCTAAACATAATTTGTTTTTCTCTAAGCCAAAACGAGACAAACGGCAGACTAGTTCGGCTAACCCGCCTTATTTGCTTCCAGCCTGTTCTTAATAATATCACAGGCGAGGTAGATAGCCTGACGCATAGAACTTTCATCGGCTTGATTCTTTCCGGCTATGCTATAAGCCGTGCCATGATCGGGAGAGGTGCGAACAATAGGTAATCCGGCAGTGAAATTAACACCACTTTCAAAGTCAAGGGTTTTGAATGGAATCAGCCCCTGATCATGATACATCGCCAAAACTGCATCGAATTTGGTGTGCTGTCCTGCTGCAAAGAAACCATCGGCTGCGAAAGGCCCCATGATTAGTTTTCCCTTTGCTTTAAGCTCGGCAACTACGGGTTTAATAATTTCTTGTTCTTCATTGCCCAAAAGCCCTTCGTCACCGGCATGCGGATTCAGACCAAGAATTGCAATCTTGGGTTTACTAATATTAAAATCTTTTTTGAGTGAGAGTTCAAGGATTCGTATTTTCAATTCCACGCGGTCGCGGGTGATGTTATTGGAAACTTCCTTAATAGGGATGTGTCCTGTAACCAACCCAACTTTCAAATTATTGCCTGATAAAAGCATCAAACTTTCGCCCGCATTGAACTCCTGAGTGAAGTACTCAGTGTGACCATGGTACGGGAACTCCACGCCATGAATTGTGTTTTTGTCAATCGGGGCGGTTACCAATCCGTCAATCAGGCCTTCCTTCATTTCTTCCACTGCTTTCTTTAAACAGAGAAGCGCAGCCCTGCCCGCCTGTTGAGATGGCTGTCCTGGCGTAATTTCGATCATGTCCTCCCAGCAATTCACAACATTAACTGCCTTAGGAAAAAACTGCCCCTTGTTTTTTACCTGGCTATAGTTAAACTCTTCAAGTTCCATCAGCTTGCGGTAATATGAAAGTGCACGCGTTGAGCCATAGATCACCGGAGTTAAAATGCTAAGCAGACGGCTATCGGCAAGCGCCTTGATCACCACTTCTGTGCCGATCCCGTTAAGGTCGCCAAGTGTGATTCCGATGCGCGGTTTATCTGTGGATGTCGTTGTCATTTTTTGAATCTGATCAGCGCAAGTTAGTTAATTCAATATTGAATGTTGAATATTGTTCCGATAGTTATCGGAATGAATATTGATTTATTTAAATTATTGACTAGCCCGATAAAATAATGGTTAGACCTAAGAAATTTCTTGGCCAGCACTTTCTCAAAGATCAAAACATAGCACAAAAGATTGTCGATGCCCTGACTTTACCTGAATCAAAAAGTTTTGTTTTGGAAATCGGACCGGGTACCGGGGTGCTTACACAATATTTAGTTAAGCGCCAGAACGTTGATCTGCACTTGGTTGAGATTGACCGCGAGTCTGTCGCTTATCTTAAAGATCATTTCCCCAACCTGACGAGCAAGATTTCGGAAGGTGATTTTTTAAAAATGGATTTGAAAGATTTAACAGAGCGCGATATCCACATCATTGGCAACTTTCCTTACAATATTTCGTCGCAGATTTTTTTCAGCGTTTTGAAACACCGGTCTCAAGTGAAGCAGGTGGTGTGCATGTTGCAAAAAGAGGTGGCCGACCGGATTGCTGAAAAGCAGGGAAGCAAAACCTATGGTATTCTTAGTGTGCTGCTGCAAGCATATTATAATATCGGATACCTTTTCAAGGTGCCGCCGGGAGTATTCCATCCACCGCCAAAGGTGATGTCGGCTGTGATTCGCCTTACCCGGAACGAACGTGAACATCTTCCCTGCGATGAAGCACTTTTTCAAAAAGTTGTAAAGCAGGGTTTCCAAAATCGGAGGAAGACCTTGCGCAACGCACTCAAACCGCTAAATTTACCAGCTCCAATTATAGCGCTCACTCAACTCGATCTGAGGGCCGAACAATTGGGCGTGGAAGAATTTATTGCTCTCACTTTACAAATAGAACAAGCCGGTGGAGTTTGAAGAATTTGAGTTGACCAAGGAATTTCGCGATCGTTTTCAACAGGCGTTGGATGAGCGTGACGGAGCGTTTATCTATTCCAGTCTGGAAGAAGTAAATCCGGCCGACATCACTGCATTACTTTATGAATTTAATAACGAAGAGTCGAAGTATGTACTCGATTTGCTTTCGCTGCAGGTCAGAGCAAGAATAATCAATGACCTTGACCCCGAGACCCGAAAGAACTTTCTTTCTATTTATAAAGTCGAAGAACTTACGGAAGTTATCAATCACCTCGATTCAGATGATGCTGCGGATATTCTGAATGAATTGCCGATAAAGACCAGCGAGGAAATTATTGCAAGCCTCGATCCGGATTTGAAATCACAGGTAATTGATCTGCTCCGGTATGACGAGAATGTGGCGGGTGGTTTGATGGCCAAAGAACTTATCAAAGCACGTGACAACTGGACCGTTGTTCAGTGTATTGATGAGATTAGAAAACAGGCAGAAAACGAGACGAAGTTTTATGCTGTATGGGTGGTAGACGAAAACGACAAACTGCTAGGCCGGGTAGCACTTCAGCAACTAATACTTAAGGATTCGAAAACATTGGTCAAAGATATAATTGAGGATGATGTTATTTCAGTAGAAACCTATCTCGAAGACCGGGAGGTTGCTGAGATAATGAGAAAATATGACCTGGAATCTGTACCTGTTGTGAATGTGCAAGGGCAGCTGGTCGGGCGTATTACTATTGATGACGTTGTGGATGTGATCTCGGAGCAGGCAGAGGAAGAACGCCAATTGATGAGTGGTATCACAGAAGATGTTGAAGAAGACGACAGCTTGTGGCGAAATGTGAGGGCGCGTTTGCCGTGGCTGCTTATAGGTATTTTCGGAGGGATGCTGAGCGCAAGGTTTATGGGATTTTTTGAACAGGAGCTTGCCAAAGTTACAGCGATAGCGTTCTTCGTACCTCTAATACAAGCGACTGGTGGAAATGTAGGTATCCAATCCTCTGGTCTTGTAGTGCAAAGTTTAGTAAACCCCAGCTATGTTGACGAAGGACTTTGGAAAAGGTTGATGAAAGTATTCAGCGTGGCATTACTTAATGGTTTATTGCTTTCGTTGATCGTGCTTGGCGCAACATTTCTGTTCTTTAATAATAACAGACTTTCTTTCATTGTTTCATTTGCACTTTTTTGCGTGATCCTGTTTTCCTCTTTTGTAGGGACGATAACACCGCTTCTTATAAACAAACTTGGGTTTAATCCTGCACTTGCCTCGGGGCCGTTTATTACGACAACAAGCGATTTGCTTGGTTTAACTATTTATTTCCTCACTGTTCAAGTGATGATTTGAGACTGCATCAATTGATTACAGTACTATTTATAAACCTAAGCAGATGAGTGAAAAAATTTCCATAATTATGAATAGTTAACATACGTCAGTCTATGTAATGTCTTGCATTGAATTGCACTTTGAAGTATGAATATCTTTCTTTTGTTTGTGGAAGAATTTATTTAAATTCCTTGCTGGATAATCGGTGATGAAATCAAAGAGTATAAAAGAAAGGTTAAGAGACAAATTTGATGAAGTTGTCGAAAAGCCAATGCTCACAAGTACCATTGTGTTGATTCTGGTGACGATGCTCGTGCTCGGACTAAGCATGAGTTATTACATTGACGACTTTCATGCATTCTGGGGGCAAATACTTGCCGAGGCTCATGGCATGATCTTCGACATTGCGGTTATTGGTATTTTGCTTTTCTGGCTTAATCAAAGTGGTCAAATCCGGCAGCAGATAAGGACTTACAAAGATGAGATTGATGACTTTCGCCTTTGGGAGTCGGAAGAAGCAGCATTTCGCACAGTTGGTAATATAAAACGTTTGAACCGTCACAATATCTACGAAATCAATTTAGTGAATTGCCATTTGGCACGTACGAATCTGAGTCATGTGAATTTGAAAGCTTCAAACCTCAATTCATCAAATCTTTCAAATTCTTCTCTTATAGAAACGAATCTTGAAAACACGAGACTGAACCAGACTAACCTTGAAAATTCCAATCTTAACCAGGCTAATTTAAAAGGTGCTTACGCCAGTGGGGCCAACTTCAAAGATGCATTTTTGATAAAGGCTAATTTTGAAAATGCCTTTTTGATTAAAACGAGCTTCAAGAATTCATATTTGATGGAATCGAATTTGCAAAACAGTTACCTCATGGGTGCAGACTTTGAAAATGCGAGTTTGTATAAAGCAGACCTTCGTGGTGCCAAGGGTTTAACTATTGATCAGTTAGCTAAGGCTAAAACACTTTACCTCGCCAGGTTTGATGATGATTTGCTCGAACAGGTGAAAGCCGTGATTCCAGAATTGGTAGGCAGCTAAATTTTGTTCAAGTGATTTAATAAATTATCTTTGTGATGAAAGACAACGGCTCCACCAAGAAGCCGTTGTTTTGTTTTTTAGATAGAGTTGAAAAATAATATTAATGTGACTGGGTTATGAGTAAAAAAATTTCTTACTACACAAAAGAGGGGTTGGATAAACTCACCTACGAACTGAGTCAGTTGAAGACCAAGGGCCGTAAAGACATAGCCAAGCAAATTGCAGAAGCCCGCGATAAGGGTGACTTGAGTGAGAACGCTGAATATGATGCTGCCAAAGATGCTCAAGGGCACCTCGAAGCTAAAATTGCCAAACTTGAAGACCTCGTGGGGAATGCACGATTGATCGATGAAACGAAAATTGATACTTCTATGGTGTCGATCCTTTCAAAGGTTACGATCAAGAATAAAAAGAATGGAGCTTCAGTTACATATACCCTCGTGAGTGAAGAGGAAGCTGACCTAAAAGCAGGAAAGATTTCAACGCAATCTCCAATTGGAAAAGGATTGCTGGGTAAAAAGGTTGGCGATAGCGCTAAGATTAAAACCCCCGCTGGCGAAATGGAATTTGAGATTGTAAATATTGGAAGTTAGGTAGGGCTATTTGTTCATTGCTAATCCTGAATCAGACAACGTGGCTAAATCAGTGTTTTCAAAAATAATAGACCGCGAAATACCAGCGTACATTGTCGCTGAGGATGAACATTTCATAGCATTTCTGGATATCAACCCATTGTCTGTCGGTCATGTACTTGTGGTACCCAAACTGGAAGTTGATTACTTTTTTGATTTAGATGATTCTTCACTTTCATCGATAATGACTTTTTCGAAACGAGTGGCTTCAGCGATAACAAAGGCAACAACCTGCAAAAGAGTAGGTGTGGCCGTGATTGGCTTTGAGGTACCTCATGCCCACATTCACCTCGTGCCGATGAACCACATGAATGATATTAATTTTGCCAACCCAAAACTGAAACTTTCAAAAGATGAGTTTATGGATGTAACAATAAAGATTGCTGAGTCTTTTAAATAAAGTCAATATCCATATTCAATGGATACCGCATCAGAAAATCCAGAGCTTCTTCTACTGTAAGTCCCTCAAATAAAACTTTGTAAAGCCGGTCGGTGATAAGGGCGCGAACCTTATAATGGTCTGCACATTTTTTAGCGATGCGTACAGTGTTAATCCCTTCGGCTACTTCTTTCATGTCTTCGATGATGTCACTCAGTTTATCACCTTTAGCAAGGCGATAGCCTACTGTAAAATTCCGACTCATTGGGCTATTGCATGTAGTAACTAAATCGCCAATTCCGGCAACACCGAGAAACGCTTTAAGGTCGCCTCCCAGTGCCCTGCCGAGGTAAACCATCTCCACGGCCCCACGGCTTATAAGCAACCCTTTGGCATTATCACCAAATCCGAGGCCACTCAAGGCACCCGAAGCAATGGCTATAATGTTTTTCAGAACTCCGGCAATTTCAACCCCAACAATGTCACTATTCTCATACACCTGAAACCGATCGCTCTTCAATAGTTTTTTTCCAGTTTGGATCACTTCATTAAAATGACTGGCAACCACAGTAGCTGCCGGTTGACGAAGTGCCAATTCACGGCTAAGGTTAGGTCCTGCGAGGCAGCCAATGCGAACAGCAACACTTTCTTCGCGGATCACTTCGCTCATGGTTTTTACCATGCTACGGTCCAGACTGTTTGCCGTCTCAATAGTGACACCTTTGGGTAATGTAATATCGAACCCCTTCGTCCCGTGAATGAGCATGTGGTAGGGGTGAAGGTGCGGCGACAACTGCTTCATCATTGCCCGAAAGTGTGCTGACGGTACCATCGGAAAAATAACTTCGCATTCGCGAGCTAACCGGGCAAAGTCGTCTACCGCCTCGACTCTTTCGTGCATGATGTTGCCGCGGTGTTCATGTTTTTCATTGATATGTACTACATCCGATTTATTTCGAGCATAGAGCAACACCTTGCGGTTTTGTGCCAGCATGTTTGAAATAACAGTACCGAAATTTCCGGCACCGATAACCCCGACAGGTTTGTCAAATGAATTGCTCGAGGTCATAGCCAACCAATCGGTTGTGATAATAATACAAGAGAGACAAATCTTTAGTAATGATATTTCCTTGTTTATTCTTTAAGACAGGACGGTTCAGGTGAAACACTCCTGCATTGTCGATACCCCGTTTGATCACAATATCTGAAGGCCCCTTGAGGTGAGAAGCAAAATTGATCTTACCCTGGTCTTTCATCAGGTAGATTTGTTTGCGCACGCGCTTGAATACGGTCTTGAATTCTTCATAATTAATCTCCAGGTCTTCTTCCGGTACTCGCAGCAGATTAAATAAATCCAGTTGGTGAAATTTCTTCTGCCACATTTCAAAGGCAATAAATGAAACCAGGTGACTGGAGAAAACCCGGTTGATTTTGTGATACTCAGTTACGATACGCTGACTAAGCATGCGCGTATATTCATCTTCGCGCTGCCGGTCTACTGTGAGTTGACCGCTACTGATAAAATAATCTTTTGTATCAATAATTCGCCCGTGAGAATCGAGGCTGTTACCATCATCATCAACATAATTGCCCATCACGTCAAGCCCTGGCCCAATGGAAACTGAAATGTTTGAGCGATTGCCAAAAAACTTAATCAGGAATTTAATCAATTGAAAACTTCCATACTTGTCTTCTTCGGGGAAATACCGATCCTGGCCTTTTACATGAAGGTAGTCTTCGATAAGGTCAGGTGCCTCAAGCACGAAGTGATAATTAAGTGTAACCGGTACTACAAAAATTTTCCTGGTTTCTCCTTCCGTGTTATAAAGCGTACGCTGCGCTTCGATGGCTGTACTCAGCAAGCCTAATTTTAGTTGCTTTTCAATCATTCCAGAGCGCGAGCGGGTTCCGCCGGGAAAGAATAAACTATGTGCACCTTTTTGGATGGCGAGGTTGGAATACATTTTCAGTGTTTCCAAGTAAGGTAGATTTTTCTTCCTCCTGTCTACTTTATAAGCACCAAGGCTATTCATAAAATAGGCAATGATTTTAATGTTGAATAGGTTGAGGCCTGCTCCATAAATGAACGCCGGGAGCCCCATAGCATGAATAACCCAACCGATCAATATAGAATCAAGATTGCTAAAATGTGTTGGCACCATAACAACAGTACCCTGGCGTGCCAACTTACGGATCATCTTTACTTTACCAACAATGTGGATTTTGTCGCGTAGGGCATACTGGTTGCGAAAAAAGGCTCCAAACTTCTTTACCCTTGCCCCGTTCAGCAATCGCAAAAACCAGAATTTAATTACTCCGCGTGCCAGCCTGTAGCTATTGGGCTTGAAGTTACCGGCAATTTCGGATGCATACCGATGAACGATCTGTTCTAATACTGCATCTACTTTGGGCTGTGATTCATCGGGGTTTTTGCCACCCAGTTCATTTAAGTCATTTTTAATTTGCGACCAAAATCGAGAGTCATCCTTGGGATCTACCCTCCATTTGTTTCTCTTAATGCGGTTTTGTTCGCGGTAGGCCGTAGCCTGAAGATCATCAATAAGTTGTTTTGAAGAGGGACGCAGTTCGCGGATGCGCTCTACCGACTTCTTGGTGACTTCCTCAATAAACTCCTTCCGGTTTTTGCTTAACTGATATACCGGCCAATCCGGAATACGATCCAGGATTGGTTTGTATTTCTTGTTTTTATTCTTCTTTTCCTGGATGATCTCCATCAACTTTTTTTAGACAAGGAGGCCAAAGTTAACTCCTCAGGCCACAATCACAAAACTCCTACCGGTTTAGCGATTTGTGCAGGCTTTCGGCCATTTGGTTGAAACGTAGGATCGCGCTTTGAATAAACTCTTCGTCTATGAGTTTTTTTACTTCTTCTTCTGTGGCCACATCGTATTCGTGGATTTTAAATGTTTGTTCAAAAAAACCTGCTTCCATTTTGATAAGGTAGCGGTTGTTCCAATGGAAGATTGTGATTTTTAATTCGGGATGGGGTACCTCGCCTACAACTCGCATATTACAAAGATCAAAAAAAATGAAAAGGTATTATACCGTTGCCGGCGTCACCCAATAATAGTTATAAATTATCGTTTTAAAATTGTTCATTCCGACAAGTCAGAATTTTGTTTAGTGGTAGCCCAACGATCGTATTATATATTGTATTTTTGATTTGTTATAAATGAGTATTTCAATGGCAAGACATATCCTGGCTTATTTTCTGCTGTTTTTTGCCTGGTTTTCTTTTTCTGAAGTGAATGCAACGCACTTGCGTGCCGGCGACATTACCCTTACCCGCCTGAGCTGTAGTAGCTACCAGTACCGAATAACCCTGCATATATACACCAATGTAAGCTCTCCTGTAAAATTCAGTCAAGCTGGTGCGGGGAATCTGGATTTTGGCGATGGAAGCAATATTTTCCACCCTCCTGAAGTTGACAATCCTCCGGTAATTAAGTCAGAAGACGGTGGTGTTGGTGAAGTCATAGTGTTTGTAGACCATACGTATCCAGGCCCTGGTGCTTATACTATCCAATATTATGAGCAAAACAGAAATGCGGGCATATTGAATATTAATGGCTCGGTTAACGTCCCGTTTTTCATTCAAACCCAGATCATAATTGACCCGTTTTTGGGATGTGATAATACCCCACAATTACTGGTGCCACCAATCGATGAAGGCTGCACAGGTGTGGCCTGGTTTCATAACCCAGGTGCGTACGATCCGGACGGAGATAGCTTATCATATGCGCTTTTTATACCTAAGCAGGCTGAAAACGTAGACGTGCCAGGATACGTGGCTCCCAATTCTAAAAAATTCTATGACGCTGCCGGCCTTCAGTTTTCGCAAGCAAATGAGGCAGGCAATGGTCCTCCCACTTTTTCGATAAACTCAGTTACAGGAACTATCACTTGGGATGCTCCGGGTGAAGCAGGGGAATATAATATAGCTTTCTTGATAATAGAATGGCGAAAAGTAGCCGGCACATGGGTTCAACTGGGATATGTAGAACGTGACATGCAAATCATTATCAATGATTGCCATAATCAGCGCCCCCAACTTCAAGTACCACCTGATCTTTGTGTTCTGGCCGGTACTCCTATAACGCAAGACATTTTTGCCACTGATCCTGATGGTAGCCCCACCAGTGGTCATAGTGGTACTCCTGACAGTGTGAAGATTGAAGCGTTCTCACAAGTATTCACAATTAATCCATCACCAGCGACTTATACTCCCGGCCCTTCGGTTTGGCAGCCAACGATTAGCCCCACTGAGCAAGCCCACATTCGATTTAATTGGCAAACCGAGTGTGCTCACGTAAAAGAGCAGCCCTACCAGGTTGTATTTAAAGCAACCGATAACGGAGACCCGAATTTGGCAACTTTTGCAACGTGGAAGATAAGAGTGGTTGCTCCTGCACCGATTTGGACTTCGGTGACCTTAAACCCGGGGCAACGATCTTCTCAATTGATATGGCAGGCTTACAACACCCAGTGTTCAACTGCAGATACTATTCAAATTTGGAGACGCGTTGATAGTTATCCATTCACACCACCAACCTGTGTCACAGGGATGCCCGAGTATCTTGGATACACTCTGATTGCTCAAGTTCCGGCGAGCAATACTACTTATACTGATAAAGGACTTAGCGTTGGCGCTAAATATTGCTATCGTTTAGTTGCAGCCTTCCCTAAACCTGGTGGTGGACTGAGTTATGTTTCGCAAGAGTTTTGCATTCCACCAATTATTGCCGATGCACCTGTAGTGACCAACGTTACTATAGATATTACTGACACTCAGGCTGGCCAGATTACTGTAAAATGGAGACCGCCGTTTCAGGCCAATGCTTCCCAGTTTCCGCCGCCATATACCTATATAGTTGAACGAGCTGACGGCATAAGCGGTAACATTAACCTCAAGGCAGTTAACCCGGGGCAGCTTACAGACACAACGTTTGTTGATACAGGATTGAATACCGCCCAGAATATTTACAACTATCGAATCCTTGGCTTTGCCAGCAATGGAGGTTTTGTAGATACCTCAGCAGTGGCATCATCTGTGCGGCTCGATCTAAAACCTTTCCTGAAACAGGTTCAACTGAATTGGACCGCCAACGTACCGTGGTCGAACAATACGATTAACTATCCAATGCATCGAATTTATAGGGGAACAACAGGTGCAACTAAGATCAGCGATCTGACTTTGATAGATAGTGTGAATGTAACGCAAACACAATTTACATATCTCGATTCAGGTCAATACAACAATACTCCGCTGGTGCAAACACAAACCTACTGTTATGCTGTGATGACCCGTGGATCTTATGGAAATCCAAGAGTAAAAGCTCCCTTAATTAACTTTTCGGAAATCACTTGTTCTCAACCTGATGATAAGGTGCCGCCTTGTAAGCCTGTACTTGCTATTACCGCCGTAACATGCGATCCTCAAAACAATAGTTTTTGTCCGTTTGATGGCAACTCAGGGGGATTCAGTTTTAGCAACACAATCCAATGGAAAAGACCAACTGATCCGAATTGTAAGAAAGATATAAGCGGATATAATATATATGCGGCCTCAGCCAATGGTCAAACATTTACCAAAATTGCCACGTTGGTAACCGACACGTTCTATGTGCATTCAAATCTTGCATCTTATGCACAGTGCTATAAAGTCTCGGCCGTAGATCGTGCAGGAAACGAAAGTGATTTAAGTGATCAATTCTGTTTCGATAATTGTCCTTATTATACTTTGCCGAATGTATTTACTCCAAACGGGGATGGATGTAATGATAAATTCAGTGCTTACAGCATCAGGAATTATAATACTGAAGGAGCCACCTCAAAATGCAGTACGGGTAGTGCAGAAACTGATGCAGGTCAGTTGGCTCAACTTAAGGTAAGTTGCGCACGTTTTGTGCTGGGAGTCACATTTACAGTTTACAATCGATGGGGCAAGGAAGTTTACACCTATCAATCGGGCGGTGAGAATACGATATTCATTGACTGGAATGGAAAAGACAATTCGGGACGCGATTTAGATGCCGGAACCTATTACTATATGGCCAATGTTGTTTTCAATGTGGTAGATCCGAAGAAGAAAAATAAGACCATTAAAGATTGGGTACAGATCATTCGATAAAAAAAATTATCCTTTTTGACGGGGTTTGTAATTTGTGCAATGCGTCTGTACAGTTTATCATCAAGCACGATTTCAAAAAAGTATTTTATTTTGCTTCGCTGCAATCAGCATTCGGACAAAGTCAATTAACTAAATGCTCAACCTCTACGAATATCGATACCATTATTCTGATCAAGGATGAGAAGTTCTATTTTCGTAGCGATGCCGCGTTAGAAATTGCAAAAGAGCTCAGCGGCTGGTGGCTTGCGTTTTCAGTCTTCAGAATCTTTCCCCGTTTTTTCCGGGACTTCGTTTATAATTTTGTTTCCCGAAACCGATATTGGTGGTTTGGGAAAACTGATCAATGTTATTTGCCTACCCCAGAGCTCACAACCCGGTTTATTAGTTGAGTCAGACTATTGTTGTTAGGTATTGGTTAATAATTTTAAATTTGAACTTAACTTTTTGGTTATCAATTCATATTAACAAAGTAAGATGAAAGCATTTATTTTTCCAGGACAAGGCGCGCAGTTTACAGGTATGGGCAAAGATTTATTTGACTCAAATACCAATGCAAAAATTTTATTCGAACAGGCTAACAAAATTCTGAGTTTCGAGATAACCAACGTGATGTTCGGTGGCTCTGCAGATGAATTGAAACAAACTAAAGTTACCCAACCTGCCGTGTTCATCCATTCGGTTTTGGTTGCGCTTAGTCAGGATCAACAAAAGCCATCCATGGTAGCCGGCCATTCGCTGGGTGAATTTTCGGCACTCGTGGTCAATGGATCACTTTCTTTTGAAGATGGATTGAAGCTTGTGTTTAAACGCGCTATTGCAATGCAGAAAGCATGTGAGCAGAACCCGTCAACGATGGCTGCTATATTAGGTCTTGATGATAAAATTGTGGAAGATATCTGTGCCTCCATTATCGGAGAAGTTGTAGTGGCCGCAAATTATAATTGCCCTGGTCAGCTGGTTATTTCCGGATCAATGAAAGGAGTTGAAATAGCCTGTGAGAAAATGAAAGCAGCTGGAGCCAAACGTGCATTACCATTGCAGGTTGGAGGTGCTTTCCACTCACCATTAATGGAACCCGCACGCGAAGAACTCGCTTCGGCAATTGAGGCTACCAACTTTCAAACACCGTTTTGCCCCGTCTACCAAAACGTAAACGCCCTCCCTTCTACTGATGTGACAACTATTAAAAAGAATTTGATTGCCCAGCTTACTGCGCCGGTACGATGGACACAGTCTGTTCAAAATATGGTTGCTGGCGGAGGTAACTATTTTATTGAATGCGGGCCTGGTAAAGTTCTGCAAGGGCTGGTAAAGAAGATTACTCCTTCCGTTGAGGCAGCTAGCTTGTAAATATTTTCACGGATAATCCGTCACTACATTCTTTTAATAAAGTAGTGTTGGTCTTTTTCAAAACTGGATGAATGAAATCGGAACTTATTTCTGCGAGGGGAGTCAGTACAAATCTTCTTTCGGCTATTCGAGGATGCGGAACAATGAGGTGAGGTGTTTGTATGATTTGATTTCCGAAATATATTAAATCAATATCTAGTGTTCGTGCAGCCCATTTTTCTTCACGGGTTCGCCCTAGAGACTTCTCGATGTCAAGCATTTTATTTAATAAATCAGACGAACTCAGTTGTGTTTCAATTTGTACTGCCTGATTTAGATAGTTCGGCTGATCGGTTTTTCCCCAAGGTGCTGTTTCGTAAATCTGCGATCGCCTGACCACAAGGCCCAAGTGGCGTTCTATTTCGGCTATGCCATACCTGAGACAGACTAGCCTATCACCCAGGTTGCTTCCCAACAAAAGAAAGACATTTTCTTGTAACATAAATATTACGCGAAAGGTAACCAACCTGCTTTACTTAGCGTTCAGGTTTGTTTACTTTTGAAACTTAAATTTTACAAATGAATTTTTTTAAAACCTTTCTGGCTTCCTGCCTCGGTTCATTACTTGCCCTCGTGGTATTGGTTGTATTATTGATCGGCTTTTTCTCTGCAGCTATATCAAGTTTTTCAGATGCCGACAAGCAGGTAGTCGTTGATGAAAATTCTGTATTGCACCTAAAATTGAATGTGCCAATTACCGAAATGGAAATTGAAAACCCTTTTGAAGGTTTGCCGATACCGGGAGCAGAAGAGGCTTCAATTGGATTGCTTCCACTAAAGAGTGCGTTGACACATGCTAAGACTGATGCTGCCATAAAGGGAATATACCTTGATGTGAGTTTTTTTCAAGGTGGTTACGCGGTAGCAAAAGAGATTCGTGAGTCGATAATTGATTTCAGAAAATCGGGCAAATGGGTGATTGCCTATAGCGAGATGTATTCTGAGCCTTCGTATTATATCGCCTCTGCTGCTGACAAGGTGTTTCTCAATCCTGAGGGAGAAATTGAATTCAATGGTTTGGCAATAGAAATTAGTTTCTTTAAAAAGATGTTTGATAAACTTGAGATCAAACCAGAAATTTTCCGAGTAGGTGATTTCAAGAGTGCTGTGGAGCCTTTCTTTCTTGACAAGATGAGTGATGCCAACCGTTTGCAGCTTAAAGCACTTATCGATGAAATCAATAATTCAGTTATTCGTGAAGTCGCTGAAAGCCGAAAAATAAATGAGGAGGAGGTTAGAAAAATATCAACTCAAATGTTGGTCACAAATACGCAAGAGGCCAAACAATACAAACTTATTGACTCTCTCGTTTACTACGATCAGGTGCAACTGGATTTGAGATCACGCCTTGGTTTGAAACAAAATGCAAAGATCCCGTTTGTTAAATACAGCAAATACAAGAAAAGCTTTACTCCCTACCTCTCGACTTCCAAAAATGAAATTGCCGTTATCGTTGCCGATGGAGATATTATTCCCGGCAAGGCACAGGAGGGAAGTATTGGATCAGAAACTTTTGCTGAAGAATTGAGAAAAGCAAGGACAAATGAAAAAGTAAAAGCAATTGTTCTGCGGATCAATTCACCCGGTGGCAGCGCACTCGCATCGGATGTGATGTGGCGCGAAGTGACCCTCGCTTCCAAAGCGAAACCGGTTATTGCTTCGATGTCAAATTATGCAGCTTCAGGCGGGTATTACATTGCAATGGGCTGTGATACTATCGTAGCCCAACCCAACACAATCACTGGTTCAATCGGTGTATTTAGTGTACTTTTTGATTTGAGTAGTTTTCTGGATAAGAAAATAGGGATCACATTTGATGAAGTGAAGACTGGAGATGTTGGCGAGTTGGTTACGTTTACGCGACCACTTACAACTATGGAAAAATCAATTTGGCAAAAGAAGACTGACTTGATATATGAAGGATTTACTTCGAAGGCGGCTGCAGGTCGCCACATGCCGGTAGATCAATTGCGTAAAGTAGCTTCCGGTCGAGTGTGGGTTGGTACGCAGGCAAAAGAAAAGGGATTGGTTGATGTGATTGGTGGCTTTGACGATGCAGTACGTATTGCTGCGCAGAAAGCGAAAATTGGTGAGGACTATAAACTCAAATTTTATCCGAAACAAAAAAATTTCCTAGCGCAATGGCTGCAGGGAATGGAGGAAAATACCCGGACCAACACTATAAAAGCTGAATTGGGTGAAGAAGGATTTCAAACGTTGCAGCAGATTAAAAAAGTAAAACACTTTCAGGGCGCCCAAGCTCGTATGCCTTTTGAATTTCAATGGAAATAATTGATTTTAAACTTATGATCAGGAATAATTGGACTCACGAAGAAATAGCAGAAATTTATAACGCCCCTGTACTTGAATTAATTTATCGTGCTGCAACGGTGCATCGCCAACACCACGATGCACAAGAAGTTCAGGTTTGTACTTTGCTTTCTGTAAAGACAGGTGGCTGTCCGGAAGACTGTGCTTACTGTCCGCAGGCGGCACGTTACCACACAGATGTGAAAGTACATAAACTGATGGAAGTGGAGGAGGTAATGCAAAAAGCAATCGAAGCTAAGGAGACGGGAAGCACGCGCTTTTGTATGGGCGCAGCTTGGCGTGAAGTTCGCGACAATAAGGATTTTGATAAAGTACTTGATATGGTTAAGGGTGTGAGCACTCTTGGTATGGAAGTTTGTTGCACGTTAGGAATGCTCTCGAATGAACAGGCAGAAAAACTTAAAGCTGCCGGACTCTATGCCTACAATCATAATTTAGATACCAGCGAAGAGTTTTACGGTGATATAATTTCTACACGTACCTATAAGGACAGACTTGACACACTGGAGCATGTACGCAAAGCAAAAATTTCTGTTTGCTCCGGCGGAATCATCGGGATGGGAGAAGGTGAGGGAGACCGTATTGGAATGTTGCTAACATTGGCAACGTTACCAGAGCATCCTGAGTCAGTTCCTGTCAATGCTTTGGTTCCGGTAGAAGGCACTCCGCTTGAAGATCAGGAGAAAGTTTCAGTTTGGGAAATGGTGCGTATGATTGCAACAGCAAGAATTATTATGCCACGTGCTATGGTACGCCTTTCGGCTGGACGTGTACGCATGACACTTGAAGAACAAGCTCTTTGTTTCATGGCGGGAGCCAACAGTATTTTTGCCGGCGACAAACTTTTGACAACACCCAATCCAGGGACTATTCTGGATCAGGCGATGTTTCAAGTACTCAATTTAAGGCCAAGGCAAGCCTATAAAAATTTGGAGAAAGTCAGCGCTTAAGGTTCAGAATCTTTTCTAACAGGTTCCCCAAAAGCAACAGAATCCAGTCATGAGACCGGTTGTAAAACCAATTAGATAAATGACATCTGAGGGCGAAAGAAAACCAAGCGTATAGTAATTGGTGTGGGAGAGATTTTTCATAGAAGCTGGTTAAGAATTAGGTTTAGGATCAAATTTGGAATTGGTGTAATCAGTATTTCCTCTCATCACTTTTGAGAGATATAAAGAAAGGCCAATTGCCATGTGTCAAATATTATACGTAGGCCGCCTACTCACAAGCTCCGATAGTACATTGTCAGGAAAACCGTGCAGGTAAATCGTCAGGTAAATTTTATCTTTAAAAATGAGGAAGCTCAATTTTTTACTTGTAGATGATGAGGTCTTGGTACGCGAAGGGGTTCGTGCTCTTTTGAGCGGAGAAGATTTTGTGAAACAAATAGTTGAAGCTGGCAATAAAAATGAATTTGAACTAGTTATCGCAACTCACCCCATTGACATTGTTCTACTGGACTTTCGTTTGTTAGATACTAACGGGTTTGAGTTGTTGAAAATACTGAAAAAGCAAAAAGTAGAACCCAAAGTTATCATGCTCACCGGGTTTGAAGGGCCGGAACTGATCATCAATCTTTTGAAAGTTGGAGTAGACAGTATTGTTTTTAAACTGGACGGCTACAGAGAAATTTTCAAAGCGATTAATGGAGTTATGGAGGCACGAAATTATTTACCTGAAAAAATTCTTACTATGATAAGAGAGCGTGCTCACCTGCTGGATGATACTCCACCTGTGCAACTTACTTTTCATGAAAGAGAGTTGCTGAAGGCGATTGCCCGAGGCCTAACTACAAAGGAAATAGCCACCGTGCTGAAGTTGCCTGAAACCACGGCAGAGACCTATCGCATCAGGCTAATAAAAAAGATGCGAGTACCTAACACCGCTGCATTACTGGCTTATGCATTTAGAAATGGAATGCTTTGATGTTTTCAAATCTTGTACTTTACGGTTGCCAGTAATCCTTTCTCACCCTGACGGAAGGAGAGATGTGCGTTAATGGCCTGTGTTCTCATTTTTAAGGTATTGTGCTTACTTTCTAGTCGCGCGATTTGTTCTTGCAGCATCGAAAATGCGCTGCCATCGTCTTCCACTTCAATAGTCAACTCCTCCTTTTTCCAAATCAGACGAACCCATACGTGCCATGCGGCCGAGTGCTTGAAAGCATTATGTATCAGCTCTTGCACAACTCTATATAGGTGCTTTTTTATTTGCGTCGTTGTTTCTGTTTCGTCACCTGAATTTTCAAAGTGCACCTGCCCTTGACCATCTTGCTCCAGATTTTTGCAGAGCAGTTTAATACTAACCTGAAATGAATCGTTCATTATGTTCACGGGCATAAGCTTGCGCGAAATACTGCGCACTGAAGAAACCATTCCCTGAAAATCGCTACGCATTTTCAACAGCAGCGACTCGATTTCTGCAGGATGATTAGTTGCGCGATCCAGCCTATCGAGGTGTAATGAAAAGATTGTCAGCTTTTGGATCAGCTCGTCGTGTATTTCGGCGCCCATTTCCCTTGCGATTTGCTCGCAAACTTCCGCGGTGCGCGTGGCGATTTCGGTTTCGTATTTTTGCTTGGTAATAATTCGTAGGTGACTAAACATAATTTTCGGTTACGCAAAGATAAACCTACGTATTGATTTTAAATTTCTTAAAAGACTAATCGATAACAAACCTGCAGACCATGAAGGGTTCCATAATTTTTTTGCTGTTCACCGCACTTATTCTCCTGCCATCCGGTTTGAATGCCCAGAAAATTGATTCTTTAAGAAAAGTTCTTGATTCTTCTTTCGGAATAGATAAATATGAGGTTCTCTATGATCTAGCTTATGAATATTCCGATGTAAATGACTCCATTTCATTAGTATATGCAGCCCAAGCCTATGATCTCGCCTTAAAACTTGGAGATAGCACCCGAATCATTAGAAGCGGCAGAATACACGCTGGTGAATTGAGAAGGCTGGAAAGAATAGACGAAGCCATTCTAGTTGCTCAATACGTGTTGAGAATAGCCAGGCGGTTCAAGAATTCAGACGAAATAAAAATGCTGTTGAATTCACTGGCGCTTTCGCACACCTTTAAAACAGAGTATGACAAAGCACTAACGTATAATTTTGAGTCTTTGCTTATTCGTGAAGCGGAACGAGATGAGAAGGAAATTAGCATTACTCTAAATAATATTGGCCTAATCTATTATAAGCTTAACGATTATAGTAAGTCACTTAGCTACTATAAGAAATCTTTAGAAACTAAGAAGCGAATAGATGACAGGCATGATCTCGACCGGTTATTGATTAACATGGGCTTGTGCCTGAATGCCATGGGAGATTACGCTGGAGCGAAAAGATACATCAATGCGGGGTTGAGCGAATGCCAAGAGAAATGCTCAGATCAGATTACTATTGAAGGTGAGCTTGGCCTTGGTGTTTCAAGCCTTAAAGATTCTTATAAAGAATCGTTAAGGCACTTTGAGCACTCATATGCTGTAGCCAAGCGAATTGGCAATTACCGGTTTCAGGCTGAGAATATGGTGTACTTTGCCAAATTACACTTGATTCATAAGGATTATGAAAATGCAAAAAAATATTTGAAGGAAGCTGAATGTATCTCAATGCAGCACAGATATGGTTATATATTAATTGAGACTTATGAGTTGTTTTCTAAACTGTATAAAATTAATAGTGACTATAAGAATACCTCCGTATATCAATCAAAATATATAGCTCTTAAGGATAGTCTTTACAGCGATAAGTTAATCAGTAACCTTGCACTGGTTCAAACAGCTTACGAAGAGCGAGAGAACATTAAGGCTATAGCTGATAGAGACGAGGTACTTTCATTAAAAGAAGAGCTCATTAAAAAGCAAAACTTAGAAACGGCCTTAATGGCTTCAACTATTATGATGTTAACGGTGGTAATTGCCATGCTTTACAGAAGTTATCGCAACAAACTTTTGAACAATATCAGATTGGAGCAAATAGTGAAGGAGCGAACGGAAGAATTGCGAGGAAATAACAGCGAATTGGTTGGCGCATTTCGACAGCAAAACTTGCTATTGCAGCGAGCTGAAAAGGATGGGCGAGGCATTGTTGCGAGTATCACCGGACTATGTAATGCGGCTCAGCTTGATCTCAGTGATGAAAAAGCAAGGGAATACATTCATATGATTGACGATAGGCTCACCAAACTAATCATTCACTTTCAGGTCTTGAAGTCAGAGAGTGAGGCATTGAATAAAATCAATAGCTAATTGGCCTTAGAAGCTGGCGCAATTGACAAGACACAAAACCATTAACGAGTCATAATCAAACGACTCGTTAATGGAGATTAGACAAAATCGGATCAATACTTGTCTTCAGAAACAAGTCCGCCGATTGGCTCGCTGTCCTGATTTCTCTGCTTCATTTCTTTGGTCGCTTTCTTTCCACCTTTTGATGATGATGTGAACGCGAATGATAAAGCAACGACCGCAGAGATTACAATCAATGTTAATACTTTGGTTTTCATAACATTTAGTTTAAAAATTTATTTAACTACTAACTTCCTTTGGTAGCAGAGCCTCCGCCACCAGCAGTATAAACTCCATCCTTTGGCTTGATAACTTCTTCAGTGCAGGAAGAAAGAGTCAAGGCCAGTGATGCCATCAGAGCGAAAATGTAGATTAGTTTTTTCATGTTGTTTTTGGTT
>Ga0206934_1007_pt1 | contig 73049 bp, 68 predicted proteins | sample Alteio_BWOrgHeat_16_FD_152932 | JGI IMG/M metagenome (GOLD analysis project Ga0206934, IMG submission 152932) | Enriched cells from forest soil in Barre Woods Harvard Forest LTER site, Petersham, Massachusetts, United States -... | ecosystem: Environmental > Terrestrial > Soil > Temperate forest >...
GGAAAGCTGAACAATTGAAGATTCGAATAAAGCCGGCTCAAGTTTCTCCATTAATTTTAAACCATAGATCACTTTACTCTCGGCATCGCTCTGAACCTCCTTGCCAAGTACACTGTCCATGGTATATTCCTTTACCACATCTTTTTCTACAGCCTCTTTATTCTTCATGAGCGAAGATTGCAGTGTGTCCCGATATCCCTGATACATCCGGTTGGAAACAAAATACCAAATCACCAGCAGCCCGACCGTAAAGGCAGTAACAGACAACAAACTGAAAATATGGAACTGGTTAATCAACACAATCAAACCCCCTGCAACGGTACTGGCCAAAGCAAAGACGAAACCTTCAATTTTAGTTTGAACGTCAATTTTAATAGCCTTATCAATAGGCACATAATAGAATTTGAAGATTGGCGCATCCAATGCATCGCGCAATGAGTTGATAAACAACTTGCTCATCGCAATCGCTATGAAGAAATAGACTGCATTCTGACCAGATACTACTTTATCAAACCCGAAAAACGAGCCCAGAGCTAATGCAGCGACGGTAAAAATTACCAACACGATGGGGTTGATAATCATAGCCACACGCAAACCGTAATCCTGGGCAATGCGGTCGGTAATAAATGTGGTAAACAAAAACCCAAAGATCACGATCGTAGCCTCGAACAAGCTAAGGAAAATGGGCATTGAGTCATTATTAAACTGAACCGTAGTCACGTTATAAAATGAATAATCCACAAATCGCAATGCTGTAAGCGACACAACAATAAATGCAGCCATCAACAGAATGTACTTGTTGGATAAAAACTGGCCAACCGATAGTTTCTTGATGTCCGATTCGGCCTGAGCGAGCGTACTTCCCTTGCCCAAATACCTGCTGCTAAGAATATAGAATACAACCAAATAGCCGATGATACTGAAAAGCCCTATTGTATAGAGCGATTCTACCTTAACACCGTAGGTCAATAAAATCGGGATGGTGAAAAACGCTATTATCGAAGCTATGTCCGTCCCCACATCCACACTACCAATAAGCCGCTTACCGACCCTGACGTTGAACATACGGCCAAATGCCCCCCAGAAAACCAGCTGGGTTACAAATGTGAATGGAAGAATGAGGGTAAAGCCAAACTGGTACAGCGTTTTTACGTCTGTTACAAACCGGCTTCCAAATTCGATAAAGGCTGTGAGCCCGACTAAGAGTAAAAGGTTAAAAATGGCGAGGACAGAAAAAGGAACCCGTCCTTGCATAAAATTGTAAAAAACAGTGATTACGATACCAAAAACGCCGGAGGCAACCAGCGCCACAGGTAGGTCATCTTTTTCACTGAAGTATTGCAAAAACAAGGATTGGGAAGCAACCGAAACCGTTGCCAGAAATAAGCCCATCAGAAAGCTCATGATCAGTAATAACCCTACAGGACCAGTCTCGTCTGGTTCCACATCGAGCATTTTCCAAAAGCGCTGAAGCATGGTTTACAGGTTTAGACCCTAAATCTTACACATTTTGTCGAAAAATACAACAAAAACGCGTTCACATATACATGTGGTTATTGCCTAATAATTAATAACTTGTAACAATTGGCACCAAAAGTGAACTGCAGTTCGTCGAAAACCCTTTGTTTTATACTAGTGTAATAAATAATAGAGAAATAAATTTGCCAATCGGCTACCGTTGTAAAAATTTACTGCTACCATGAGAAAATTGTTTGTATTCCTGTTTTTGTTCACAATCCTGTCGAGTGTCGCCCTATGTCAAGACAGCAAAAAGTTAGCTGAGGCACAAAAGCTATTTGCCATAAAAAGTTACGATAAGGCCTTACCATTATATGTAGAGGCAATCCAGTCGGGGGTGAAAGATCCTCTGGCAAACTATCAAACGGGAGTATGTTATTTGAAGCAGCAAAACATTGATGATCAGGTCAAAGGCATTCCTTATTTTGAAACAGCTTTAGCTAATGGAAAGGGTCTTCCTGCAAACCTTCGACACGATCTTGGCCAACTATATCTGAAAAATGAGCAGCTTGACAAGGCACTTCAAACCTTTACAGCTTATAAGGATGCCTCTAAAGCCGACCCAAAAGCACGCGCAATCGCTGATAAGGCCATAGAGATTTGCCATAATGCCATAGCGCTGATGTCGGTGCCCAGAAATTTTACGGTTCATAGTTTTTCGGGCTCAGTTAATACCAAATACACCGAATACAACCCAACAGTATCAGCCGATGAAAGTGTGATCGCTTTTACCGCCCTGCGCCCCAATACAGGCAGGACACGTTCAGCCGACAAGTTCATAGAGGAAGTTTATGTATCATACAATAAATCAGGAGGTTGGTCAGAACCAGCGCTTGTTCCCATCTCATCCGAGTACAACGTCGGTACCGCCGGTATTTCGCCCGACGGCCAAAAGATGATGATATTCATTGGTGGCGCAGCCGATCCGGGCAGCCTTTACCAAATCACTAAAGATGGCGATGGTTGGTCAAAACCAAGTCTGCTGGCTGGAAGTATTAACTCTAATAGCATGGAAACCACATGCAGTATTACACCGGATGGTAAGACTATCTATTTTGCAAGCGATCGCAATGGTGGCAAAGGAGGTCTCGATATTTGGAAAACCGAATTGAAAGCCGATGGCAAATGGGGTACACCGGTCAACCTAGGCCCCGAGGTAAACACGGCAGCCAACGAAGATGCGCCCTTTATTCACCCTGATCAGAGAACGCTGTTCTTCACGTCTGACGGGCATAATACCATGGGCGGAAACGATATTTTCAAGTCTATTTTGGTCAATGGCAAGTGGACCAAGCCGGAAAACATGGGATATCCGGTGAATACCACTGCAAACGATAACTACTTCACACTACTGGCCGATGGTAAGCGTGCCTATTTTTCTTCAGATAGAAAAGGAGGGCAAGGCGCTCAGGATATCTATTACATCGATATGCCTGAAAACGCATCAACAGTTCCACTGACAATGATCAAAGGGAAAATCTTAAATGGAGAAACTGGCAAGCCAATGCCAACCAAAATGTACGTGATTGATAAAGACACTAAGAAAGATGTCGAGTTTGTTTACGATCCAGACCCCAAAACCGGCGATTACCTGATCATCTTGCCTCCTGCTAAGAATTATGATATCGTAATTGAATCGGAGGGGTTCCTGCCTTATACTCTTAATGTGAACATCCCTAACCAAGACTATTTCTATGAGCTTTACCAGCAAATTACCCTCAAAACCATCAAGCAGTTTGATGTGGTAGTTGGTCAGGAAGTATCAGTGAAAAATGCGTTTTACGATACCCAGCAAGATGTAAAGACGGATCTACGAAAATCACATGAGGCTCAGTTAGTGAAAAGTGGCAGTGTGGATGTTTATGATATGATGCTCGACTTGATGGCTTCCAATGACAAAGAAGGAATCAGCTATCTGGTGAGTTTAATTGAGCATTCAGACCCAGTAGAATCAGTGAACTTCGATGACAAAGAAAATACAAAGATTGAAGTCGCCGCACGTACTTATTATTACGATGAAAGTGATGAGAGCAAGTTTGAACAAAAGCAGGTAGAGGGGAAAACTGTCTTTTCATTGCCAACAATGATCGTAACTGAAGAAGCAAAACGGTTAAAAGAACAATCTGTAAAGGCGGTGTCTTATGACAAGGCATTGCTCGACAAGTTCGTAAAGATCTTTTTCGATCAGGGCAAAAGTGACTTGAAGGATCAATACAACACACAGTTGAATGATATTCTTAAGGTGATTAACTCTAACCCCGGGCTTGGGATTGAGATATCAGGCTTTGCATCTGCCGAGGGTACTGAAGAGGCTAACCGCGAGCTTTCCAACAAACGCGCCATTACGGTGCTTGATTATTTCAATCATCAAGGAGTTGTGCGCAGACGTATAATTGCAAAAGGATATGGCGCCACAAAGGATCAAACTGTATCTAAGGAGGAAGGCCGTCGAGTGGAAGTACGTGTAGTAGCTGTGAAGTAACCTGTTAGAAGCCGTCATCTTCTTTCTTGGCGTCCTTTTTAGGGTCTTGCTTTTTCTCAGGTGCTATCGGCTGTGTTTTGGCTTTTTCTTTCTTTTTGAATAATCCTCCCCCTTTTTTCTTCGATGGCACTGGCGCTGATGGAGTCGTTGTAACAGCCGATCTAGCCTGAGATGGCTGAACGGCAGTAGAATCATATTCCTCAAATTGATCGGGGGCGACTGACTTAACCTGTGTCGAATCAATTTCCTGTTTGGGTTTCTTTTTAAACAAGCCTTTTAGTTTCTTGAAAAAGCCTTGCTTCGACTTTTTCTCAGTAGCAGTCGATGCTTTAACATTGCTCTCCTCCTTCGATTCATTCATGGCAAGCCGTACATCAGGTAATACAAGAATGTCACGGAAGTACCACATGTAATTATCCTGATCGAGGTTGAATTTTTCTTTCTCTTTCGAAATGACATACACGCTATCCTCCGACTCCTTCGGTTTTGAAGAGGCCGTAGCCTTCATTGTGTCAGTGACGCTTCGAGCGGCACTATCAAGGGCCTTTCTGATATCGAGTGAATCATCCTCTTTCTTAGGATACACCGGCTTCATCGAAACTGTTTGCAATGCCTTTAATGCCTGACGGTAAGTTCTTTTTGGTAAAAGTAAATAGCGATCTTTCCTGACACGTCTTTCCGGCGGAAGCGAAGGTCCGGGCATAACTACGCTTCTTTCCCAACTGGAGTCACGAGCTGGCAATGTCAAGGTCTTATTATTACTCGCTAAAATTTCCCGAGGCTGATTCTTGTTCTCGTTGTAAAAAACGAACGTCTCTTTTTGCGTTGGCTTATCAAAAATGAAAGCACTTTGGTAGGCAGGGCAAATCACTCGCTGCGTATTGCAACCTATAAGCGCGCAGGCACACGCGAGGAAGTAGAGTAAAGCCCGGGTCATTCCAATAGGATGATCACAATTTGTAAAAGTAAAAAATTAACCTTAGTTATCCCAAGTTGGCTGTTAATGTAACCAAAGTACATCATTTCGATAATCAGTTTACTTACCTTTTTTAGGCTTTGTTTTACTTAAGGGTCTCTTAGGAGCAACCAAACCATACGATTTATCAATGAGCTCTTTCACTAGTTTATCAGAAAGCGTACGATCCATTAGCACTGTATTCCAGTGCTTTTTGTTCATGTGATAGCCGGGCTGTATTGCCGGATATTGCTCACGCAATTGTAAGGCTTCTTCCGGGTCGCACTTCAAATTGACTCCCTCAAAGCTTTCCACATCGGTGATAGCAAAAATTTTTCCATTCACTTTAAAAACGAGTGTGTCTTCGCCGAACGGAAACTCTTCGGTTACACCGCTCTTAATCAGGCAGTAATCACGAAACGATTCGAGATTCACAAGAATCGTTTAACAATGAAGAAAATTATACTCAGAAGAAAAATAATAATGGCAAGCCGGTTTATACCATGCATTATTTTAAGGTTGATGTTCGAAGGGCGATCCTGACTTTTCTTACGGAAGAAATAGCCTCCTATCTCGCCTAACGAAAAGAACTCTCTTACTGACATTTTCTTTTTTGGTTCCGGCTCATTTTCCATGTATTAAACTTTAGTTACTTCCTGCACTTCAATCCAATTACTGTCCTCTTTAATCAATTCAATCAGCTGGTCTACTGCTTGCGCTGTGGGGACGTTTCGTTTCACTACATCTTTGCCTCTGTACAATGTAATCCGTCCTGGCCCTGAGCCAACATAGCCATAGTCAGCATCAGCCATTTCGCCCGGGCCATTTACAATGCAGCCCATAATTCCAATCTTGATCCCTTTCAGATGGCTTGTGCGCAATCGGATTTTAGCTGTTGTTTCTTGTAAGTCAAAAAGCGTGCGACCACACGACGGACAAGAGATATATTCGGTCTTTGATATCCGGGTGCGTGTAGCCTGCAAAATATTAAACGCAGTTTCATTAACAATCTTGTCCGGACCGCAATTTTCAGCTGAAATAAAAACTCCGTCACCGAGCCCGTCAATAAGCAATCCGCCAATATCTGTGGCTGAATAAAGCTGCAAAAGTTCAACAGAAAGATTGCGATACGTGCGGCTAATAATGACCGGTGTTTTACATTCGCGATCGATCAGATCAACAAACAGTCTTCGTTGCTCAGCAAGTCCGTGATCGTTGTTGGCATTAATTATCAAAACTACCGTATTGTCATTTTTCAGCTTCGAAATCAATTCATCATTGATATCCGTCAATGTTACGTAACAGAAATTCAACTTATCTGAAAGAGTTTGGGCATTCAGGTACTCAGTAGCTCCCATTCGGGGATATGCACGATCAATATTCTTTTGGTCGAGCCATGTTTTGTAATTATAAATCAAACCGAGTGTGCCCGGAATTTCGAAGTCGATTTTTTTATCGCCCAAAAAAATAAAATCACATGCCATGTCACCGATGTTCCATTTATCTAATGGAACGGAGTATTGATATCCCAGAGAAAACAGTGACGCTGGTGTTATCTTTTCTTTTGAAGAGAAATCTGCAATAACTCGAGGCACGTGATGCTGGCCTCCAATAGTTAGCACTTCCTTGGTATGCCGTCGGGTGTATTCAAACGGGTTGATAGGATAGTTTTCTATCTCGGGGATTGTAACCGTCGACTTTCTGTGAACATATCGATCAGCCAATTCCTGTGCGACAGGTACTTCGGCTTCAGGTTCTTCAGTGAGTGAAACGCGAATTGTGTCGCCCAAGCCATCTTCCAGCAACGTACCAATCCCAACCGACGATTTGATTCGCCCGTCTTCCCCATCCCCAGCTTCGGTAACACCGAGATGCAAGGGATAAGGTTGAAATTTTTCATCATCAAGTTTTTGTACAAGTAGCCGATAAGCCTGCACCATCACTTGAGGGTTGCTCGCCTTCATTGACAAAACAATATTATAATAATTCAGGTCCTCGCAAATACGCAAAAATTCAAGTGCGCTCTCGACCATGCCCAGCGGTGTGTCACCATATCGACTCATGATCCGATCTGAAAGCGAGCCATGATTGGTACCTATGCGCATGGCAGTACCATACTCTTTGCAGATTTTTACAAGCGGAGTAAATTTCTTGCGGATACGTTCTAATTCGTCATCGTAGGACGCATTTGTATATTCAATTTCTTCAAATTTTTTCTTATCCGCATAGTTGCCCGGATTCACGCGCACTTTCTCGACAATGCGAGCTGCAAGTTCTGCCGCGTTTGGTGTAAAATGAATATCTGCGATGAGCGGAGTTTTATAACCCTGCCTTCGCAATTCATTTTTTATTTCCTGAAGGTTTTGCGCTTCCTTAATACTTGGCGCCGTAATCCGCACATACTCACATCCTGCTTTGATCATCCGAATGGTCTGCTCAACCGATCCCTTAGTGTCCATCGTATCAATTGTAGTCATCGATTGAATGCGAATAGGGTTGTCTCCGCCCATAGGCACATCACCAATATTCACTACACGGGTTTTCCTGCGGCTGTATTCGGTAAGACTGTCGCAGTACTTGCGCAAGTTTGTAATCTGATCGTTCACGAAAATTATTTTCAATTCAAAGATAATGCATTCATCTTGCAAGCCGCAAGTATTCACACACACCGTGTCACGTTTTATGCAATATCCAAAAGTCGTCATAAGCGATAGTCCCTGCATCTACAAGCTCCCTCACCACTTCAATAAAGAGCTCCTTATCACGGGCAGCTACAGCAGTTTCCAACTCATCCAGATTCATTGGCTTTTGATTCAGTAAATAAATTACCTGCTGTGAATAGTCTTTTAAGGTGGAGTTATTTTCCAGTTTCTTTTTACCAATACACACATCACAAAATCCGCAAGTCTCAAATGTCACTTCATCAAAATATTCCTGGATAATCTGCATTCTGCATCGGTGGCTTTGCTCTACATAATCTATCATCGATTCCATCTTGTCGAAATGGAGTTGTCTTCGTTTCTCGAATTCCTTTTTATCAATTGGCAGTCGATCAGCATCTTGTCTGGGCATGATAAAAACTACTTGTGGCGAGTCTGATGCAGGCTCATAAACAAGCAGTTGCAATTGATGAAGCTTCTGCAATTCTGCTTTTACTTCTTTAGCATTTGTTTTCAGGGCACGCGCTACATTGATTTCAGAGATAGTAATAAATTCAGAAAACAGCTCAGCTCCGTATAGTCGCAACAACGATTTTACTATAGGGTCAAAGCGGACATTGGCTACCTGAAATTCATATATATGCTTCTTATCGATAGAGAAATGCAACCGTGATGGGCGGTGAAATCCTTCGTTTAGCAAAATGAGTCCACATTCTTCCAATTTCTTCAAAGCAGGATGAGCCGCCGCCGGTTTGAGGTTATATTGCTTACAAAAAATGTCGAGGTCAAAATCATAAGCTTCTCCTCCACTGCCAATCGCGAGTTGGTAAAAGTTTGCCAATGCCTGATAAATTATTTTGATATAAGCCAGATCAGGCTGGGCCAGCTCCGTTTTGTGCTGTAGCGTAAGCACATCTACTTCATGAAAAACAAGAGTGGAGTAACTTCTCATGCCATCGCGTCCTGCCCTACCCGCTTCCTGGTAATAGGATTCCATACTTTCGGGAAGGTCTAAATGAATTACTGTTCTTACATCTGGTTTATTGATGCCCATACCAAATGCATTAGTCGCCACCATCACACGAACACTATTATTCAACCAGCTGAGTTGCCTTGTGTTGCGCTCTTCTGCAGCGAGCCCCGCATGGTAAAATGCAGAACTGATTTTATTCTGACTCAAAAATTTTGAAACTCCTTCGGTGGCTTTGCGCGAACGAAGATAAACGATGGCAGAGCCAGGGACTTTTTTAAGGATTGCGAGTAGCTGCTTTTCTTTCGTTTCGGTCTTGCGCACGACTAATGAAAAGTTTTCGCGCACAAAACTCTTTTGAAAATGCACGACATTTTTCAATTGAAGGTGAGCAACAATATCGTCTCTCACTCGCTTTGTAGCAGAAGCAGTCACTGCCATGAACTGAATCCCCGATTTTAGTTCGCGGAGGTGAGCTATTTGTAAATAAGGCGGCCGAAAGTCATAGCCCCACTGTGAAATACAATGAGCCTCGTCAACAGCGACGAGACTAACGTTCATCTTTTTGAAACGCTCCTGAAAAATTTCTGTTTGTAGCCGTTCAGGGGAAACATAGAGAAATTTCTGCTTGCCATAAACACAGTTATCAAGAGCAATGTCGATCTCCTGTCGGGTCATTCCCGAATAGATCGCAGTTGCATCTATGCCTTGCTTTTTTAATTGCTGTACCTGATCCTGCATCAATGCAATGAGTGGCGTTATGACAATGCACACACCATCTTTCATCAACGAGGCCACTTGAAAGCATATAGATTTACCTGCGCCAGTTGGCAGGATCGCCAGAACGTCATTGCCCTTCAGGTAAGCCGCAATGATCTCAGCTTGCGGGGAGCGAAAACCAGAATAGCCCCAGTATTTCTTAAGTACTTCTAAAGGAGTCAATAAATGAATGTTTGCCAATCTCAAAGTTAGCAAAACAGCAGTCCAAGAGTGCTGGTTATTTTACAGCGCCTTGCAATAATTTAAGACCTGTTTCACCGAGATGTTTGCGTAGAATGCTTTTGTATTCGGGGGTGTTTGTGTAACCACCATTCGCTTTGAAAAATTCATCAAGAATGGGTTGCCAATCGCTGTTCGTGGGCATTACAAATCCAAATTTTTCTGAAGCCACATCACCTACCGGATGTCGTTTCAATGGCTTACGTTGTTGTACTGCCTCAAGGTAAAACGCCAGGTCCAGGTAAGCAAAACCGTTAGCACCGGAAGTAATTTTCTCAAGTGTCTCCTGGCTGGTGGCTGTAAATGTAACCTTCATGGCCGGAAAGTACTTTTGTTTCAATTCATTAATCCTTTTTTCGTTGAGTGTTCCCTTCGCTGTGTAAGCAGTAAGTCTTGCAAATGAAGTAGAGAGGTCCTCTAATTTTTCCAATGTGGGCACATTATTTTGAGTAATAAGAAACACAACGTTGGTGATATAAGGTGGGCTAAACTTCACTTCACGCTTTCGTTCTTCAGTGATGGTAATATTTCCCAAGCCAAGCACCCCCCCATTGGATGCCTTCACCTTATCATACATGCCTTTGAATGACTCTCCATCTCCCACAAGCTGAGAGGTAAGCTTTACGTTTTTCTTTTCATTGACATATTTCACAAAATCACCTATGATGTCAACACAGACCCCTGTCAGTTTTCCATTCTCTTTGTAAACGAAACCAAACGTTTCAACATACGCTAATGAGATTGAGCCCTCACCTTTCGCTTTTACCTGGGCCCAGCTATCGCCGGTGTAGCCCTGAGAGAACGCTGTTGTTAAGACAATTAACATTCCAAAACAGAAAGTCAAAGACTTTTTCATAGAAATTTAGTTTATGTGAATATTGTTCAAGTTAAATTATGAACCAAGCACAAGGTAATATCTAAGTGCTTTTTAAAACAAGATTGCAGATTACCAGGATAAATTTTCTTTGTTAAGAAATGACGCTATCCCTTTTTTACAGTCATCTGATGCCCGCATCTCAGCATTCATTTTTGTCGCGTATGATAATGCTTCGTCCAATGATTGAGATTGCACCCTATCAATCATCTGCTTCGTCATTGCCATTGAATGACCCGAGTTATTTTTGATCAGGCGCTGTGCAAACTCTGCAGTCTTGCTTTCAAGTTGATCTTTTGAAACCAAAAAATTCACAAGTCCAAAGCCGACTGCGTCATTGCCTTGCGCCAACTCTCCACTTAGCAACAGGTGTTTGGCCTTCTGCTCTCCTATTTTTCTAATCAGGAAAACCAGAACAATAGCCGGGATAAAACCAATCTTCACTTCCGTATAGCCAAATTTTGCTTCAGGTACCGCAAAGACAAAATCACAAACCGTTGCCAATCCGCAACCGCCGGCTAATGCATGGCCTTGCACCTGAGCAATCACAACTTTCTTCGACTGATATATCTTCAGAAACAACTCTTTTAAATGATTCGAGTCAGTCAGATTTTCTTCGAAAGAAAAATGCTGAAGTTGTTGTAGATAAGCCAAATCAGCACCGGCACAAAAAGCATCGCCATTCGCCCTAAGTACAATTACTTTTACCATTGGGTCGCTTTCCGCATTTGTTAATGTTTCTTTTAGTCCTGCTACCAATTCAAAACTCAACGCATTCCTTTTTTCTGGACGGTTGAGCGTTATGTAGCCAATTCGGTCCTTCACTTCGTATAAAACTAAATCCATAAGTTATTTTAAAATAAAAGCTCCTTGTTCTATGACTGAATATGTTGATGCACTTGGTTTCAAACTCCGGATAGCATCTATCCAACGTTTCGAATTTGTGCCATCAAAAATAATCTGCTCTGCTCTAATTTCCGTTAATTGTTTTTTATTTAACGAATTATTGCTTACGACAAGGTAGTCACAAGAAAAATTCAAAGGCAATTTCGCATTTCTATTGTTAACTCTGGCAACAGTTTTATCCTTCCACTGATAATAATCAATACCATTGAATACTCTAACAAATGGAACGAAGCTGCTGGTTTGTGAAACCCCCTGAGTCAGTCGATTTGGTGAAATATGAAACCTAATCCGATCTTCATCTACTTTCAACAAGGAGTCACAAACAAAGTAAGATTGCCCACGATCTACAAACTCAATAGCCTGATGTTTATTAATACTATAAACTATTAATTGTTTTTGGTCGATCGATTTGAAGAAATGTTGCCATTGCATAATCGTATAGATCAGCACAAATCCAAAAGCAAAATACAACCAACGAATAGATTTGAATTCGACAAGTAAAATCAAGGCAACGATGATCGACACCAGCAACAAACACTGAAATGTTGTTATATGAATATTGTTGATCAAACTTATTGGCAAAGCCTCAGTTTTAAATACGGTCCAATTCAAGGCTTTGATCAGCCACTCTAAAACTATCCCTGTTAGCGATGCCAAAGGCGAAATAAAACTAATAGCCAGCAGGAATATTCCCACCAATAAAACCAAAGTAGAAAGAGGGATTACAAATAGATTCGAGATCAGAAAATAGATTGGAAACTGATGAAAATAAAGTAAGCCAAGAGAAAAGGTGGCTATTTGTGCTGCAATTGATACACACGTGATCTGCCACATCCAGTTGCCGAGCCTGTTTTCGATGCTCCACAAATTATACAGCGGCCGTTGCAGATAAACTATTCCGATCACGGCCAAGTAAGACAATTGAAACCCAACTGACATGATCAAGTAAGGATTGTAAATCAGGAGTACGAAAACTGAAGCCGCTAGTGTGTTGTAAATATTAGTGCGTTTGCCAAATGGCCGGGCAACAGCAATAAATGAAAACATTGTTACCGCCCGCAGTACTGATGGTGAGTTGCCAGTAACGAACGAAAAAGACCATAAAGACATTAAACTAATCACAGCCACCAGCCATTTGCTTCCCTTGTATTTGTCCAATGGCTTGAATAGAAATAGGATGATTGCATAAATGATCCCAACGTGCATACCTGAAACTGCAAGCACATGCATAGCACCACTGGCGGCGTAGGCATTCTGTAAATCATTATCAATACCATCAGTTACACCCAAGACCAATGCTATCGCAATGGCTCGTTCGTCATCGCCATGTACAAATTCGTTCAATTTTTTCATAGACCACGAGCGAGCCAGATGCGAATAATAGATAAATCCTGGCCTCGAGTTAGGTTGGATAAATTTTACATCGCTCGATTGAACATACTGCTGATGAGAAATATTTCTAAAGCTAAGAAAGCGCTTGAAGTCAAATTCACCAGGATTGGCAGGAGGCCTAAGTTCCTGTGGATTTCCCCTCACCAAAATCTTGTCACCGTACTGCCAGCTAAGTGAAGGTTGCTCTTTTTTGGAGACATAGAGCAAAAGTTTTCCAGTGATTGGTTGCCATTGCTTGGTTTTTACATTTGTGATCTCTACCTCAACTTTCCATGAATTTGCCTTCTCTTCCGGCACACTCCTGACTACAGCCTCATAAGCTTCTATCGGTTGTATAATTTTTGATAAGTGATTTTCATCTTCGGCATTAGTAAACAGAAGCAACCTGCAGTACCCAAGGAAAAAGATAGCCATCAATCCCAGCAGGCCAGAACAAAACATCATCCGTTTTTCAGATAAGAAGAATCGAATACTAAAAAAAGCTACAGATAGAAAAATGATTAGACTAACTGCAAAGCGAAATGAAATAAGGACGGGGAAATAAACTCCCGACAATACACCTCCCGTGAAAAACCCGGCTATGCGAAGCATCGGGTACGGAATCCATTTTAGCATCTGCGGTTGTGATTAGGTAATCGTTGTGCGCAAAATACTAAAACAACGTTCAAGTAGTCAGGTATGATTAGCCGCTGTGACCTTCTACCAAAATCATTTTGGATTTGGCGGTTCGATGCCGCAAGGCTTTAGCGGGTGCATACTCCTCTGAAGCCCACCAACTCTTTGCCAAAGTAGAATTCGGAAATTCAAGCACAACAATCCGCTGTGGGTCCCAGCCACCTTCCAATGTTTCGGTTTTGCCACCTCGAACTATAAACCTCCCTTGGTATTTGGCTAATGAAATAGGTGTGAGTTTTTTATAATCCTCGTATTGAACTGGATCATGAATTTCGACGTCAACGATGATGTATGCAGGCATTTCTTTAGTTGTTAGTTAATAGTTACTGGTTATTTGTTAATCGAAACGTATTCTCTAATACCCACCTCTTTTCCCATAGGTACGAGGCTAGCAGTCATGCTATTACTAATAACAATTAACTAGTACCTATTTTTCAGCCTCCCGACTTTCCATACGCTTCAATAATATCTCTTACCAATTTGTGTCTCACCACATCGCGCTCGTTAAGTTCTACAAAGCCAATTCCCTTCGTCTGACTAAGGATTCGTACAGCTTCGTTCAAGCCTGATTTTTGATTATGTGGCAAATCAATTTGGGTTGTATCACCAGTCACAATCATTTTAGAATCGGGCCCCATCCTCGTTAAGAACATTTTCATCTGCATGGGCGTGGTGTTCTGCGCTTCATCGAGCAATATAAAAGCATTATTGAGTGTTCTTCCCCGCATGTAGGCAAGCGGAGCAATCTCAATCACCTCACGCTCCATATAATATTTCAATTTCTCAAAAGAAAGCATGTCATTGAGCGCATCATAAATAGGTCTCAAGTAGGGATCTATTTTTTCTTTCAAATCTCCGGGCAGAAAGCCAAGATTCTCACCTGCTTCAACAGCCGGCCGAGTGATAATGATCTTCTTCACCATCTTGTTCTTCAATGCTTTCACAGCCATTGCCACCGACACAAAGGTTTTGCCTGTACCTGCAGGGCCAAGCGCAAAAACCAAATCATTTTCGTTCACCGACTGAACCAACTTCTGCTGATTTGCAGTTTTCGCCTTTATCGGTGAGCCTTTGGTTCCATAAATTATAATCCCATCGGGAGAGTCATCGGCAATAAACTCCTGCTTCTCCTGTGAGATGTAGCCGCGCACATTTTCTTCATTGATTCTCCCAAACTGGTGGAAATGATCGACCAAAGAATTTAGAATATCAGTGATCTGAAGAATGTCTGGCGACTCGCCCTTCACGAGTATCTCATTGCCACGCGAAACAATGCGACTTTTAGGAAAAGCTGAAGCCAGTTCGTTAATGTTTTTGTTTTCGATGCCAAGGAAATCGAGCAGCGAAACGTTTTCGAGGGTGATGGTTTTTTCTATCAAAGAAGTAAAGTGGTTGAAATGGTTTATTTTTGAACAGTAAAATTAATAAAAAGTTCTGCGCCTGCACCGATGGCCATTGTTACACTTCTCACCGACAGCGGCGAAACCGACCACTACGTGGCCGCCATCAAGGCAAAAATCCTGAGCATTAATCAGGGTCTTACAGTGGTTGATATCAGTCATAGAATTGCTCCGTGCGACATAGCTCATGGCGCGTTCGTTCTCAAAAGTGTTTTCCGCGATTTTCCCAAAGGTACAATCCATTTAGTGGCGGTTGATGCTACCGGAGCCGCAGACAGCTCATCAATTGCAGTTCAGCTAGAGGATCATTTTTTTGTCGCGGCTGACAATGGCCTGCTTGGTCTTATAAGCGATAAGCCTCATCAGCAATTGGTAGACATAAATTCAATCAATTCACTAACCTCTTCATTTCCTGAAAAAGATATTTTTGCCCCGGCTGCCGCCAAATTGGCGAGCGGAGTATCCATAACTACGTTGGGTAAGCCAATGGCATCCTTTAAAAAGATGATTGGGCGCTCGGTGAAGGCCACACGCAAACTTATTGCCGGCCACGTCATACAAGTAGATAATTTTGGAAACCTGATCACTAATATTTCAAAAGCAGACTTCGATATACTGAGCAATGGCAAAACGTTCACTGTACAATTTGCAAGAGAAAAATTCCGAAGGATTAACTCAAGCTATTTCCAGGCCGAACAAGGCGATTGTTTCTTGATCTTTAATAGTCTCGGACTTTTGGAAATAGGGATTTATAAAGGACGTGCCAATGATTTGCTTGGAATGAATTATGACAGCGCTGTAAATATTACGTTTGATGAAGGGTGAGGAAAAGATAATAGTTAATAGTCAAAAGTAGAAAGTCAAAGTTAAAAGTAATGATCCGAATAGTCAGAATGCATTTCACCGAAGCCGGTGTCGAGGAGTTTTTACAAATCTTCGATAAACACAAAACAGCCATTCGCAATTTTCCAGGTTGCTCACACCTTCAACTACTAAAGGATGCTGATGATCCTAATACGTACACAACACTTAGCCATTGGGACAAGCCCGAAAGCCTGGAAAACTATCGCAAGTCAGAATTGTTCGGCCAGGTGTGGGGACGCGTGAAGACTTTATTCTCTGAACGAAGTCAGGCGTTTTCATTGCAGCGATTTATTGAAGTGGAATAGTTGGCTACTTGCTTTTCGTACGAGTAAGTTCAATAGATGTAAATGGCCCATATTTATGTTGCGTCTCCGAATAGCTGTCGGCAAAGGGGCCAAACGGATGATCAACAGGTTTTTTAGCAATATCAGGCCAGTCTTTAGTAATATCTTTATCTGGATGAGGCAACGAAATAACATAAGCTGCTACGTCCCACGAATCTTTGTCACTTAGTGTTGGGTTTTCATAAGTAGCTAAGTCATTTGGCATGCATGCCTTTATGAATCCCGCTATTCGCGAAAGCCGATACAATCCGGCACCCACATTAAAACTATTGTCACCACAAACTGGCGGGTACTTCCACTCTAAACCACTTTCGCTCATAACTCCTTTTCCATCTGCACCATGACAACGTGCACATTGATTTTGATAAACTGTTTTCCCTTTTACAACATCGGCAGCTCGTGTCAGGTAAGGAAGCTTCCAGAGGCCTGCACCTGCAGGTGTACTGTCTTTTGGAATGTCTTTACCAATCCATTTGATATACGAAACAAATGCTTTCATTTCTTTACTGTCGTTTGCAAGAGCACGCCCGTTAAGACTTCGCTCGATACAATCATTCACACGCTTTTCAATAGATTCAACTGCTCCCGACCTCGGTCGAAATTTGGGGTATGTTGACGCAACTGCCGAATAATTATTTCCGAAGAAGACAGTGCCCGCTTTTAGATGACAGTTCTGGCAATTCATTCCGTTGGTAGTAGCAATTACTCTTCCTTTGGGACCAAGATATACAGATGTATGGGTCACCAGTTCGTGACCATATTTGATAAGCTTATCTTCCGGTCTGTTCTTTAATGAAGAGATTTCAGGAGCAACCCAGATTGATTGCTGTTCTTCTGTTTCAGAATCTAAAAGCAAGGATGGTCTTATAACACAAACGATGACTCCCGAGATCACAAGCAAGGCCACCCACGCACATATCAACCCATATTGAGCAAGCTTAATGAAGTACTTCTGTGGCATAACAACCGGTCATTCAACGGGAAATATACTTGCTCATTGACCAATCGACCAAACAGAAAATTAATGATGAGCCTCCTTAATATAGCCCCAACCCTCCCCTTGTTTGGTGACGATCTCGATAATTGCGTCGGGAACAATCGCAACGCTTCCGATCAACTGAGCTTTAGTGACGTTATAGCGGTCCATTGTCACTTGACAAACCTTAAATGAAACATTAGGATTATTCTCCAGCTTTTGAATTCCCTTTGCCACAGATGATTTGTTTTTTATCACCATCGGAAGGGCTCCGCCATAGATGACAACTTCAAAAGTTGATTGGGGATATGCGGCTGCCATACCCGAAACATGCCGCATTACCGCCTGATGTGCTAAAGTATCAGAGCTTGTTATGTCAAATACAATTTTTACCGGCTTTGCCTGAGACATCGCCTCAAAAGCAAGGATTGTAAATACGAAGGTTAGAATTCTCATACGCTTAATGATTATTTACTATCGACTAATCTACATTGACTATTGTCAATTCTTTAATGCACAATGCCTAATCCCTATTATTATTGCTAAACCTCAAATGCTCACTGCATAACCCACAATAACCATTGCGACTTTCTAAATGAACATTGCCAAACTCCAAATGGGTGTCGTCAATTCTCAAATCATCATCGCTCATTCCTCCATGATAAGCCACTAATCCAGAATTACTATTGCCAATCCCTAATGACCCGTGACTAATACCTAATGACCAATGCCAAATGCCTAATAACTATTGTCTAATTCCCCAACAACCAATGCCTAATCCCTAATGATTATTGCAAATATCCAATTACAAGTGGCTATTCTCTAATGACTATTGCCTCATGACTAATGTCTATTTCCAATTCACTAACCCCTGGTGCCTGATAACTAAAGTTACATCATCCTCCGGCATAGCAATACGCGCATCCTTTTTCCTGAGCACGGCCAACAGCCCACACACCAGAAGGAACCAACTGTACACACGGCAATAATCCGCTCACCCAATCTTTCTTAACCTCCTCGGGTGTCATATTCATTCCTTTAGCAACTCTCTTGCTATTCACAGTCAAAGCCATATCGCATACACAAAACATAACCCCACGTGCACTTAACGCTTTGATACCTTCAATTCCATTAGCAGTCCAGAGCTGATCAGTTGGCACATTATAAGGATTTCGAATTGCAGGTGTTCCTGTGGCACTGTCATTCACTTTAAACATATCACCAAACTTATATTTCTCCCATATACGATCTTCCATCGCCATACAAATCCCATTGTGACGAAGTACCACCACTGCTGTTAGTTCATTGTCGGCAGTTCCGGTTCCATTATTGGTTTTATAGAATACCCATGACCAGATAACAGGAAACCCATTGTGAGGTTCGGGAGCATCATAAATAATACGATGTTTTCCTTTCACTTTACTAAACCATTCATCAGCGTCGGCTACAGTATTAGGATCAATAGCAGCATCAACATTAAGAGAGGTTAGCAGTGCAGGCAAGGCAAGCGTAGAGCCGGCTCCAGCTACAAGTTTTCCTAAAAATTCTCTTCGCGGGCTTTTTGAATCGGTAGTCATTGTGCTTATGGTTTGGTGTGAATAAAAGTGTTTTATAAAGCTTCCTAGTAGGGAAATTACATGCAGTTTAGTTTCATTATCAAAATCGAACAAACGAATTTAACAATTCTCTGAAATCTTCATGAAATCAAATGTTCATAGTCTGTTGTGCAAACCACCAATAATATTTTAAAGATCAATCCGGAATATTTTCTTAGCATTGCATTACGAGAATTATCATGGCCAAGATTAAGAAAATACTGATAGCCAACCGCGGTGAAATCGCCTTGCGAATCATGCGGAGCGCTAAAGAAATGGGGATCAAAACGGTAGCTGTCTTCAGTGAGGCCGACCGCGCTGCATTGCATGTTCGCTTTGCTGATGAAGCTATTTGTATAGGCCCGCCGCCGTCTTCTCAATCTTACCTGGTCATGGACAAGATTATCGCGGCCGCTAAACAAACCAATGCCGATGCCATTCATCCGGGTTATGGGTTCCTTTCAGAAAATGAAGACTTTGCACGAAAAGTAAAGGACGAAGGATTGATATTCATCGGGCCTTCAGCAGAATCGATGGAGATCATGGGTAGCAAGCTTGGCGCTAAAGCGGCTGTGGCAAAATTCAATGTGCCTCTCGTGCCAGGTACCGCAGAGCCTATCACCGACGTTGCTGTCGCAAAAAAGATTGCTAAAGACATAGGCTACCCTATTCTTATTAAGGCAAGCGCCGGTGGTGGCGGTAAAGGCATGCGCATTGTTGAAAATGAAGGCGAGTTTCAAGAACAGATGGAGCGTGCCGTCAGCGAAGCGATTTCAGCTTTCGGCGATGGCGCTGTATTCATCGAAAAATATGTGTCTCAGCCTCGACATATAGAGTTTCAGATTTTTGGCGACCAGCATGGAAATGTTGTTCACTTGTTTGAACGCGAATGCTCTATCCAGCGCAGGCATCAAAAAGTAATTGAAGAAGCTCCTTCATCCGTGCTTACTCCCGAGCTCAGAAAAAAAATGGGAGAAGCCGCTGTGAATGCTGCAAAAGCAGCTCACTATTATAATGCTGGAACAATTGAATTCATTCTTGACGAAAAGTTGAATTTCTATTTTCTTGAAATGAATACACGCCTGCAGGTAGAACATCCGGTAACTGAACAAATAACCGGACTCGATCTGGTAAAATTACAAATCAAAATTGCTGAAGGTGAAAAGCTTCCATTCAAACAAGAAGATTTAAAGATCAATGGGCATGCAATCGAAGTGCGTGTGTATGCCGAAGATCCTGCTAATAATTTCCTTCCAGATATTGGTACACTTAAGACTTACATCCGCCCACAAGGGCATGGTATACGTGTAGATGATGGCTTCGAACAAGGAATGGCTATTCCGTTTTATTATGACCCGATGATTGCCAAGATGATTTGCCACGACGAAACCCGGGAACGGGCTATTGAAAAAACAATTCGGGCCATTAACGAATATGAAATCACGGGTGTAGAAACCACACTTGGCTTTTGCAATTTCGTGATGCACCATGAGTCGTTCCGCTCAGGAAATTTCTCTACCAAATTTGTTGAAAGCTACTTCAAGCCTGAATATCTAAAGGCAATAGCTACTCCCGATGAAGAATTTGTTGCTTCTGCATTAGCCGCAACCCTCGTGGCGTCTCCGGCGAAGGCAGTAGAAGCAGTTTCTCAGTCTGTGGAACACAGCAATTGGAAGGCGAACAGGACGTAGAACATTAAATCTCGAACCTAAGTGGCTGAAATTAAACCGATACGAGCATGGCGTTATAATCGCGAACTGGTACCCGATGTGGGAGAGGTTACTGCCCCTCTTTTTGATGTAGTTTCAGAAAAGCAACGTGCAGCTTTGTACCAAAATCCTCTCAACTCAATTCACCTGTCAGTTCCGCAGCCTCCGGATGCTGCTAATCGTGCCAAAAAACTTTTGGCCGATTGGAAAAGCAGAGGCCTAATCTTGCAGGACAAACTTCCAGGCATCTACGTTTACTATCAGTATTTCAGACTAGCGGGAGATTCTAAAGAATATTGCCGCAAAGGATTTGTTTGTCATATCAGGGCTTATCCATTTGAAGAAAATATTATTCTTCGTCACGAAAACACAATACCACAATCCGTAAATGACCGGATCGAATTACTGGATAAGACCGAACTTCATGTAAGTCCCACACATGGGCTCTTTACCGATGAAAGTTTTGAGCTGGAGAAATATATGGATCAGGCGATCCTTAATCCGGTGTATGAATCGGAGGATTATCAGGGTGTACGCGATGTGTTGGCAGTAATTCATGATGCCTCTGTTATCAGGAAGTTCATTGGTAAGCTAAAAGATCAAACTATTATCCTCGCCGATGGCCATCATCGTTATGAAAGCTCATTGGTTCATATGCAGAAATGTGCCGCTACCAACCCCAACCATACGGGTAGTGAAGGTTATAATTTTCATTTAATGTACCTCACCAATACTGAGGCTGACGATCTTCGGATATTGCCAACCCACCGACTGATTAAAAACCTCAAAAGCTTTGATGTTGAAAAGGTAATTGGCGCCTTGAGTAATGACTTTATGGTGAGAGAGATTGAAGATGCCGATACACTGAATGAAATTATTGTCGGAAAGAAATGGGCATTTGGAATAATTTTTAAAGACAAGGCCTTCAAAGTAAGGTTGAAACCAGAAGCACTGGCTTCAATGCGCTGGCATTTCCCCGATGAAGTAAAATCGTTAGACCTGACTGTATTGCATTACTTTATCATCGAAAAAATTCTGGGCATCCCTGGAAAAGAGCAGCGAGCTTCAGAAAATATTGGGTTCGACCGCAGCTTTAGTGACTGCCTCACAAAAGTTATTAAGGAAGAAGCACAGATGGCCATTATCACACAAGAAGTTTCGATCGATGATGTAAAACGTGTTTGCCACAGCGGATACACTATGCCTCAAAAGTCTACTTATTTCTACCCTAAGGTGATTTGTGGGTTTCTGTTTAGTTCAATAAAAGAGAAAGAGTTCCATTTGCCCGAGTATTCTTCTTTCTAGTCCACATTCTTAGCTGACCGTAGGGGTGTATTTGTAGAGTGACAGAGCCGCATTGGTATCACCCAATTACTACCGCAATAATGAATAAAAACTTCTACTTGAATAACCCACATCACAAATTTCTCGTAACATTGCGGCTGCAAATTTGTTCCAGAAGCTGAATTATCAATAATAAGCCCTCCCAGTCGTATCCAAATGCAAAAGACTTTTGTTTATTTTCTGTTAGCATTCCTTACGGTTTGGGCTGGTGCCTGCCGCAACGAAAAAGCCCAAAAACAGCCTGTCAACTACATTCTTGAGGGTGATGAGATCATTATCCCCGACAGCTCGAATCTGAAGCCGCAAATTAAACTGGCGCAAGCCACTAAAGATCCGTATAAACTGCAATTGTATTCGGCAGCTAAGATTAAAGCCATCCCAAACAAATACGCTGAGATCGCAGCACCCTTTAATGGCCGTATAATGCAGTCGTACATCAAATTGGGGCAGGATGTACAGCCCGGCACTCCTTTGTTCAGCATCTATTCTTCAGATTATACCGACGCTCAAAAGCTCTTTCTGCAAGCAAGGCAACAATATTTATTGGCAGAGAAAGATTATAAAAGGCAGAATGACCTTTTGGACAATGGTGTGGGCGTACAGCGCGACTTTGAAACAGCACGTACTCTTTTTGAAAACAGTAAAAGTGAATTTGAAAAGTCCCGCGCCAGCATCCGCATCTTTGGTGTAGACCCTGATCAAATGATTTTTGGTGAGCCGTTGGTAGTTCGTTCACCAATCGTTGGTCAGGTGATTAAGAATTCAATCGTTGTTGGCAAGTATTTAACTGATAACAGCAGCGCTATTATTACGGTGGCCGAAATCTCATCTGTATGGATCACCGCATCAGTAAAAGAAAAAGACATCCGGTTCATTCAGGAAGGCGATGAAACTGAAGCACAGGTAATTGCCTATCCCGGCGAAGTATTTAAAGGCCATGTATATCATATCGAAGAAATTGTTGACGAAGAAACACGCGCTATCAACGTATTAATTGAATGTCCTAACCGGGGAGAAATGCTAAAACCCGGAATGTATGCAACTGTACGATTTACCGAACGGCCTGTGTCAACCGTGTTTGTTCCGGCCACTTCTTTACTCCAATTCAATGACCGAAACTTTGTTTTTGTTCAGACCAAACCCGGTCATTATAAAAGACAAATTGTAAGTACAGCCGAAACTGTAAATGGCAAAACTGTGATCACAGATGGGCTGGTTGGAAATGAAACTATCATTTCTGAAGGTGGCTTTTACCTGCTTGACGCAAAATAATCACCCATGGAGAAGTTGATTTTAACAGCGATCAAAAAGCGTTGGCTGATTATGGCCATGTTTGGTCTGTTGGCATTCATGGGTTACTATTCGTGGAAACAACTTTCAATAGAAGCATATCCCGACATTGCCGATGTTACTTCACAAGTAGTAACACAGGTACCTGGGTTGGCGGCAGAGGAGGTTGAGCAGCAGATTACCATTCCTATCGAGCGCGCTTTGAACGGATTACCCGGCATGCACGTAATGCGCAGCCGAAGTACGTTTGGCCTATCGATGGTGACGCTGGTGTTTGAAGATGGCATTGAAGATTACTGGAGCCGCCAACGTATTGAAGAAAGGCTCTTGGATTTGAACTTACCTAAGGGAGCGATTCCAGGCTTGGATCCACTCAGCTCTCCTATCGGTGAAATCTACCGATACATTGTAGTTAGCAACAGGCACGACATCCGTAGTCTTAAAAATCTACAAGACTGGGTTATCATTCCGCGCATCAAGCAAGTGCAGGGCATTGCCGATGTTACAAACTTTGGTGGCATTACTACTCAATATCAGGTAGAGATTGATCCTAAGAAATTAGAACAATATAAAACTACACTTACCGAAGTTGAGACGGCTATTATCAACAACAATAACAACGTAGGCGGCAGTATCCTCAACCGGGGAGAACTTGGTTATGTGGTGCGTGGTATAGGCCTTTTAAAAAACCTTGACGACCTCGGCAACATTGTTGTAAAAAGCCAGAAAGGTGTGCCTATTTTCCTTAAGGACCTGGGTACATTAAAGTATGGTATACTCGAGCGCAAGGGTATTCTTGGTTATACTGATCCAAAGACCACTCTTTCAGAAAGTATTGAAGGAATTGTACTGTTATTAAAGCATGAAAACCCGTCACACGTACTTGAGGGTGTACACAAAGCTGTAGACGAATTAAACAACGGCACACTGCCTCAAGGTGTAAAGATTGTTCCGTACATGGACCGTACAGGACTGGTACATACTACACTGAATACGGTTTCACATACACTGATCGAAGGGATAACCTTGGTGGTAATCGTTTTGATTTTGTTTCTGGGTAACTGGCGCGGTGCAATGCTGGTGGCTATCACTATACCACTTGCTCTGCTGATTGCATTCATTCTCATGCACGTAACAAACATCCCTGCCAACTTGCTTTCGCTTGGCGCAATTGACTTTGGGGTGATTGTCGATGGGGCGATTGTAATGATGGAAACCATCTTGAAGAATCGAGAGGAGAATGAGCGGGAAACCCTAGAAGAACACCACATTGGCGTACAGGCATTTCACGTAGCACGACCAATTTTATTCGCTACGCTTATTATTATCACAGCCTATTTGCCTTTGTTCGCCTTTGAGCGTGTCGAGAAGAAATTGTTCACTCCCATGGCATTCACAGTAAGCTACGCCTTGTTTGGTGCGTTGCTTGTAGCCATGCTTCTTATCCCTGGATTAGCCTATGCTGTTTATCGCAAACCGCAGAAGCTTTATCACAATCGCTGGCTTGAGACATTGACTCATTACTATCACTCACGTATCAAAAAAATATTAGAAAAGCCTAAGCAGGTATTTGCGCCGCTCGTGGCAGTACTAATAGGTGCCGTGCTTTTGACAATTGCAGTTGGAAAAGATTTCTTGCCACAACTTGATGAGGGCTCAATATGGCTTCAGGTCACTTTGCCTCCGGGTATCTCCCTGGATCGATCAAAGCGAATGGCTGATACATTGCGCCTGGTAACTTTGCGCCACAAAGAAGTTACATACATGGTGACTCAGCTGGGTCGTAACGACAATGGTACAGACTCCTGGACTCCTTCTCACTACGAATGTTCTGTTGGCATCAAACCATATGATGAATGGCCTAAAGGAAAAGTAAAGAATGACTTGATCAACGAGCTAGCCAATGACTATGCAAAAATGCCCGGATACACTGTAGGCTTCTCTCAGCCGATGATTGATGGTGTAATGGACAAGATTGCAGGGGCTCATAGCGAGTTGGTTGTAAAAGTCTTTGGCAACGATTTTAAAGAAACCAGACGTATTGCTGAAGATGTCCTTAAAACATTGCGATCAATAAAAGGCGCCGTGGATTTAGCTATCGATCAGGAGCCACCACTCCCACAGTTGCAGGTAAAAATTGATCGGGAAGCAGTAGCGCGTTATGGCTTAAACGTTTCTGATGTCGCTGACCTAATAGAAGTTGCAGTTGGAGGCAAGGCAATATCACAGATTTTTATCGGCGAACGTGTGTATGACATTACCTGCCGATTTAATGCTGAAAGTCGTAGTACTCCCGAAGCAATCTCCAACCTGATGCTCACGACTCCGGATGGCGCACGTATTCCAGTTTCGCAGGTAGCCAAAGTAGAATTGAATACAGGAGAAAGCACCATTACCCGTGAAATGAACAAGAGACACCTTACCGTTAAGCTTAACCTTCGCGGAATAGATTTGACAGCTTTTGTAAAACAAGGTCAGGATAAAATTGAACAAGAAGTAAAATACGATCACGAAAAGTACGTGGTTAAATGGGGCGGCCAATTTGAAAACCAGAATCGTGCATACGCAAGATTGTCGATCATAGTGCCGTTGGCTCTTGCAATCATGTTTATCTTGTTATACAGTGCTTTTGGTAGGTTCCGTCAGGCAGGCTTGATCTTGTCGGTGGTGCCGCTGGCGCTATTTGGTGGTATGCTGGCGCTCAACATCCGTGGAATGACACTCAACGTTTCTTCTGCCGTTGGTTTTATTGCGCTCTTTGGCGTTGCTATTCAAAACGGCGTGATCATGATTTCCAATCTTAATCAGCTTCGATTGCAGGGAATGGATTTGAAGAGCGCGGTGATTGAGGGCACAAAGCTTCGCTTCCGCCCTATCCTTATGACGGCTACGGTGGCTGTTCTTGGTTTGCTGCCTGCATCGCTGGCCACAGGTATCGGATCAGATGTGCAGCGCCCTTTAGCAACAGTTATAGTTTATGGTTTGCTGTTCGCTACCGCGATTACATTATATGTATTGCCGGCTATGTATTACCTGGTTGAGAAAAAATGGGGTGCAGACATGACAATCATTCAAGAAGAAGTAAAGCATTAATCGTTGATCATTTGAAACTTTTAAAATACATAACCGTCTTTTTTTTCTTGATGATCGCGAGGCATTCTGTGGCGCAGATCGATACGAGTTTCAATAAAAAAATAGTTCCATACGTCGACTACTTGTCGCTCGTAGGAAAAAACAACTTACTCTATGCAGCCGAAAAATTCAATGTTAGTATAGCTGAAGCAGGAATAGAGATTGCAAAGATTTTCCCAAACCCACAATTGTACTACGGCTATTTTGATAATGGTCAAAACAGGATGAAGATGGGATACGGATATGCCGTCAACGCATCAACAACTATTGAACTTGGAGGCAAGCGCAAAGCACGTATTGATTTGGCCAGCAACTTTGCTCAACTCAATCAGTCATTGCTCGACAACTTCTTTAGGAATTTACGTGCAGACGCGACATTGGGCTATCTGTTTTCACTAAAGGAAAAGAATATTGTTAACGTAAAGCTGAGTTCATATAAAAACATCAACCGCCTTTCGTTATCCGATAGTATACGTTTCAAACTGGGCTCGATTATGGAGATCGATGCTCGTCAAAGCAAAGTGGAGGCAGGATCGTTATTAAATGCCCTCTATCAAAGTGAAGCCGACTGGAAAGTCTCTTTGGCAAATCTTGGACTGCTGTTGGGCAAGCGTGAAGTTGATACCTTATACTATCCGACAGGCGGTTTTACAACTTTCGACCGTGAGTTCAATTTTCAAGAATTGCTCGTAACGGCTCAAAATAACCGTGCGGATCTACTAGCAGCATTAAAAAACAAAAGTGTTGCCCAAAGTGCGTTAAAACTGGCCAAGGCAAACCGTGTAATTGACTTGGGTATCGTGATCGGCTCCAACAATAGTTCAGCCGTTTACAACTATGTTGCTCCTACTCCATCATTTACTTCGGTCTACGGAGGCATTTCTATTCCTTTGAAATTCTCAAATAATTACAAGGGCGATTTGAAGATTGCAAATTATACCGTAGAGCAGACCGACCTTCAATACCGCCAGGTGGAACTTCAGGTGCAGACGGAAGTAACACAGGCCTTTTTCAATTACCTCGCAGCAAGCCGGCAGGTAAAGCAGTTTAAATCGGGCCTATTGATTGAATCCAAAAAAGTGCTTGATGGAAAGGTTTATAGCTACCAACGAGGTAAAACTTCTTTGCTGGAAGTATTGAATGCCCAGCGGACTTACAACGAGATTCAGCTCAATTATTTTGAAGCATTGTATAATTATGCAGCAGCCCTCGTTGAGTTGGAAAGAGCCGCTGGAATCTGGGACATTAATTTTTAAATAGAATGAGCTACACGTTTAAAAACAAGTTTGTGTTCACGCTCGCTCTCTCAGCATTGTGTGTCGGTGCTTTCGCACAAGGCGAAACACGTTTTGGTATAAAGGCTGGAATTACTTCAGCACAACTTTACGGACCGGATATCCATCAACTGTCGAATAATGGCAATCCTTCCTCACTTTCAGGTTTTCATTTCGGAATGTTTGTCAATTCTAAAATCAAGAAGAACTTTTGGATCAAATCCGAACTGTTACTTATTCAGAAGGGAGGCATGTTACAAACGGAAGGCAAATCCGGAGTACAGTTCCAAAGTAAATTTAAGAGCCAATACATCGATGTTTACCCGATTAGCCCGACTTTCCATTGGAAAGGGTTTCAGCTACTGGCTGGGCCCTATATCAGTATGCTTCTTTCGTCAAGTGCTCAAGATAGTGTGGGCAATGCAAACTCCAATATTTTTGGTTCAGCAACTACCCTTTCAAGTTATAGGCAAAAGCTTGACGCAGGCGTTGTTATTGGAGCTGAATACGAAACAAAATGGGGAATCAGTATTGGACTACGATATACCCGTGGCTATGTTCCACTATTTGAAAACCCATCATTATTAGTGACGAATGTAGGAGGTCCTCCCCAGCCTCAGCAAAAGATTTATAATGAGACTTTGAATTTTTCTCTTGGGTATTCATTTGGAAACTCCAAAAAGGAGAAGCCAAAAACGAAGTAATTATTAATTAAGCCGCGTTAACTGGCTTTTCTCCGAGCAGGCTTTTTCTCTTCAACCAAGCTAACACCTTTGGCCTTTTCCATAGGCTTCTTCTTCGCAGCTTCAATACTCGCTTTCAAGGCAGTCATGATGTCCACCACTTTTGGTTCTTCTTCGGTAACTGTTACAATCTCTTTGCCTTCGACCTTCGCATCGATGATTGCCTTAAGCGCATCGTAGTAATGATCCTTCATTTCGATATTGGAAAACTTGGTCGTCATTGAGTCAACCAAAGTCTTAGCAAGTTTCATCTGCTCTTTATCTGCTTTGACCTCCAACAGTTGCGGCACCTCATTGATATTGCGTACTTCATTTGGATAACGAAGCCGGTACATAAGAATCCCACTTTCGTGAGGAGTAATGAGCACGGGCGTTTCGCGATCACGTAGCACTACTTTGCCTACGCCTATTTTGCCACTGTCTTTGAGCACCTGGCATAGCAATCCGTATGTTTTTGCTGCGATATCACCATCTGGGCCCACGAAATAGGGAGTTTCAAAAAGCGTATGGTGAACTTCCTCAGATTTCACAAAACCTTCAATCTCGACCACCTTTTCACTTTTTAATTTTACCTTTTCAAGGTCCTCCTGTTCTACGATCACATATTGTCCAGGCTCATATTGATAGCCTTTCACTATGTCTTCAGCACGAAGTGGCTTGCCCGTGACTTTGTCCTTTTTCTCATAGCTGACAGGGTTGTGGCCTTCGCGCGTAAGTAAATTGAAACTGATGGTTTGGCCGGTGTCTATGGCATTGTATATCCTGACCGGTATAGTTACCAACGAAAATTGGATGTGCCCTTTCCAAATCGCTCTCATGGCTTTATATAGTTAGTTTAAAAAATTAACATACTGATACTAAAGTATTGATAATGAATAAATTTTACAAATTAAAGTTCGCCATGAATTCGCGGCCATTGAGTAAAATAAAAAGGCACCGAAGGAGAACCCAGGTGCCTAAATCTGTAGCGAGGAGCAGAGTTGAACTGCCGACCTTCGGGTTATGAATCCGATGCTCTAACCAGCTGAGCTACCTCGCCTTAAAAAAGAGGCGCAAACATACAAACTTTTAACCTATTCAGCCACTTAAAATCCAGCGCCCGAAAGTTTATTTGTTGTTCATCAAAAATCGTTATAAATTAAAATCGAAACAGAGCAGAAGCGTATGGCAACGGCAATTAGAGCAAAAAATTTATTTACTACTGATTACGAAATCCATGCGTCTGTTAAAATGCTTTATCCTTACATTCAAACAGCCAGCGGACTTGCTGAATGGTTTGCAGACAATGTGACAATCAGCCCTGAAAAGGTCTTTACATTCGTTTGGGATAATGAACAACACAAAGCTTTGCTTGCTGCCCATCGTACAAATCATTTTGCCAGGTTCGATTATTTACCTGAATCCAAAGCAGATGAAAAAGATCCTTCCTATTTTGAACTGCGCCTGGAAGTAAATGAGTTTACCCAAACTACTTTTCTAAAAGTCAGCGACTACTCCGATTTTGATGATATGGAAGAGTTGCAAGACTTGTGGGATGGTTTGGTTGAGAATTTAAAAAAAGTTGTTGGCGGATAAATTTGCGTCTGCTACTCTCCTGCCTTAATTTTCCACTTTTTATAAAACATGCTCCCCACTATCAATCCTACAGAAACACCTGCATGGCAAAAACTGACCATGCTTTTCATGAATATGCAAGCAACGCACATGCGTGAATTGTTTGCGGAAGATTCAGAGCGATTTAAAAAGTTCAACCTTCAGTTTGAAGATATACTCATCGACTTCTCGAAGAATCTAATTACCAAAGAGGTTATTGACGTCCTTTTTGAACTTGCACATGAAACTGAATTGCAAGAATCGATCAACGCTATGTTTGATGGTGCGATGATCAACAGCACCGAACACAGGTCTGTGTTGCATACAGCGTTGCGCAATCGTTCCAATTCGCCGGTACTTGCTGACGGTAAGGACGTAATGCCAGAAATAAATAAAGTCTTGGCACAGATGAAGGAGTTCTCTGATAAACTTCTGAACGGTCATTGGAAAGGATACACCGGCAAACCCATTACAGATATTGTGAATATAGGTATTGGTGGATCTGACCTGGGGCCTTTAATGGTAACGGAGGCATTGAAGCCGTATCAAAAAAACATCAAGCCGCACTTTGTGTCTAATGTTGATGGGACCCACTTAGTGGAGACAGTAAAAAACCTTGACCACGAAAAAACATTATTCATCATTGCATCCAAAACCTTTACTACACAGGAAACGATGACCAACGCCGAATCGGCAAAGGCGTGGTTTCTTGAGAAGTCTGGTTCTAAAGGCGATGTAGCAAAACATTTTGTCGCAGTGTCAACCAATTCCAAATCGGTAATTGACTTTGGAATTGCACCTGAAAACATGTTCATTTTTTGGGATTGGGTAGGCGGTCGGTACTCTTTATGGTCATCTATCGGTTTGTCAATTGTGTGTACCATTGGCTTTGAAAATTTCACTCAACTGCTCGATGGTGCTCACGCAATGGACAATCATTTCAAAAATGAGCCATTGGAAAAAAACATCCCTGTGATCCTAGCCTTGATCGGCATTTGGTACGTGAATTTCTTTGATGCTTCAAGTGAAGCTATACTGCCTTATGATCAATATCTTCATCGCTTTGCCGCGTACTTTCAACAAGGCAATATGGAAAGCAATGGCAAATCTGTGGATCGATCAGGGAACTCAGTCTTCTACCACACTGGTCCAGTAATTTGGGGCGAGCCGGGCACCAATGGACAGCACGCATTTTATCAATTGATCCATCAGGGAACAAAATTAATTCCCTGCGACTTTTTGGCACCTGTAACTAGCCACAACCCTATCGGCGATCATCACCAAAAGCTACTCTCCAATTTCTTTGCACAAACCGAGGCCTTGATGATGGGCAAAACACAAGAGGAAGTTGCGCAGGAACTGAAAGCTTCAGGGTTGTCTGCTGCTGAAATTGAACATCAATCTCCTTTCAGAGTTTTTACAGGTAATAAGCCAACCAACTCCATTTTATTCAAACAACTCAACCCGCGGACATTGGGTAGTTTGATTGCCATGTACGAACATAAAATCTTCACACAGGGAGTCATCTGGAACATTTTCAGCTTTGATCAATGGGGTGTAGAACTTGGAAAGGTTTTGGCAAAAAAAATACTTCCCGAACTGTCCTCAAATCAAGAAATTACCTCCCACGATTCCTCAACTAATGCGCTCATCAACCATTTCAAACGATTGAATTCCAAATCCTGACGGAAAAAAAAGTAATCATTGCCTAATACGCTGGAAGGCGTATTTTTGGCATTCTTTTTCATTATCAATGGACGCAAAAATTTCGAAAATTGGTGTCTTTACATCGGGTGGTGATGCGCCCGGGATGAATGCAGCAATACGGGCAGTAGTACGCACATCCATATTCTACAAAAAAGAAGTGTTTGGAATTATGCAAGGCTATGATGGCATGATTTCTGGCGATATCGTAAAATTAGGTGCACGATCTGTGGGTAACATTATTCAGAGGGGCGGCACTATTTTAAAGTCAGCACGCAGCCAGGAGTTTCGAACCAAAGAAGGAAGAAAAAAAGCTTTCGATAACCTTAAGAAAAATAACATCGACTCTCTGGTAGCAATTGGTGGCGATGGCACTTTTGCCGGGCTTCATGTATTCTTCGAAGAATTTGGCATCCCTTCTATCTGCATTCCCGGTACAATTGATAACGACCTTGGCGGAACTGATTTCACAATCGGTTTTGATACCGCCACAAATACAGCCGTGGAGGCAATCGACAAAATCAGAGATACCGCTATTTCGCACAACCGCCTTTTCTTTATCGAAGTGATGGGCCGCAACTCGGGTTACATTGCCATTAACTGTGGTATTGCAGGAGGAGCTGTCGCTACAATCATTCCTGAAGAAAATATGACCCTCGATGAGCTTTTTGCAAAACTTGACGAGGGTGGGAAAACCAATAAGAAGTCGAGCTTGATTGTAGTTGCAGAAGGATCAAAAGTAGGCGGAGCACTTGACCTGGCAAAGAAGTTTTCAGAACGAAATAATTACTTCGATATAAAAGTTACCATACTGGGGCACCTGCAACGAGGCGGCACTCCTACCTACTTCGACAGAGTACTCGCCAGCAAAATGGGTGTGGCTGCAGTAGAAGGTTTGATTCAGGGAAGGAACAATGCCATGGTAGGAATGCGAAATAATCAAATTGTATTTAATGATTTTGAAACGATCATGGGCAGTCGGCATGAGATTGACCAGGAGGCGTTGAGGATTTCAAAAATACTTTCTATCTAAAAGAATTTCGAATGAAAGAACTCACGGTTGGCATCGACATTGGCGGCACAAATACCAAGTACGGCATTATTGATCGCGAAGGGAATGTGTTGATCCAAGGCAATATTCAGACTACAGCTCATGAAGAGTTCGGAGATTATTTTAACGCGATGGCTTCCGCTCTCCATGAGAATTTCAAGAAGCTTCCTTCCGACTCAAGAATTTCAGGAATTGGGATTGGTGCCGCCAATGGAAATTATTACTCAGGCAACATTGAGCACGCCACCAACCTGAAGTGGAAAGGGATATTGCCCTTGGCTAAAATGTTTAAAGAGGAATTTCACGTGCCGTGCATACTTACCAACGATGCCAACGCTGCTGCTGTAGGCGAAATGGTTTATGGTAATGCGAAAAAAATGAAGGATTTCGTAGTGGTTACTTTAGGCACAGGGCTTGGAAGCGGATTCGTATGTGGAGGAGCCTTACTAAACGGTCACCATGGTATTGCAGGTGAGCTGGGACACACTTCGGTCAACCCCACAGGTCGTTACTGCAATTGTGGCAAACGCGGCTGTCTTGAAACTTACGTATCAGCCACGGGCATTAAGCGTACTGTTTATAAGCTTCTGGCAGATCATCTGGAAGGAAGTGAACTTCGTGGCATAAGCTTCGATAACCTTAACACAAAAATGATTACCGAAGCTGCACATCGTGGCGATATAGTTGCCAATGCAGCCTTTGAATACACTGGCCGTATTCTCGGAATGAAATTGGCCGAAACTGTAGTACACACAGACCCTGAAGCTGTGTTTTTGTTCGGAGGACTTTCTATGGCGGGTGATCTTATTTTCAAGCCTACCATCAAGCACATGGAAGCCAACCTGATGCCTATCTTTCGTGGCAAAGTAAAAGTTCTCTCGTCAGCATTACAAAATCAGGTAGCACCAATTCTAGGTGCCAGCAGCCTGGTGTGGGATCATTTCGAGAAGAAAAAAAAGCTTGAAATAGCGTAGAGAAAACTAAATTTCTCAGCCTTACATTTTTTTTGGACTTTTGAGCCTTACACACAATCTCAAGAAAGGTTATGCCACGCAAAAAGAAATCTCCAAGCGAGTCCTTCACCAGTATGACGGAGTTGGTTCTGCCAAACGACACCAATACACTTAATAATTTAATGGGAGGCCGACTAATGCATTGGATGGACATCGTATCCGCTATTGCGGCACAAAAGCATTGCAACCGTGTGGTCGTAACTGCATCGGTCGATAATATATCTTTTCGCTCTCCAATACAATTAGGCAATGTCGTCACACTCAGAGCCAAAGTCACCCGCGCCTTTAGTTCTTCCGTGGAAGTCAGAATTGATGTTGATGCCGAAGATATTCCGGCAGGTAAAAAATTTGCAAGTAATTCAGCTTACTTCACATTCGTAGCGGTTGACCAAAGCGGCCGACCTATAGACGTCCCAGAAGTAGAGCCAGAGACAGACGAGGAAAGAGAACTGTACAATGGAGCATTACGCAGACGGCAATTGCGTTTGATCCTTTCCGGACGGATGAAACCTCATGAAGCCAGCGAGCTTAAGTCATTCTTTGACATGAAAGAGAATTGATCAATGGAATTGCATCCTGCCCTTTCTCAATCAATTTTTAGCGAGCAATTATTTCACATTGCACCAGCCCCTACAGTCATCGTCAACCAGCAGTGGGAAAAAATCGGAGATGCAGAAAAAATTCTCTTGTCAAAAATACTGGGTGCGCTCCGTCACTCGTTCGATTCCGTTACGATCAGGCACCAACCATCACTCGATCTCTCTCAATGGGCTAATAAACCCAAATATGTAATTTACTTTGGTGAGCCCGTAAAAGGATTACCTCCGTATGAAGCAGTTGAAGCTGATGGCGTTTCCATTGTGACTTCCAAAAGCCTGAGTGCGCTACTGCAAAACGATGATGATCGGAAGAAACTTTGGCAAGCTCTGAAGAAGCAATTTTCTGTTTAAAAAATGATTCACATGAATAAGGTTATCTTCTGTATGGCTCTTTTCTACAGTACCACAAGCCTGTCGCAAATTACCGGCAAATGGACAAGCATTGATGACAACTCAGGCGAGCCCAGATCCGTTGTTGAAATCATAGAACGGAATGGTAAGTTTTTTGGCAAAGTGATAAAGATATACTCCAAACCGAGCGAAAACCCCGACCCCGTCTGCGACAAGTGCCCAGACAATGATCCCCGTTTTAAGAAGAAGGTGATTGGGATGGAGATTTTACAAGGGCTTATTAAAGACGGAGGCGAGTTCACAGGCGGGCACATTCTGGATCCCGAAAATGGCAAAATTTACCGATGCAAAATTTGGATCGAAGGCAACAATTTGAAATTACGTGGTTACTGGGGGCCGTTTTTCCGTACCCAGACTTGGCAGCGCGAGGCGGCTCGTCCCTAGAAAAATGAATTTTATCTGCTAAACTTACGCTTAAACAATTTTCATTGATTAAAGGTTACTAATAGTGGCACTCAGGGTATTTAAATTGGGTTCTCAACTAAACGAAACCGAGGTTTTTGATCGCATTTGCAAAGGTGACGAGAAAGCCCTGGAGGTAGTTTACAAGAAGTACTACCGGATGATGACCAAATTGGTGATCACCAATAGCGGTACCGAAGAGGAAGCCAGGGATGTATATCAGGATGCGCTGGTAGTTTTTTGGCAGAAGGCGCGGTCAGGCAATCTGGTTCTTACTTCAAAAATGAGCACCTATATCTACAGCATCTGCCAAAACCTGTGGAGAAAAGAACTAGACCGCAAGAAACGGTTGTCCAATGAAGAGAAGGATTCCGCGGAATCAATTGACATGGATAAACCAGAAAGAGAGAAAATAATAGCCCAGTGCATGGAACAATTAGGCGAAACGTGTCGTAAAGTATTGATGTATTATTATTTTGACGAGATGTCGATGCAAGAAATAGCGGATAAATTAGGCTTTGCCAATACCGACACTGCAAAAACGAAAAAGTATAAGTGCAAACAAAAATTGGACGAATTGGTAAAAGCTCAATATACTGAGCAGGACTTTTTGGATTAACGAATGGAAAATTTTGAACTCATAGAGGAATACGTAACGGGCCGTCTTCAGGGCCAGGACAAGCAGGCATTTGAACAGCAACTGCAGAGCAACCCCTCGTTACAAAGTGATGTGCTCATGCAGAAACAGATTATCGAGAGTGTGAAAAAGGCGAGAATTTCTGAACTAAAGGCAATGTTGAATCAAGTGCCAGTAGGCGGAGCAATGCAAGCTGGCTTATCGGCCGGCCAAATTGCGGCAGGCATTGTTGCAACCGGTGTAATTGTTACAAGTGCTCTTTTCTATTTTAAACCTTGGGAAAAGGCTGCCATTGAACCAATAAAAGTTGAACAGAAAGTCATTGATGCTCCAGCTAAAACTGAAACCTCGGAAGCTACTACTACTGAGTCTGCCGTTGAAAGCAACCCGGCGTCAACTATTGCTAAACCAAATATTGCACCGAAAAAGCCTGCAATAAAAACGGTTCAACCAATTGCACAGCCAAAGATTGATGTGGTTGATCCTACCGAGGAAATGTCATCGAGCAAAGCCAGCGAAAAAGTCAGTGTTGATAAAAGTCAGGCTGTTACTACTTCACGTGTCGCTGTGGAAACTAACGATTCCAATAAAAAATATTCATTCCATTACCAATTCAACAATGGGAAGCTTATTTTATATGGAGCATTTGATCGGGGGCTTTATGAAATCCTGGAAGTGAATGGCGATTCACACTCTATCTTCCTTTTCTATAAAGACAGCTATTATTTGTTGAATGATAAACAAACAGTGGTTACACCTCTTGCGGCTATTAAGGACCAGCAATTAATCAGAAAACTGAAAGAATATCGCGGACGCTGAGCGAGCTTTTCAGAGATAACCTTTCAAAATAGAAGAGTATTTTTTCACGTTCATTCGAACTATCTTTGCCACGCATGAATGGTGAAGTAAAATTCAAGACCAACAAGAAAAAACTGGGTAGCTACCCGTCGGTAAGCGTTATAGCCAGCATTTCATTGGCGTTGTTCGCCATCGGCGTATTTGGGGCACTTGTCATTTATTCTAAGGAGCTGGAGAGGGCAGTAAAGGAGAATATCAAAATTCAGGTTTATCTGAAAAGTCAGGTTTCCACTGAAGAGCGCCTCAAAGTTGAAAAAAAATTATCGAGTGCTAATTTCCTTGCCCAAAAGGATGATAAGGCGATTCAGTTTATTTCCAAGGAAGATGCTGCCAAGCAATTTATTCGAGAGACCGGTGAGGATTTTAGAAAATTTTTAGGTGAGAATCCTCTTCACGATGCGTATCTCCTTCGCATTGATGAAAATTACCAAAGCAAGCAGAGTCTAGCCAGAATAAAAGCTGAAATTGAGAAGATGCCAGCTGTCTTTCAAGTGGATTATAAAGAAACCCTGATTGAATCGGTCAACCAGAACATCACGCAGATCGGCTTAGTACTCATGGGGCTTGTTGCCGTTCTATTGTTAATTGTAGTATTATTAATTAACAACACCTTGCGCCTGGCCTTATTCTCACAAAGATTCCTTATCCGCAGTATGCAACTTGTGGGGGCCAAACGCTGGTTTATCCAACGTCCCTTTCTGTGGCGTGCATCACTACATGGAATTCTCTCGGGCATAATTGCCTCAGGTCTTTTGTTCGCACTAATTTCGTTTACAACAAAAAGAATCGAAGAATTAAAATTGATACAAAACAACACACGCCTGTTAGAACTAATGGCTTCGCTCCTGCTGCTTGGCTTGGTGGTAGCACTCGTTAGTTCCTACAGAGCGGTAAGCAAATATTTAAAACTATCTTTGGACGAATTATATTAACACTCATGAACAAACTGCCTTTCGGAAAAAAGAACTATCAGTGGATGATCTCCGGTGTGGTGACTCTTATTATTGGCTTCACTATTATGTCACTCGATAAGCAGCCATACGGGTTTGGGTTTTTAGGACTCACTCTCGGCCCAATCGTTGTATTGACCGGATTTATCATTGAGATTTTTGCTATACTTCATACTCCAGAAAAAGAAAGCAAGTAATGTCTATTGGTGAGGATATTGTGCTGGCCGTGGTGGAAGGCCTCACAGAATTTCTACCTGTTTCTTCTACAGGCCACATGATCATCGCGTCATCCCTGATGGGAATTGCTTCGGATCAATTTGTAAAAACATTTACTGTCGCTATCCAGTTGGGTGCAATCACCTCCGTTGTCATTTTATACTGGAAACGATTTTTTCAATCAATTAATTTCTATTTGAAACTCTTCGTAGCCTTCATCCCCGCAGCAGTCATCGGATTCTTGTTAGGCGATTACATTGACCAATTACTTGAGCGCATTGAAGTAGTTGCATGGATGTTGATCTTGGGAGGCATTTTGTTCTTATTTATCGATCGATTATTCAGCAACCAGGATAAAAGTGCTCAAGAGCCTTCTATGACATCCGCATTTAAGATCGGCTTTTTCCAGTGTATTGCATTAGTTCCCGGCGTGTCACGTTCAGCGGCTACAATCATCGGAGGGCTTACTCAGAAACTATCAAAACAAGCGGCAGCCGAGTTTTCATTCTTTCTTGCAGTACCTACCATGTTTGCAGCTACAGCTTATAAACTTTTAAAATACTACAAGGCCGGCGGAAGTTTTGAACAAGCAGAAATTATTGATCTCGCTATTGGCAATGTCGTTGCATTCGTAGTTGCTTTGCTCGCTATTAAATATTTCATCCGGTTTATTTCAACTCACGGGTTCAAGGTCTTTGGTTATTATCGAATCGCTGTTGGCCTCATTATTCTAATTCTTTATTATTCGGGGGCAAGTGTGTCTATTTTTTAAATGGAAACTTCAACAGGGCATGTACTGTTGATTAAGAAGCCTCTTGGCTGGACATCATTTGATGTAGTCAACAAACTCCGTTATAGGCTCAAGATTAAAAAAATAGGGCATGCGGGCACGCTCGATCCGTTAGCCAGTGGATTGCTAATAATCTGTACCGGAAAAATGACCAAACAAATCGATGAGTTTCAGGCGCAAGAGAAAGAATACACGGGGAAATTCATTTTGGGTCAATCTACCCCCTCGCATGACCTTGAAACTGCAGTCAATGAAATCATGGATGTCTCTGCAATAACTAATGATCAAATCCAATCAGCTACAAAAAAATTCATGGGGACTATTCAACAAATTCCCCCCATTCATTCGGCTATTAAAGTAGACGGAAGGCGGGCATATAAACTGGCACGCAAGGGACAAGAAGTTGAATTAAGACCGCGTGAGGTTTTTATTAAAGAATTTGAAGTCACTGAAATTAAAATGCCGGAAGTAAGTTTTCGGGTCGTCTGCTCTAAAGGGACTTACATTCGCAGTCTGGCAAGGGATTTCGGAAAAGCACTGGGCTCAATAGCCTATTTGACTGAACTTTGTCGCACGCGAATTGGAAGTTTTAAACTTGAAGATGCTTTGACTTTGGATCAGGTTCCTGGTTAAGTTTGTGATTTATTTAGCTCTCAAAAATGAAAATCTATCATAGCACGGAAGACTTTACGCCATTGACAAATGCTGTTGTCACGAGTGGCACTTTTGATGGAGTTCATTTGGGGCATCAAAAGATTCTTCATCGGCTCAAAGAGATTGCCGCAAGAAATAACGGGGAGACAGTAGTGATTACCTTTTGGCCACACCCGAAAATGGTGTTACATCCCGAAAATGATTCGCTAAAGCTCTTAAATACATTTGAAGAAAAAGCTGAGCTTCTAAAGGCAGAAGGCATTCAGCACTTACTTCGCATTTCGTTCACCAAAGAATTCTCAAATCTAAGTTCGCAAGAGTTCATTCAAAAAATTCTAGTCGAAACGATCGGCACTAAGAAATTGGTAATCGGCTACGACCACCGTTTTGGACACAATCGGGAAGGAAGCTTTGAACAATTAAAACTAAACGGCCCTGCTTATGGATTTGATGTGGAAGAAATCTCAAGGCAAGATGTTGACCATATAAGTGTGAGCTCTTCTAAAATAAGACAAGCCCTTGAAGTTGCTGACATTGAAACGGCAACTCAACTGTTGGGCAAGCCTTATACGCTTACCGGTCAAGTTGTGAAAGGAGATAAATTAGGAAGGGTACTTGGCTTCCCTACGGCCAATATCGAAATCGACTCGCGTTATAAACTCATTCCTGCCGATGGCATTTATGCAGTCACAGTCAGGCATGAGCATCATTTTTATAAAGGAATGCTCTATATCGGCCCACGACCAACAGTGAATGGAACCAAGCGCGTTATTGAGGTGAATGTTTTTGATTTCAATAAAGAGATTTATGGCGAAAGTCTGACTGTCTATTTCCATCAACTGTTGCGTGGTGATAAAAAATTCAACGACTTGGAAGCCCTTAAAGAACAGCTTCAAATTGACAAAAAAGAAGCTTTGAGAATTTTAGAAAGAATTACTTTTGCATAATCTATGATCGACAAACGAGTAAAAGATGCTGATGACGCTGTGCGGGATATCCCAAACAATGCGACTTTGATGCTTGGAGGCTTTGGTTTATGTGGTATTCCTGAAAATTGTATCGCTGCGTTATTAAAAAGAGGCGTTACCGGACTTACCTGCATATCAAATAATGCCGGTGTTGACGATTTCGGAATAGGACTTCTGCTCAAAACCCGTCAGGTGAAGAAAATGATTTCATCGTATGTAGGTGAAAATGCAGAGTTTGAAAGACAACTATTATCAGGAGAGCTTGAAGTAGAATTAATTCCGCAAGGAACACTGGCAGAACGTGTGCGGGCTGGTGGCGCGGGCATTCCGGCCTTCTTCACTCCTGCCGGCGTAGGAACGGAAGTAGCTGAAGGAAAAGAAACACGCGACTTTGAAGGAAAAAAATACCTGATGGAGCATTGGCTTCGAGCTGATTTCTCAATAGTAAAAGCGTGGAAAGGCGATACTTCAGGTAATCTGATTTTCAAAGGAACAGCCCGAAATTTCAATCCGATGATGGCTACTGCCGGTCAAATTACAATTGCTGAAGTTGAAGAACTTGTGCCTGTCGGGCAATTAGATCCCAATGCAATTCATACTCCTGGTATTTTTGTTCACAGGATTTTCCAGGGAAAGAATTATGAGAAGAGGATTGAGCAGAGAACCGTAACGAAATAGTATGCTGGATAAGATTGGAATTGCAAAACGAATTGCTCAGGAAGTCAAGAACGGTATGTATATCAATCTTGGGATTGGTATTCCAACGTTGGTGGCAAATTATATTCCGGCCAACATCAATGTTGTTCTTCAGTCAGAAAATGGATTGCTTGGCATCGGTCCGTTTCCAAAAGATAGTGAAGTAGATGCTGACCTGATCAATGCCGGCAAACAAACAATTACCATGATGCCGGGGAGTGCCCTGTTCTCCTCAGCCGAAAGCTTTGGAATGATTCGCAGCGGCAAAGTCGACTTAACCATTCTTGGCGCGATGGAAGTTTCTGAAACAGGTGATATAGCCAATTGGAAAGTGCCAGGAAAAATGGTGAAGGGCATGGGCGGTGCAATGGATTTAGTTGCTTCGGCCAAACATATTATCGTTGCCATGCAGCATTGCAGCAAAGAAGGCGCCTCTAAATTATTGAAGAAATGTACATTGCCAATAACAGGCCTAGGTTGTGTAAAAAGAATTGTAAGTGACATGGCTGTATTGGACGTGTTGCCCGAAGGAAGCTTTAAACTTTTGGAACGTGCCCCGGGAATATCAATTGAGCAGATTAAAAACGCTACTGAAGGAAAATTAATTGTAAGTGGTGAAATTCCTGAGATGAAAATCTGATTTCGTAATTTCACAACATGACAAAAGTCGTTAAGACAACGTTCGAAGAGGAACAGAAGCAGAAGGAAGACGCCTGGCTAAAACTTACGCCCAATCAGCGTCTTGAAATTGCTTTTAAGATCAGCGAAATGACTCGAAAGTCGGGAGTCAATTATTCATACAAGGGAATGAAAGTGAAAATATCCAGACCTGCGTGAAACTTCAAAGTAAGGAACACATTCGATTCTTAAAGACACTTATTAAATTTGATGTCAAATTCTTAATAATCGGCGGGCATGCAGCTATTTATCACGGAGTTAGACGCACAACTAGTGACCTTGACATCCTTGTTGAGCCAACTAAACATAATGGCGAAAAAATCATTTCCTCACTGCACTTTTTACAGCTCGAAGTCCCGGATATACTTCCGCTTGAATTCGAGTCTAACCTAGTTTTATCCTTTGGTTTTGAACCAGATGCCGTTGACATTATTAATTATGCGCCTGGTCTCGAATATGATACTATTTATCAGAATTCAATTATAGTAGATTTAGAGAAAGTACAAGTTCGGATGATTGACATACGTGACCTGATTCGGACCAAAGAATTAATTAATCGCCCGGGTGAAAAAGCCCTTTTAGACAAATATGACGTGGAAGTATTAAAAAAAATAATTCATAAGAAAATTTAAATTTTACGATGAAAAAAACTGAAATCAATTTCAAAATAGAGCTCGATCAAAATAACGTTCCTGAAAAAATTATGTGGGATGCTACCGAAAAACCTGAGGCTGGTTTCTCTGAAAGCAAGTCTCTTAGTATCTCACTATGGGACCATGTTCAGAAAAATACATTGCGCATAGACCTTTGGACGAAGGACATGCCCGTAAATGAAATGAAACGCTTTTATATTGACTGTATTGGTGGGCTTGCGCAAAGCGTTCTGACCGCTACTGGAGATGAACCAATGGCCAACGAAATCAATTCTCTATGCGAAAAATTGGCCATGCAGGTGCGGAAAACCGAGGCCTAAAGCCAGCAACCGATTTCTGAAAAAGGGCCTCCACAAACGTTAGTTTATTTGGTTTTTCTTGTAGATTTAGGAATTAAATCTATGTTAACCATGACTAAACTTTACAATAAATTGCTTTTGCTCTGCTTGTTCCTGATCGCGGGTTCGGCACAGTTGTTGGCTCAAACCACTATTTCGGGTACCGTAAAAGACGGCACCACTCAAGAAGGACTTGCTGGAGTTAATATAGTGGTAAAAGGAAAAGTAGCAGGTACAATCACAGACCGTGAGGGTAAGTATACTTTAAGGATAGCTCAAAGTCCGCCATTTAATCTTACTTTTTCATTTATTGGTTTCCACACCCAAGATGTTGAAGTCAAAGATGCTAATTCCACCCTCGATCTGACAATGGAAGAAGAGTCGTTGTTGGGTCAGGAAATCGTAGTATCAGCTTCTCGAGTAGAAGAAAGTATCTTAAAATCTCCGGTGACTATTGAAAAGCTTGATTTGATTGCCATCAAGCAGGCAGCAACTCCCGATTTTTTCGATGCCCTTGCCAACATGAAAGGCGTTCAGGTAAATAATGGAAGCTTGAATTTCACCGCCGTCAACACTCGAGGCTTCGCAACAATTGCAAACACACGCTTTGTACAGTGGGTGGATGGAATGGATACACAGGCACCGTTACTTAATTTTCCTACAGGCTCAATTATGGGTTTAAATAATTTGGATGCTGAAAGTCTCGAGCTAATTCCAGGAGCAGCTTCAGCGTTGTACGGGCCCAACGCCTTTAATGGCATTATGATCATGAAGAGCAAAAGTCCTTTTGAGTACCAAGGGCTTAGTGCTGAAATAAAACAAGGAGTAACCAATTCGAATGCAGGGGGTTCAAATCCATACGGAATGTACACTGTGCGGTATGCAAAGGCGATCAGTAGTAAATTAGCTTTCAAAGTAAATTTCTCATACATGGCCGCCACGGATTGGACTGCCAATGATTATAAAACAGATCGTAATAACCCGAATTCAAATGTTGATCTTAGTAAGAACCCAAATTTTGACGGTCTCAATTTATATGGCGATGAGACTCCAATCCCAACAGGAGTACCAAGCATCGGCACAATAAGAAGGACTGGGCTTAAGGAATCTACCCTGCTCGACAACAGAAATGCTACTACTCTAAAATATGATGCAGCTCTTCATTATCGCATCAATGATAAAGTCGAATTGATTGGAGCGTACCGATATGGTGGCGGAAATAGTCTTTATCAAGGTCAATCAAAATATGCCTTGCGCAACTTCAATCAACAGTTTTACAAACTGGAATTAAAAGGAGATAATTTCTTCGTTCGTGGATATTTGTCAGCAACCGATGCTGGTAAATCTTACAACATGGACGCCTTGGGTGGTGATGTAAATGAGGCATTCAATCCCACGCAGAGAGCCAATGGTACAGGCTGGGCTCAAGATTACGTTTTGGCGTCGCAAGGTTATATTCCTGGTTTTGCCGCAGGAAATCCTGCAGCGGCTAGAGCATACGCCGATCGTTTTATGATCAATCCGGCTTCAGGGGCATATGCACCCGGGCTTCAGGATACCATCAATAAAATCAGGCGTCAATTTTTCCAAAAAAACCCTGGAGGTGCATCTTTCTACGACAACTCAAAATTATGGCACGGAGAGGTTTATTATAATTTCAAGCAAATCAAGTGGGCTGATGTTATTGCGGGTGGAAATTTCCGCCAATACAGCTTATATTCTAATGCCACAATTTTTGACGAAGCTCCTGTAGATGCCAACAACCCAAAAAGAATATTCATTAATCAGTATGGCGTTTATACACAGATTTCTAAAACGATAGCTGAGAAACTCAAAGTCACGGCTTCCATACGTTACGACAAGAGCGACAATTTTGACGGGCACTTTACACCAAGAGTTTCTGCCGTATACTCTGTTAGTCAAAATCACAACTTCAGAGCCAGCTTCCAAACCGGCTTCCGCAATCCAGATTCTCAAGCCCAGTACATCTTTTTCAACAACCCAACCGGAATACTATTAGGTGGTGTTCCTGCAGTTGCTTCGAGGTATGGGATTTATAATGGAGGAGCATGGACTCAAAGTTCCTTTAATGCTTTCACCAACGCTGGCGGAACACTTGATCCAACAACTGGAGCAATCACCTCTAATCCTGGGAATGTAACCTTACAAACCGCAAACGTATCGTACGTAAAACCTGAGCAATTATGGTCGTATGAAGTGGGTTACAAAGGTGTGATCGCAACTAAGCTTTTGATTGATGTGAATTACTACTATTCTTCTTACAATAATTTCTTGGGCGAACAGTACGTTGTAAGCAAAGCTCCGACTACTCATCAGGGAGCAACAATAAAAGCAGGATCGCTCTGGTATCCTTACACTAATTCGCCTTATACACTTACGTCGCAAGGTGTCGGTTTGGGATTAACTTATAACCTGCCAAAGAATTTTACACTTACCGGAAATTATAATTACGCGACTTTTTCAGGCCAAACTACTTCTGACTTCCAGGCCAATTTTAATACCCCGCAAAACCGTTACAGCTTTGGCGTAGGCAACAGAAAGCTGGCTAAGAACTTAGGCTTTAATGTTAACTTCCGCTACCAGGATTCGTTCCTGTGGGAATCTTCATATGGCGTTGCAACAATTCCTTCTTATGGAGTTCTTGACGCACAAGTCAGCTACAAAGTTCCAGCCATGAAATCAGTGTTTAAAATTGGTGGTACTAATCTCGGCGGCAATGATTACCGTACCAATTTTGGCGCACCCTTCATTGGCCAGATGTACTATGTGTCAATTACGTTTGATGAATTCTTGAAATAATGATTACAACAATTATGAAAACAATAAATATTAAATCACTATTTGCTGTAGCTATCATCACAATTGTAATTGTGTCTTGCAAGCAAGATGTAATTACATTGCAACAGCCAACAACTACTACACCTGTTACACCTTCTAAAGGAACCGCAGACTTTACGAAGTTTATAGCAATTGGAAACTCTTTAACTGCAGGATATCAGGCAGGTGCATTATTTACCGATGGACAGAACAACTCTTTTCCATTAATTCTGTCCAAGCAATTCTCAGTTGCACAAGGTTCTACCCTGACTTTTAATCAACCTGATATCAATTCAGTTAACGGATATAATTCAACTGTATCCGGACTAGTACTTGGCCGATATATTCTATATGCTGCAGATGGCAATCCTAATGACGCTGTTCCAACACCAGCTGGTTATCCTGGTGTTCCAGCGCCTTACAATACAGCGGGCCCCGCCTTTACGGATCCAGCTTTTTACAACATTACATTTGACAAGACAAAGCTTAATAATTTTGGTGCACCTGGAATATTATTAGGTCAATGCTTAATAGGCGCAACCGGCGGACCATCCACAGGAAATCCGTATTTCAATCCCTACTATGCGCGATTTGCTTCAAACCCAGGCACATCAACGATCATTGGAGATGCAATCGCTGCTCAGCCAACTTTCTTTGTATTCGATCTGGGCAATAATGATGTTTTGGGTTACGCTACTACTGGTGGAAACGGAACAGTTCCTTTAACAACTCTGGCTAATTTCCAAACCTATTATAGCAATGCTATAGGTGCTTTACTTAACCCTGCTACAAATCCTAATAATCCTAAAGGGGTCGTTACAACAATACCTAATGTAACCACTATTCCTTATTTCTATACCGTTACATGGAATGCAATACCTTTGGATGCTACTACCGCCGCTGAAGTAAACACGGGCTTTGCCGGATACAATCAAATACTTGGTGCCATTGCAGCTAATGCTGCCTTGTTAACCAATTTCGGTCTTTCAGCAGCTGATTTAAATTCTCGAATGGTGAATTTTACAGCTTCTAAAAATAACCCCATACTTATTGCTGATAAAACGCTTACAGATTTAACAACTGTTTTTGGCTACTTGGCTTCAATAGGCCCTGCAAATGGTGGGATCACAGCAGCACAACAAGCAGCTTTGGCCCCTTATACACAAGTTAGACAAGCAACATCAAATGATTTAATTACACTTTCTGCTGGAGCAATATTAGGCACAACAGTTGGAGGAAATCCACTATTGGTAAATGGCGTATCTGTTCCCCTTGGAGACACTTACGTTCTTTTACCATCTGAGACTACTGCTATTTTAACCGCTACAGCTGGTTTCAATTCCATCATTAATTCTGTTGCCGCCCAATACAGCAGTCAGATCGCTGTTGCTGATATTAATTCAGTCTTTACAAGTTTCGTAACTAACCAATACATTGTATCTGACGGGGTAATGATAACCCCATCATTTACTCCGCCTTTCGGGGCATTTTCTGAAGACGGAGTTCATCCCAATTCGCGGGGATATGCTTATTTGGCGAACGTAATAATTGATGCAATCAATGCGAAGTTTACCGCCGCCGTTCCTCATGCAAGTTTAGCTGCTTACACAGGTGTGGGTTTACCTTTGGTGCCCTAAGATTTCAATATCACTAAAGGAAAGGGCTTCGGCCCTTTTTCTTTTTTAAAACAACTGCTTGGCTATTCTGTAAATGGGATCAGATTTGCCCATGGAATAGAAATGCAAGGTTGGCACTCCAAACTTCACTAATTCTTTAGATTGTTTCACCGCCCATTCAATACCAACTTCGCGCACGGCGGTATTATCTTTACATCTCTCTACAGCATCCGCCAACTCTTCCGGTAAATCAATATGAAAAATGGTGGGCAATATATTGGCCTGTGATTTTGCAGTGATCGGCTTGATGCCCGGAATAATTGGCACATCAATCCCAGCCTCACGGCATTTCTCAACAAACTCAAAATATTTCTTATTATTAAAAAACATCTGGGTAACGATATACTCCGCGCCCATATCAACCTTGAGCTTCAGATATTTCAAGTCTGTCTTCAGGTTGGGGGCCGAAAAGTGTTTTTCGGGATAGCCGGCAACTCCGAGGCAAAAATTAGTGGGAGCTGCGTTCTCAAGGTCTTCATCAATAAATATCCCGCGATTCATATTCACAATTTGTCCCACTAAATCAGAAGCGAATTTATGACCATCGGCTTCAGGAATAAAACGTGCTTCTGTTTTAATCGCATCTCCCTGCAAAGCGAGAACGTTGTCAATTCCAAGGAAATGCAAATCAATCAATGCATTTTCAGTTTCTTCACGGGTAAAACCCCCGCAAATAATATGAGGCACCGTATCTACTTTATATCGGTTTTGAATGGCAGCGCAAATCCCTACAGTACCAGGGCGTTTACGTGTGGACCTTTTCTCCAGCAGTCCGTTCTCTTTTTTCTTGTAAACATATTCCTCGCGATGGTATGTCACATCAATAAATGGAGGTTTGAATTCCATTAATGGATCTATGTTATCAAACAATGACTTGATGTTCTCGCCTTTCAAAGGCGGGAGGATCTCAATGCTGAAAAGCGTTTTGCCGTTGGCGTTTTTTATATGTTCTGTGACTTTCATCTAGACTTATTGCAATTAGTTATACGATAGATTAGGAGATAGCCATTTTTCGGCTTCCGCCAGTGTCATACCTTTTCGTTGGGAATATTCAATTACCTGATCTTTTTCAATTTTACCCAGTCCAAAGTATTTTGATTCAGCATGCGAAAAATAAAATCCACTTACCGATGAAGCTGGAAACATTGCAAAGGATTCGGTTAACGTAATACCAGCCTCACCAGCCTGAAGCAATTCAAAAATTATCCTCTTTTCAGTATGGTCAGGGCAAGCAGGATAGCCCGGAGCAGGGCGGATTCCCTGATACTTTTCTTCGATTAAATCCTCTTCATTCAGCTTTTCGTCTTGGGCATAACCCCACAATTCCTTTCTTACTTTCGCGTGAAGCAATTCTGCAAAGGCCTCTGCAAGACGGTCGGCTAGGGCCTTGGCCATGATGTCAGAATAATCGTCTTGTTGTGCTTGAAATTTCGCGATCAATTTCTCCAAACCCACACCCGCCGTGACAGCGAATAGACCAATATAATCGCTCTTGCCGGAAGACTCTGGCGCTATGAAATCAGAAAGACAAAAATTAGGCAGGTTCTGTGCTTTCTTGTTTTGCTGACGAAGGAAATGAAATGTTTCTTTTTTATTACCAGACTCATCGAGTAACTCAACGTCATCTGAGGTCGTGCTATTGCAAGGATAAAATGCTACAACTCCGTTGGCCTGCAAGCTTTTGTCGGCTATAATCTGAGCAAGCATCTTTTGAGCATCAGCAAAAAGTTTCTTCGCCTCAATACCAACAACCTTATCTTCAAATATTTTCGGATAACGGCCGGCCAGCATCCAAGTTTGAAAGAATGGCGTCCAATCGATGTACTTAGCGATCTCAGCTAATGAGTAATTCAATAGTACTTTCCTTCCAAGAAAAGACGGTTTGGTAACAACAGTATTCCCCCAATCAATTTTTACTTTATTCTTCCGAGCTTCCGTCAACGGAATATAATTTTTTAGCTGCTGTCGGCTTTCATGGTCTTTGCGCATGTTATCATATTCCTTCTTTGTCTTCTCCATAAACGCCGGGCGAGTGATCTGATTGATCAGTTCGCTCGTTACCGGAACAGAACGAGATGCATCCAGCACATGAACTACCGGACCACTATAAACAGTATCAATTTTTACGGCTGTGTGTATACGTGAAGTCGTTGCACCACCAATCAACAAAGGCAGTTCCATCTTTTCATGCTGCATTTCCTTGGCTACATGCACCATCTCATCAAGCGAAGGCGTTATTAGTCCACTCAGCCCGATGACATCCACTTTTTCCCTTTTAGCTGCTTCTATTATTTTCTCTGTGGGCACCATCACACCCAAATCGACTACATCGTAATTATTGCAAGCTAGCACCACGCCTACGATGTTCTTACCGATATCATGGACATCGCCTTTAACAGTTGCCAGCAGAATCTTTGCATTGGGCTTTCCAACCACTCCTGATTTTCGTTTTTCTTCTTCAAGGAACGGAGTCAAATATGCTACCGACTTTTTCATCACTCTGGCACTCTTCACCACTTGCGGCAAAAACATTTTTCCTGCCCCAAAAAGATCACCAACAATATTCATTCCGGCCATTAACGGCCCTTCGATCACCTGCAATGGCTTATCATATTTCAGGCGCGCTTCCTCAGTATCAACGTCTACAAAATCAATAATCCCTTTCACCAACGCATGATTCAACCTTTCCTCCACTGATCCATTCCTCCACTCATCATCGACTTCCTTCTTCTTGCCAGCGCCTTTTACCGTCTCAGCATATTCAAGCAGGCGCTCGGTGGCGTCTTCTCTCCTATTCAATAACACATCCTCAACGCGTTCTAATAGTTCTTTCGGAATTTCATCATATACTTCCAGCATCGTTGGGTTGACAATCCCCATGTCCATGCCATTCCTGATTGCATGAAATAGAAATGCAGAATGCATGGCTTCCCGTACCAGTTGATTACCTCGAAAACTAAACGAAACATTACTAACGCCACCGCTCACATGCGCATACGGAAGGTTTTCGCGAATCCATTTTGTTGCCTTAAAAAAATCGATGGCATAGTTACGATGTTCGTCAATGCCCGTGGCTACAGGGAAAATATTAGGATCGAAGATGATATCTTCAGGAGAAAAGTATACTTCGTTAACAAGTATATCATACGCTCTTTTACAAATAGAAATTCGCCTATCGTAGGTATCTGCCTGACCTTGTTCATCGAAGGCCATGACAACAGTAGCAGCACCGTAGCGCTTAACTAATTTAGCTTGTCGAATAAATTCGGCTTCGCCTCCTTTTAGGCTTATCGAGTTAACAATCCCTTTTCCCTGCAAGCATTTTAACCCAGCTTCAATGACCTCCCATTTCGATGAATCAATCATTACAGGAACAGCAGCGATCTCAGGCTCAGATGCCATCAAGTTAAGGTATCGGGTCATGGCTGACTTAGAATCAAGCATGCCCTCGTCCATGTTCACATCAATCACCTGAGCACCACCACGCACCTGATCCAACGCAACTTCCAGTGCTTCATCGAACTTGTCATCCTTAATGAGTTTTAAAAATTTTGCAGAACCCGTAACATTTGTGCGCTCACCAATATTTACAAAGTTAGATGCCGCAGTAATTGTAACTGCCTCAAAGCCACTCAACTTTAATGGCCGGTCATTGACCACAATTGATTCTTTAATATCCGTCAGGTCTTCCATTGAACTATTAACTATTGACTTATTAATTCCTGTCCTACCAGCCTTGGTTTATACTTCCCCGCAACCTCAGCTATTTTCCGAATGTGATCGGGAGTGGATCCGCAGCAGCCGCCAATAATATTTATAAGGTCTTCTTTCAAATATTCCTCTATCTGAGCGGCCATTTCATCCGGCCCCTGATCATATTGACCAAACTCATTTGGTAAGCCGGCATTGGGATAAGCGCTAACAAAGAATGGAGCCTTTTCATTTAGCACCTGCAAATAAGGACGTAAAGCCGCAGCTCCAAGTGCACAATTTAATCCAATACTAAGCATAGGAACATGTGAAACCGAAATCAAGAATGCTTCGGTCGTTTGTCCTGATAATATTCTACCACTAGCATCAGTGATTGTTCCCGAAACCATAATCGGGATTTGTTTACCGGTTTCATCAAAAAGTTCTTGTACGGCAAACAGGGCCGCTTTTGCGTTGAGTGTATCAGTAATGGTTTCTATCACCAATAAATCCGATCCACCATCAATCAGGCCTTTAGCTTGCTCTTTGAATGCAACAACCAGTTGATCAAACGTGATGGCGCGATACCCCGGATTATTGACATCCGGAGACATGGAAGCTAACTTAGTTGTTGGGCCCATCGAGCCAGCCACAAAACGAGGCTTATGTGGTTCTTTTTTTGTGAACTCATCTGCTACCTCCTTAGCTATTTTAGCACCTGCAAAATTGATGTCGTAAACTATATCCTCAAGGTGATAATCGGCTTGCGCAACGCTCGTACTCCCAAACGTATTCGTTTCAACGATATCAGCTCCGGCCGCAAAATACTGTCGATGGATCTCTTTAATGATATCTGGCCTGGTGATCGACAATAAATCATTATTGCCTTTTAGCGGATGCGAATGATTTTTAAAGCGCTCACCACGAAAGTCCGCCTCTTCCAACTTATGACGTTGAATCATTGTACCCATAGCGCCATCCAGCACCATGATACGTTCTTTTAGTATGTTTTCTATTTTCACTCTTTCTGTCGTTTAAGCCATTCCAGAAAGAGCCGTATGATTGGCCGCTCATCTTTATCCATGATCCGATAACGATCGGACTGGAACGGGAGTTAGCACCTAGTTCAGGAGGTTGCTAAGACTTCATCGGGCCCTTTCCCTCAGTCTTTCTGGATAAGCACTGCAAAGAAACAACATTAACTTCATAAATTAAAATGACGAAAACGCTTATTTTGCATAAAGCTCTATTTTGAAACTTGCTGCCATCGACATCGGATCTAATGCTATTCGTTTACAGATTTCTACAATACTGGAGCGCGAAAAGAAAATCCTGTTTAAGAAACTAGAGTACGTGCGTTTTCCATTGCGACTCGGTCATGACGTGTTCTCTACCAATCACATCAGTATGGAGAGCATGGAGAAGTTTAAAAAACTAATGAGGGCGTATAAGCTTTTGCTCGAGCTTTATGAAGTCGATGATTACATGTTTTGCGCCACAAGCGCCATGCGCGAATCAGAGAACGGTGAGGAACTGGCCAAACAAGTATTGGACGAGTTAGGAATCACAATTAATATTATCGACGGGCACCTCGAGGCCGAATTAATCAACAAAGCCATCGCGTCTTATCTACATGACGAAACGTACTTACACATTGATGTTGGTGGTGGTAGCACGGAGTTAAATTTATTCGTCAAAGGAAAAAAAATTAAAACCCGCTCTTTCAAGGTAGGTTCAGTCCGAATCCTCGAACATCATGATTCGCCAGTGATGTGGACAGACATGGAGAAATGGGTAAGAGATAATGTGAAAAAAGAATACGGCAAGGTGACTGCAGTTGGTACTGGCGGAAACATTAGCAAGATATTTGAACTTGCCAAGAAGAAGCCCGGGCAGGCGGTCTCAATTAAAAAAGTGAAAGAGATCAAAAAAATGATTGAAGGGTATTCAATCGACCAACGCATTTATGAGCTTCAGATGAATCCCGACCGTGCCGATGTAATCATTCCGGCAAGTGGCATTTACATTAAAGTAATGGAGTGGGCTCGCGCACAAAATATCTTAGTTCCGGATGTAGGTTTAAAAGACGGTATCCTGTTACACTTGCTTGAGAAGAATGTCAAGCAGAAAAAAATTGAGTTTAAGCACAGTCGGTTTTAATTACTGCGAGATGTAGCTCTCCAAGTGCTGGATAATTGATTTCTGCTCCTGAATTACAAAGCCTACCACATCCCCAATCGAGATCATTCCAAAAATTTTATCACCTTCTGCCACAGGAAGATGGCGGATGTGTTTATCGGTCATAATCTCCATACACAGTTCAATCGAACTATCCGGCGCAACAGTAAAAGGATTACTGGTCATCAATTCACGAATAGGTGTTTCCTTGGATGATTTACCCTTCAAGATCAGTTTGCGAGCATAATCACGTTCAGTAAAAATCCCTACAAGTTTTCCATTATCCACGATTAGCACACCACCTATGTTACGGGCACACATTTGCTCAATGGCTGTATAAACGGTAGTAGAAGGCTCAACAGAATAAGCACCATAACCCTTGCGGTCGAGGATGTCTTTTACTTTTCCCATAGGTTAAAAATTTTAAGGAAGATAAAAAGTTTCCCTAAGAAATCCAACCTCCATGAAGGCCGGAACTGGACAAAGTTCGTCTAAAGAATCCTGATGATGTCCGGAAAAATCCCTATCGCGAGGTTAATCACTATAAGGATAGTCAACAATGCCTTCTGTGAATTAGAAACTGCAATTACCGAATCTGAAGATTGACTCATCATCACAACCGGCTTGAAATAATAGTATACACCGATCAACGAAGTGAGCACTGCTACAACGGTAAGTCCTACGAATCCTTTGCTAATGGACAATGTGAACACAAGATATTTACCAAAAAATCCTGCAAGCGGAGGAATACCGGCAAGTGAAAACATGGCAATAGTCATCGCTATGGCAAGTAACGGGCTGTTTTTAAACAACCCTTTGAAGTTGTCAATGGCTGCACTCCCCTTTTGGGTTTCGATTAATTGCACAACTGTAAATGCCGTAATCGAGGCAACAGCATAGGCTGTCAGGTAATAAAATAGGATGCCTGTTGAATTCACATTATCCGAACTAAATGCAAGAAGTAAATAGCCAACCTGTCCAACGCTGGAATAGGCGAGCATTCGCTTAACGTTACCCTGATATACTGCAGTGATGTTCGCTACAACCAATGTAAGCACCATTATTCCCTGCTCAAGCCAAAGCAGAGAAAAGTCAAAGCGAACAAAGCAAACTGAGAATATCTTTATGAATGCTGCAAATGCTGCAATCTTCACTATCGTAGACATGAATGCAGTTACCGGTGTAGGTGAGCCTTCGTAAACATCGGGTGCCCAAAGATGAAAAGGCACAGCGGAAATTTTAAAAGCTAGTCCTACCATCATCAGCAGAATACCAATATAAAGGTAACGAGGCATCGTTGCATGCGCTGCAATGAAATCAGCTATTGCGGGAATATTGAAGGAACCGGTAGCACCGTATACCAGTGTAATACCGAAGAGTAAAAAACCCGTAGCAAACGAACCCATCAGAAAATATTTGAAAGCCGCTTCTGTGGAAAACAAATTCTCCTTGTTGCTTCCTGCCAGTATGTATAACGATATCGACAAAATCTCGATACCCAGGAATAACATCGCCATATTATTGAACGATACCATCATCACCGCTCCTGCAATTGCAAATAACACTAATGAAGATTTATCGGTACGATGAGCCGCTCCCCTGAAGAAATCGCCTGACATCCAAAACCAAAAAATAGAGATAACAATGATCAACGAAGTGAAAGACAATGCAAATCGATCAAAGTACACCATGCCATTATAGTAGTAGGTGATAAACCTCCAATCAACAATAATCAAAGTAATTGCTGCGGCAACGAGCCCTGCGATTGAAACGAGAGATACCCACTTCTTCAGATTGAATATCTCTGCGAGAAGCGAGAAAACACCGATACCACAAATAACAAAAAGCGCGTTCATCTTATTTTATAGAAACTGTTACGTCAGGATACAGTGAAAGCAAGTTCTTTACAGCAGCTTCAGAAATAGCAAGAAGCGGTCCGGGATAAATTCCAATCAGGATTACTAAAATTACGATTGGAAATAAAACCAGTCTTTCGTAGTAGGAAAGATCAGTGACCAGCGCCGTGACGCTGTTCGTTTCACCAGACATCGATTTCTGAAAGGTGCGTAACATATAAACAGCACCAAGAATAATCGTCAACCCAGCGACAATACCAACCCAAAGCTTATATTGAACTAATGAATTAATTAATAAAAATTCACCCACAAATCCGCTGGTCAATGGGAGCGCAACACTACCCAACATAATAATCATGAAAACGGTAGATAAGAGCGGTGCCACATTTCTTATACCTCCCAATTCCGAAAGCTCGCGGGTCTTGGTACGATCTGATATAATTTCGACTACATAAAATAATCCAAATACAACGAAGCCGTGGCTTAGCATCTGTATAATTGCTCCTTGCATCCCGATAGCAGTGAGCGTGAACAGTCCTGCCGAGATCAACCCTACGTGAGCAATCGAAGAATAAGCAATCAATCGCTTAAAATCCTTTTGAACGATGGCAATACATGAAGCATATACGATACCTGTCACTGAAAGTAGTATCGCAAGCCATCCCCAGTTCTTAACTGCCAGAGGTACGATAGGAATTAACCAACGGATTACTCCGTAAATCCCCATCTTTAACATGATACCGCTGAGCAACATGGTTCCCTCCACTGGTGCCACAGTATAGGTGTCCGGCTGCCATGTATGAAATGGAAATACAGGCATCTTGATTGCAAAGGCAAGGAACAAAGCAGCAAATACAAAAGCCTGATGACTTGCATCTAACGATCGGCCTGCATCATATAAAGCCTGGATTGCAAACGTATGACCACCTGGCGTTTTAAAGTAGAGATAGATAAGTGCCACCAGCATGAACAAGCTACCTGTGAGCGTGTAAATAAAAAATTTCAATGTGATCTTACCTCGATTCTCCTCACCCCAGACAAGGCAAATAAAATACACCGGTATAAGAGCAATCTCCCAAAAGAGATAAAATAGAAATCCGTCGGTAGCTGTAAACACTCCGATCAAAGCTGATTGCATCAGCAGGACCAAGCTGTAAAACGAAGGTGGTTTTGAGCTATCGCGGAATGATGACAAAATAATACCGGGCATCAACACTGTTGTAAGCAGTACCAGCAACAAGCTTATGCCATCAATTCCTACCGAAAAATTTATTCCAAGACTGGATATCCACGGCTGATCAAGCTGAAACTGAAGCGCCTGAGTTTTGTCAAAGCGAAATGCGATAAAAAGAGAAATAACAAGTTCAGCCAATGCCACTGCAAACGAAATGAATTTCGATAGAAACGGTTTTGCTGTCAGTACGACAACGGAGGCAATTAGCGGAAGAAATATTAAAAGTGCCGTAAGCATAAAAATCAACGCGTGTATGAAAATGCAATTACCAAAATAACACCTACAACCATTACAAAAATATAGTAACCTAAATGCCCGTTCTGAACTCGCCTGAATATTCTGCTCCAGTCATTTACTGATTCGCCGAGCAAATTGACAACCTTATCGATCCCTGATTTCTCAATAACTATGTCCAACAACTTCGAGAACCAAAACAGAGGCTTTATTACTATTGTATCATAGATTTCATCCACGTAGTATTTGTTATAAATCGTTTTGTGTGCAGCACTTAACTCTGAACCCTCCGCTGCTGGCACATGTGCTTTGGTTACATAGCGTGCAAAAGCCAATGCTATCATGATCAGTGTGAACACAACTATTGTCCCCATGAGAATATACTCCGTAGTATTACTAAGATGATGCTCGGTCTTCAGTTCAATGGACTGAGAAAATACCGGCGCTAAGAATTCGCCAATCCAATTGTTGCCTCCAAACAATTCAGGTATACCCATAAAGCCACCAACTGCACTGAGGATTGCAAGAACAATCAATGGCATTGTCATAGTGCCGGGCGATTCATGAATATGATGAATCACCTCATCGCTCGCACGCGTCTTTCCGAAAAAGGTGAGGAATAATAAGCGAAACATATAAAACGCAGTGAGCAATGAGGTAATCACCGCCAATGCCCATGCAGTCGGGCTTTGAGCAAAAGCATTTGCTAAAATTTCATCCTTGGAGAAGAAACCTGCAAATGGCGGAATACCGGATATTGCTAAAACTCCAATCAGAAAGGTGATGTAAGTAATTGAAATATATTTTCTCAGGCCACCCATCTTACGAATGTCTTGTTCGCCCTGAAGTGCATGGATAACACTACCCGCACCCAAAAACAAAAGTGCTTTGAAAAAGGCGTGCGTCGCCATGTGAAATATTCCGGAGGCGTAGGCGCCAACACCCAACGCAACAAACATCAGCCCCAACTGGCTAACCGTAGAGTATGCCAGCACCTTTTTAATATCATTTTGAGCCAGTGCGATGGTTGCAGCAAATAGTGCGGTGATCAAGCCTATAACTAAGACCAATTCAAGGGCCATTGGTGAAAGTGAGTATAAAATATTATTTCTCGCCACCATATAAACACCGGCTGTTACCATCGTTGCTGCGTGGATTAAGGCAGACACAGGTGTGGGGCCAGCCATCGCGTCGGGCAACCATGTATAAAGTGGAATCTGGGCACTCTTGCCCATCGCACCAACAAAAAGCAAAATCGTGATCAGCGTTAGTACCGAGGTGCTTATAGAAGCGGCCTTTGGGAAAACAGCTGAATAATTTATACTTCCGAAATGAACGAAGATCAAAATGACACCGATAATCAGTCCAAGGTCACCGATACGATTCATGATGAATGCTTTGTTCGCGGCATTATTATAATCCTGATTCTTAAACCAGAAGCCAATCAATAAATACGAGCAAAGCCCCACGCCTTCCCAGCCCACAAACATCAATAAGTAATTGCTACCCATTACGAGCAGCAGCATGAAGAAAACGAATAGATTCAAATAAGAGAAAAAGCGATTGTATCCGGCGTCATCGTGCATGTAACCTACGGAGTACACATGAATCAAAAATCCCACACCAGTAATGATCAAGAGCATCAGCGAAGACAACGGGTCAATTAAAAAACTAATGCTTGAACTAAAATTTCCCGCGCTGATCCAATTAAACATTGTCACCTGAAAAGGCTGAGCTCTGTTGAGCAACTTCACAAACAAGACAACCGAGAAAACAAACGAAACGAAAACGGTTCCACATCCAATCAAGGTGGCAAATCCACGCACCAGCCTTTTTCCGCTAAGGGCAATAAATGCGAATCCCAGCAATGGCAGGATTGGGATCAGACATATCATCAAACTATAACTCATCCTTTCAAACGATTCAGAATATCAATATCTACTGATTTTGTATTGCGATACATCATTACCAAAATAGCCAGCCCTACTGCAACTTCGGCAGCAGCTACAGCCATAATAAAAAACACAAACACCTGACCGTTGGCATCATTCAAATAGCTTGAAAATGCTACCATCAATAAGTTCACGGCATTCAACATCAATTCAATACAGGCAAAAATGATAATGGCATTTCTTCGATATAAAACGCCAAGCACACCAATTCCAAAAAGTATTGCGCTTAGCCATATATAATATTCAATAGGTATATTCATTCTTTTCCGTCTAACGATTAACACTATTGTCTTCTCCCTTTCCAATCATAACCACGCCCACCATTGCAGACAGCAACAAAATAGACGAAACCTCAAAGGGGAATAAAAATTCAGTGAATAGAATCTTTCCAAGATTCTTCACTAACCCGATGTCCTTACCTGGCTGATGAACTACTTGTGATGCCCCTCGTAAAGTACCTATGAGTACAGTCAGCAGCAGTCCGCCACAAACCACTGCAGCAATTTTGATCAGGTTACTTTTATGAGGTTCACTTTCCTGATTCAGGTTCAGTAGCATGATTACGTAAAGAAACAATACCATAATTGCGCCTGCATAGACGATCACATGCACTGCAGCGAGGAATTGTGCGTTCAATAAAACATAATGACCAGCTATCGCGAAGAAAGTAATAATCAAGTACAACACACTGTACACAGGATTTTTCGAAAACACCACCAACAATGCTGAGAAGATGGCTACGAATGAGAGAAAATAAAATAAATAGAGCGTCACGGTCTATCGGTTGTGGCTAAGTAGTTTATGTTTTTTAAACTCCAATACTTCAGGAGTCTGGCGTACAGTTACATCAATTCTTTTATCCACAGCTTCAACCAACTTATCTTTTCCATATATAAATCCATGGCGTTCATAATCCGTGCTCACGATCCTATCCGTTAAAAATATTGCCTCCTTTGGACAAGCTTCTTCACATAAGCCACAGAAGATACAACGCAACATGTTTATCTCATAAACCGACGCATACTTCTCTTCACGGAATAATCCCTCGTCGCCTTTCTTGCGTTCGGCCGCAGTCATGGTAATTGCTTCTGCCGGACACGCAACAGCACAGAGCCCGCAAGCAGTACAACGCTCAGCTCCATGTTCATCACGTTTAAGTACATGTTGCCCTCTCCATACTTTACTGATTTCTCTTTTCTGCTCAGGGAACTTTATAGTTGCCTTTCTGCGCAGCAAATGTTTGATGGTAATAACTACACCACTTAGAATTGCCGGGAGATACATCCGTTCCCAGAAATTCATTTCCTTCTTTACTACAACTTTGGATCGATTGGTCAGCATTCCTGTTCTTATCAACGGTTAATGTATAATGAAATCAATGCACAAAGAGCGATATTAAATATTGCCAGCGGAATCATAATCTTCCAGCCAAGATTCATCAGTTGATCATAGCGGAAGCGCGGGATAGTCCAGCGAATCCACATGAAAAAGAAAATGAAGAACACAATTTTTGCAAACAATACAATCGTGCCAATGATCGAGATCATGTTGTGATCAAGGCCCAGGTTGTTCATGAATGGAAAATTAAATCCTCCAAAATAAAGAGTAGAAATCACCGCTGACGAAATGAACATATTAATGTATTCGGCAAACAGATAGAAGCCGAGTTTCATACTACTGTATTCAGTGTGATACCCGCCTACTAATTCAGTCTCGCATTCAGGAAGATCGAAAGGGGTACGATTACATTCCGCGAATGCGCATACTATAAAAATTAAAAAACCCAACGGCTGATATACAACATTCCAGAAATTCCAATCCCCTCCCAAACCGCCTGCTTGCTGCATGGTTATTTCGCGAAGGCTTAGTGTGCCGGTCATAAGAACCAGAGCGATGATGGCCAGCCCCATGGCAATTTCATAACTGATCATTTGTGCTGAAGCGCGAATGGCACCCAGCAACGAAAACTTATTATTGGACGACCAGCCTCCTATCATGATACCATACACACCGATGGAGACCACGCCAAATACATATAATATCCCAATGTTTAAGTCAGTGATTTGTAGAGAATACTCTTTGCCCCCAATAAACACAGTATCCCCCCATGGCACTACAACACCCGCCATTAGCGCGGTAAGCATCGCTATGCACGGGCCAAAGACAAACAAGAGTTTATTCGAAACATTCGGGATGATTTCTTCCTTATAAATGAATTTCAGTCCGTCGGCGAGTGGTTGGAATATCCCAAAAGGCCCCGCCCGATCAGGACCAACACGATCTTGCAAAAAGGCAGCAACCTTTCTCTCCGCATACGTTGAGTAAGCAGCGATAGCCAGTGTAATCGTGAAGATCACGAGAACCAGAATCATCTTGTATGTTACAAAGGCGATCATGAATTCAGCAAAGGGTTAGATTCCGGCAATGGCTTTCCTTTTTGAAACTCCAGTTGCCGCTCCACTTCTTTTTTCAGTTTTTGTAAATCAATTTTCTCGTAATGGTTTTGCGAAATCACAGAGTGCCTGTCGATATGTCGTGGGCCTTCCACTGTCCAGTCACCTACACTCTTATGATCGAATCGGCATTCGTTGCAAATATATTCTTTTACTTCACCGTATTGATCTTTGCGTGCAGAAACCCGCAACACGTCATCGCCTTTCATCCACAACACTACTTTGCCCGAACACTTGGTACAGCTACGGTGAGCATCCATCGGCTTGGTAAACCATACGCGGCTCTTGAAGCGGAATGTTTTATCAGTGAGCGCTCCTACAGGGCAAACATCAATCATGTTACCGGAGAAGTCATTGTCAACGGCTTTCTGAATGTAGGTGCTGATCTCTGACTTGTCGCCACGACCAAGAACACCATGCACGCGGTTGTTGGTCAGCTGATCTGCAACAAACGTGCAGCGATAACACAAGATGCAGCGTGTCATGTGCAACTTGATCTTGTCACCGATGTCAATTTTTTCAAATGTCCTGCGATCTTCCTCGTATCGTGTGGTTGAGGCTCCGTGCTCATAAGCTAAATTCTGCAAATCACACTCACCAGCCTGATCACAAATAGGGCAATCCAGCGGATGATTGAGCAGCAGAAACTCTACAACACCTTTCCGTGCTTCCAATACTTCGGGTGAAGTGAGGTTTTGCACCACCATCCCATCTGCAACCGGTGTACGACATGATGCAACCAGCTTAGGCATTGGCCGTGGGTCTTTGCCCGATCCTTGAGCCACTTTCACTAAACACACACGGCACTTACCACCGGTTTCTTTTAAAGAAGAGTAATAGCACATCGCCGGAGGAACAAGTTCACCACCGATCTGCCGTGCGGCATTTAAGATCGTAGTGCCGTCTGCAACTTCTACTTCAACTCCGTCTATTGTTAACTTAGCCATTAGTTAGTTATCCGTTAATCGTTATATGATACTCGGCCTCTGGTTCCTCAACCTTATACTAGCAACTCCTCTACGGCTGCCGCTTCAAATTCTTTTCTAAAATGTCTAACTGCACTGGCTACCGGCCAAGCGGCTGCATCTCCCAAAGGGCAAATCGTGTTACCTTCAATCTTCTTGGCCACGTCCACCAGCACGTCAATGTCTTCTTTCTTGCCGTGACCGTGATGCAGTCTGTGCAAAATCTTTTCCATCCAACCGGTACCTTCACGGCAAGGGCTGCACTGTCCGCACGACTCGTGATGATAAAAGCGCGCAAACGTGTAAAGATTTTTCACGATATCAGTGGTCTCATCCATCACAATAAAACCGCCCGAGCCAAGCATCGTGCCCGTAGCAAAACCACCATCAGATAAGGACTCGTACGTCATCAGTCGTGGTTCACCTTTGGCGGTTGTTAAGATCAATTCGGTGGGAAGTATGGGAACGGAAGAGCCACCTGCCACTACTGCTTTTAGTCTGCGATCCTTCCAAACACCTCCGCAATATTCTTCTGAGAAAATAAATTCTTCCACAGGCAGGCCAAGTTCAATTTCATAAACACCGGGCTTATTGATATGTCCGCTGGCCGAAATCAATTTAGTGCCCGTGCTTTTGCCCACACCAATCTTCGCATACTCATCGCCACTCATGTTAATAATAGGCACTACGGCAGCAATGGTTTCTACGTTATTGACAACGGTAGGGCTGGCATATAATCCCGCAATTGCAGGAAACGGTGGTTTCAATCTTGGATTGCCTCGCTTACCCTCGAGCGATTCTAGCAAAGCTGTCTCTTCACCGCAGATGTATGCACCAGCACCGGGATGAACATACAAATCAAGCGAATAGTCAGTACCCAAAATATTCTTACCAAGGAAGCCATTGGCGTAAGCTTCATCAATGGCGCGTTCTAAAATCCGAACGATGTACATATACTCGCCGCGAATGTAGATGTACGAAGTCTTTGCACCCAGGGCAAAGCTAGAGGTGATCATACCTTCGATCAAAAGATGAGGAAGACGCTCCATCAAATAGCGATCTTTGAAAGTACCGGGTTCGCTCTCATCGGCATTGCAAACGAGGTAGCGTGGCTTATCTGATTTCTTATCGATAAAACTCCATTTCATTCCAGAAGGAAATCCCGCACCACCGCGACCGCGTAATCCAGATCTTTTTACCTCTTCTGTCACCGCATCTGGAGTCATCGTCTTCAATGCTTTTTCCACTGAAGCATAGCCCCCTTTCTTCCGGTAGACGTCAAAGGTCTCAATGCCCGGCTCGTTGATATGCTCTAGTAATAGTTTCTTTCCCATTGTTGTTATCCCTTAGTTGTTATAAGTTAATGGCTATTAGTTAACGCGAGCTCGTCGCGATTAACTTTTAACGTTTAACTATTAACTATTTACTAATGACTTTAGATATGTACTTCTCTCGTTCTTCTTTTTCAGTTTCTCAATCAACTCGTCTACCTTTTCTACTGTAAGATTCTCATGAAAATCGGCACCGCATTGCAGCATCGGTGCAGTACCGCATGAGCCGAGGCATTCTACAGTCTTCAATGTGAACATACCGTCTGCAGAGGTCTCTCCTACTTCTATGTTCAATTTGTTTTTGATATGCTCAAGAATCTCTTCCGAACCACGGAGCCAGCACGAACTAGTCTGACAAACCTCGAGCAAACATTTGCCTACGGGCTTCATGTTATACATAGAGTAAAACGTGGCCACTTCATATACTTCAATCGGTTTAATATTGAGCAACGATGCTACATAATCCATTACTTCAGGACTAAGCCATCCTTCAAACTCGGATTGCGCTAGATGTAAAAGCGGTAACAATGCCGACTTCTGCTTTCCTTGCGGATAGCGGGCAATAATCTTATTTGCTCTGGCTAATGCTTCCGGTGAAAATACCATCCTTCGTTGTTCGTTATTAGTTAATCGTTATTAGTGACTGCTCTCTATTGACCATTGACTAATTTTTTACGCATCAAGTTCTCCTGCAATTACATTCATACTACTCATCGTTAATATCGCATCGGATAACATCGAGCCTTTGATCATCTCCGGATACGCCTGATAAAAAATAAAACACGGTCTTCTGAAATGCAACCGGAACGGAGTACGTCCTCCATCACTAATCAGGTAAAATCCAAGCTCTCCATTTCCCCCTTCTACGCAATGATAAACTTCTCCCTTTGGCACTTCAGTCTCACCCATCACTATCTTGAAATGATAAATGAGCGCTTCCATGTTATTGTATACGTCTTCCTTGTGAGGCAAATAGAACTCAGGCACTACAGCATGGTATGGACCTTCGGGCAAGTTCTTCATTGCCTGCTTGATGATGCTAAGACTCTGCCTCATTTCTTCCTGACGCACCATAAAGCGATCATACACATCGCCGTTCTTTCCTACCGGAATAACAAAATCAAAATCTTCGTACGATGAATAAGGGCTCGCTACGCGTACGTCATAGTCAACACCCGCGGCTCGCAGATTCGGGCCAGTGAAACTATAGTTCAATGCGTGCTCGACAGAAATGCCACCGGCACCAATCGTGCGGTCCATAAATATGCGGTTGCGACTGAGAAGACTGTCAAACTCTTCTAATACAACAGGAAACTCCTTCAGGAATTTATGGATCTTCTCCCAAGCCTTTGGTGAGAAGTCGCGTTCAAAGCCTCCGATACGACCAATATTAGTAGTGAGGCGTGCCCCGCAAATCTCTTCGTAGATTTCATAAACAAGTTCGCGTTGTTGAAACATGTAAACAAAACCAGTGAGTGCGCCGGTGTCAACACCGATGACGGCGTTACAAATCAGGTGATCCGTGATACGTGCCAATTCCATAATGATCACGCGCAAGTATTGAACACGCTTCGGGATTTCAACGCCCAGCAATTTCTCTACCGTCATGTGCCAGCCAATGTTGTTGATCGGAGCTGAGCAATAATTCAAACGATCGGTAATCGGTGTGATCTGATTATACGGTCTTCTTTCGGCAAGTTTTTCAAAGGCGCGATGAATGTAGCCGATGGTAGGTTGCGAATCGACAATCACTTCGCCATCCATCTTCAGCACATTCTGAAATATTCCGTGAGTAGCTGGATGTGTAGGGCCGAGGTTCAGGTAAGAGTATTGTTTCTCTTCCTTTTCAATTGCCGGTGCTATCGCTGCTGTCGCTTCCATTATCGCCCGAACATTAAGTCGTTTTTATCTTCCCTTGTCTGATCTTCCAACGGATATTCCTTGCGCATTGGAAAAATGATCATCTCATCGACATTCAAAATCCTTTTCAGGTTGGGATGTCCTTCAAAGATCACTCCGTAGAAATCATAGGTTTCACGTTCCATCCAATTGGCTGCTGCAAAGACAGTGGTGAGTGTCTTTGTTACCGCATTATCGGCAGACAAAAATATCTTCAAACGCAGCCGCTGATTGGTCACCATGTTGTGAAGCTGATACATCACTACAATCTGATTTTGTTCGGGGAAATGAATTCCGCAAAGCGTAGTGAGGAATTGAAACTTGGTGTCGGGGTGATGGTACAGATGGCTGATGATGTCAACGATCTGTTCTTTCTTAACTATGATGGTAAAGAAATCGGTAAGCATCGTTGCTTCGATAATTTCTCCTTCGAATTTCTCATTGATGACGGAAATGATTTTCTCTTGCGCAGCCGCTTCCATCATTCGATTCCATATTTGTTCAACATTGCTTTATATTCAGCAGAGTCGCGTCTGCGCAACGATTCTGTTTCTACGAGGTATTGAATTTTCATCACACCGTCAATGATCTGCTCGGGTCTTGGAGGGCAGCCCGGAACATATACATCCACAGGGATGATCCTGTCGATGCCTTGCAATACACTATACGTGTCAAAGATGCCGCCGCTGGACGCACAGGCGCCCACTGAAAGTACCCAACGCGGCTCGGCCATCTGCTCATAAACCTGACGAAGTACAGGGCCCATCTTCTTCGCGATTGTGCCCATCACCATAAGCAAGTCTGCCTGGCGAGGTGAAAAACTCAAGCGCTCCGAGCCAAACCGTGCGAGGTCATAGTGAGCACCCATGGTAGCCATGAACTCGATGCCGCAGCAAGAAGTAGCAAACGGCAAGGGCCAGATCGAATTCTTTCGTGCAAGACCAACGACTTTATCAAGGCGTGTGGCAAAGAAACCAGTGCCTTCAATGCCTTCCGGCTTTTCTCCTACAATAATTTTATCGGCTGTTGCTTCCATAGTTTATTCTTCCCACTTCAAAGCGCCCTTCTTTAACAAATAGAAAAAACCTACCAGTAAAAAACCCATGAACAAAGCCATCTCGACAAAGCCAACCATTCCAAGTTCTTTAAAGTTCACCGCCCACGGGTACATAAAAATAACTTCGACATCAAACAACACAAATAAAATGGCTACGAGAAAATACTTTATGTTGAACGGCAGACGTGCGTTGCCTTTCCCCTCGATGCCGCATTCAAAGGCATCTAACTTAACGATGGTCTTGCGCTTGGGGCCGAGCAAATGGGTTGCCAACATGGTGACGACAACAAACCCAAGGGCTACAATAAACATGAGGCCGACGGGAATATATAGTGCTAAGCCAGAACTCTCCATAAACTTTATAAATGCCGTCAAATTTCAGTTTTTTTCCTGACTTAACGGAAGTTTTGCCAAGATAATATTTTCATCGTTCAGCAATCGGTTGTGGAAGGTTTGAGGCTATCAAAGCCGCTGATAAAGCAAAAAGCCCTTGCTGTTACGCGAGGGCTTTGATGTTGCTAAAAGCTTCTGATTATATCTTACCAGAAAGGTCTTTGCTCGCCTTGAAGCGTGCTACTTTCTTTGCTTTTATTTTGATAGTCTCGCCAGTCTTAGGATTGCGACCATTGCGAGCTGCTCTTTTTGAAACTGAAAATGTACCGAAGCCAACAAGGATCAGTTTGTTACCTGACTTAAGTGTCTTGGTAACACCTTCCATGAAAGATTCGAGAGCTGATGTGGCTTGTACTTTAGTGATGCCTGCATCTTCAGCAATTTTACTTACGAGTTCTGCTTTGTTCATAGTGTTTGTTGAATTTGTGGTTGACTAACAGGCTGCAAATATAGAGGCTTTTTCAGCCCTGCAAATTTTTTTGAACTCTATTTTTAAAGTTAGCAGAATTGTGTCGCAGCCGCGAATGCCTTATTTTAAAGGCGGTCACGAGATATGAACATTCGTTGCGCGCACCACGTACACTGATTATCAATTGATTTAAGAATCTTATCTCGATTAAAAGTTGACGCGAGCGCTGGCTTACAGCGTTGCTATATCAATGACAAACCGGTAGCGTACATCGCCTTTAATCATTCGCTCGTATGCTTCGTTGATGTCTTTCATGGCGATCACTTCCACATCCGACACGATGTTTTTGTCGGCGCAGTAGTCAAGCATCTCCTGAGTCTCGCGCAGCCCGCCGATCATAGAGCCGGCAATCGTTTTGCGTTTTGAAATCAAACCGGAAACCGAAAGGCTGAGATCTTCGGGAGAAATGCCTACCATAATCATGGTGCCATTCACCTTTAGCAAAGATATGAGCGCATTAATGTTGTGTGGTGCTGAAACAGTGTTGAGGAGGAAATCAAAACTGTTCCTCGCCTTCTTCATGGCAGCATCGTCTTTGGTATTTACAAAGTGATGAGCACCCAACCTCTTAGCGTCATTCTGTTTTGAATCAGAAGTACTTAAAACGGTAACCTCCGCACCAAACGAGGCAGCGAATTTTACAGCCATGTGACCGAGGCCGCCCAAGCCTACCACTCCTACTTTGTGCCCTTTGCCAACTTTCCAGTGGCGCAGCGGAGAGTAGGTTGTAATGCCTGCGCACAGCAACGGAGCAACGCCTGCCAGAGAAAGTTTATCGGATATATGAAGGACGTAGTTCTCGTCGGTTACAATCTGGGTAGAGTAGCCTCCGTAGGTAACGGTCTTCATGTCCATTTCAAGGCCGCTATATGTTGGCACCAAGTGCACTTCGCAGTATTGTTCGTTTCCTTGCTTGCAACTGGTACACTGCCGGCAAGAATCTACAAGCACGCCTACGCCCGCGAGGTCACCTACCTTAAACGCTTTCACATCACTTCCCACGCGGCTTACTCTGCCTACAATCTCGTGGCCGGGCACAAGCGGGTAGATGCTTCCGCCCCACTCATCGCGAGCCATGTGTATATCCGAGTGACACACGCCACTATATATAATATCAATGAGTACATCATGTGCACGCAATTCGCGTCGTTCAAACTTAAACGGACCAAGCAGAGCCTTGGCGTTAGCAGCCGCATAACCTCTTACATTAATCATAGTGTTTTCTTTTCGGCAATTTACAAGGTAAAGCCCGATCGTAGAATTACTTTTTCTTCAATTTCTTCTTCAGTTTCATTTCTATCCCGAAGCGGAACACCACACGGTCGCCATAAATGTTTTGTCCGGGCTTTTGTGAGAAGTGATAGAGTACTTCAGAGTAGCCGCTTAGGCTTTTATAGAAGGGGAAATTTTTCCTTATTCCGGCATACACTCCCCACACAGTTGCCTGCTGCTTTTGATCCAGCAACCCGTTTGTAGGAACGTATGCCTTCATCACTTCGGGTGAAGCGGTGAAGAGAATGCCGTGCGTCCACAAGTAGGATACCGAACTGCGAACTCCATAGACGCGATCGTACATCCTGGTATTGAGGCCACCGTGAGCTACACCGATGCGTTGATTCCAGCCGACGGAAGCGGTAAGCCTGGGATTAAAACGCCAACCGATATATGGATTGACATCTACAAGCGTGTATTGTTTGCTTTGAATGAAGTAGTTCACCCCCGGCACGATGCGTTCTATCCACGGCTTATCGTGAAGCGGATTGGGTGCGCGTTTGGGAAGCTCCGTCATACTTTTAACATTGCTGTACTTCTGCTTTAACTTCGATACCTGACTCATCGCCGAATTCAGCTCTTGCTCCTTGCCGGCAAAGTGATTGACTGCGGGGGCAAGTTGTTGCTGCGCCACCGCCTCCATTCCCTTGGCATCTTTAGCTTTGGAGAGTTCACTCGCCATACCTGTTACCTTGCTCTGCTCTTGCACTATTGATTTTACTTCTGCATTCTGGCTGGCTACTTTCATCACGTCTTGCTCCAACGCCTTTTCGTTGGCGAGGTTCCCCATCGACTGCAGTTGCTTAATGTCTTTGCCTAGCGAACCTTCCAGTTGAGACAGCGATGGTATCCCGCCGGAAGTCAGGTTGAGATTCATTTTTTGCAGCGATGGAATGCTCGTAGTTGGTATGCTCAGGTTGGATGGAATACCCAGCGAGGGCATGCCGCCTATTCCCGGTATTTTCAAATTCATGCCTGGCAGCCGGAAGAAGTTATTGGGAACAGAAAACCCGTGAATGTTCTTTGTGAATGCATCAACCTCCTTTTGCGCTTGCGGAGGCAGGTGGAGTGCTGAGACCTTTGCCAGCGTCTCTTTCTTGACCTTGGCGATATCTGCATTCAGCTCGTTGAGCTTTTTGGTTTGCTCGCGCTCAACGCTGTCTATCTTATGAGTAACTGATTGTGTGGGGAGCTTTAACTTGTTGAGACTGTCCTTCTTATGATTAAGTCGGTTAAGTTCGGAGTGAAGCTTATTCATAGGGGCTGCATACGCCCGCTGAAGACTGTCCGTCTGGTGATGAAAGCCTCTTTGGAGAGAATCTAACGACTTGTTGTTGTAGGTAGTGACGCTGTCGATCTTGTGAGTTGCCTTGCGTGTAAGCGAATCCTGGGCATTTCCGTGAAGGATTGCTAACGCGAACACTATTATATAGGGAAAACTCTTAACCACGGCTTATTAAATCAAAAAGAAGCTGCAAAGATAAGACAACCGGCAAATTGGTAAAGAGGTATGCTCACTAAATAAGTCGGGAAACCTTACGCTGTAAAGACTGATCGCACAAATCATCAGAGGAGTATCACCTACAGGCCTGACGGTAAGCCAGCCGTGTGTATTTCCCTTCCCCGCATACTTGTTTCCTTTAGCCGCATAGCTATTTCCTTTAGCCGCATGCCTGTTTCCTTTAGCCGCATGCGTGAGGCTAAAGGAATTATGTCTCGAGGGAACGGAAACACACGTGCAGGGAAAGGAAATAGGTATGTTTCCTTTAGCCGCACAGTTATTTCCTTTAGCCGCAGATGTGCGGGGAAAGAAAACACAGATTATTGGAAGCTAGTCACGCATATACTAAAGCAAACGTATACTCTGATAACTACATATCGAACAATACTAATTGACGTCTATTCGAAACCACCGGCTCCTTTTCTTTGCCAACTAAATTAATAATTATGGCAAAAGATCAAAGTAAGAGAGTCAGTTCCAAGGATTTGAGCAGCGACATCATCGTCATTGATGCATTGAGTGGCATCGCCGAATATGATCCACACAACAGTCAGTACTCGGTGGCCACTATTCAATCCTTGTACACAACTATGATTGCAGCACACGTAGTTGAAACGCGGGCTGACGCAGCGCTGCATGCTGCCCGCGACAAGGCAGTGACTGCAGAGTGGGGATTTCACAATGCAGTACTGGGAAGTAAAGATGAGGTGAAAGCACAGTTTGGAAAAGACAGCAATGAACTCCAGTCACTGGGCCTGAAGAAGGCGTCGGAGTATAAGCGACCTGCGCAGAGGAAAAGATCAACGGCTGCAAAATAGTTGCTAAGTCATTCCCGGCAATTCCGAAAAGCGCATTAGCCAGCGTAAGTGTAGTTCATGTAACTTATTTTCGGAGTAGGGATGCGGAGTTCTCCGCGACAGGGGTTGGGCAGAAATGCCCGGCCCTTTTTTTATTAAAGATTTGTAATGGCAAAGTAAATATGCTGGCCGACAAAGAATTTTCGCCTCCAAATGCTTACACCTGTAAAAAAGTAAAGCCGCGCAACGGGAAAAACCCCGTATTTTAAAAATAAATAAGCGTAGTGAAGAGAATAATCTTTGTCGCCCTCTCATTACATTTCGGCCGAATTGTAAAGGAACCAGAACCCGAAAATCTTGTCTATGAATTTTAATCACACCAGGCATATGCTGCAGTATGCCAGCATTTGTTTTGCCATTGCGCTTCTATCCATTGCTAACTTTCGTTCCACAGCACAGAACTTCTCAGCCGACCCGCTTACAGGAAAGCCCATTGGCAACATTCCTATCTGGACCGTGAACTCGGGTGATCTTGCTGCAAGTATTTCCCTTAGTTACTATGGAAGTCCCAAAGTAAATGATACCGAAAGTACGGCAGGCATGGGCTGGTCATTGATCGCGGGAGGCGGGGTGTACCGCCAGGTACGAGGCTTGCCTGATGACTTTGTAGGACCAATGGCTGCGACGGGTGATACCCGCACCGGATGGCTTCATGGCAGCAACGCGCGCACGGTAAATTCATTCACCCCGTCCGGAGATTTAACCTATTCGGTTTGCTCTGATGAAGTGACGGACTGGACTACACTTAACGGCCTTCTTACTATAGATACCGAGCCTGATATTTTTTCTTTTAATGCTCCAGGCCTTAGCGGCCAATTCATTTTTGACAAGAATAGGGCAGTACAGACCATCCCCTACCAAGATGTGAAGATACAAGTGACACGAGAGGCTACCGATAGTCTCATCAGCCAGATCGTGATCACCAACAACAAGGGTGTAAAATATACATTTCAGGGAGGCGACCTGACTGTGCGCAATGTCGTCAACACACTTTCAAATCATGCCATTCTATTCAAGGGTTTTTATAATCTCTATAAAAAGAAAACCACATACTACAGTTCTTGGTACCTGACTAACATCACCTCTCCCAACGGAGGATCTCTTGCTTTCGCTTATGGTAGTAGCTTCACGACTACTACACCCACGTTTCAGCAAGTTGTTGATGCAACTACTAGTGTTGTAGACACATTGTTCACTGATAACTCTACCACCACGTCACAATTATTACAAACCATAACCGGCAGCAACGAGAAGGCTACGTTCGTTTGGACAGGCAGTACTATCAGTTCAGTTGCCATTAATGATCTTACCTACCTGACACTGGTAAAGAGCTTTAATTTGCAATACCACTATATTACGTCATCCAAAAAGGTTCCTTCCAAGAAGACAGTAAGGCGCGCTTTTTTGAGCGGGCTTACAGAGACACTGAACTGCAACGCTTTTCCGGGTTATGCTTTTACTTACTATGGCATTAACTTTTCAAGGGATACCACCTCAATACCGTTTAACTCTGGCGTCAGGCAAGATCTGTTTGGCTACTATGACTCCACGGCTACTTCGGCAGCGCCTGACATTTATATAAAGAGTGGCGACACCGGCACCAATGGCGAGCGTTATCGCATTGCACCGGCTTCGGCCTTCGGGTATTCCCTCATGGGCTCAAGCGGAGGTCGTGTGGTAGATAGTACTAAGGTCCATTTCGGTTCGCTGAGGGTTGTAACTTTGCCAAGTGGGGGAACAACAACTTTTACCTACGAAGCAGCCCGCTATTATGATTCTCTTACCGCCTCGACAATCCTTGGAGGCGGTCCGCGGGTGAAGCGGATAAAGGTGAGTGCAAATGATCCTTCGGATGTTACCACTACCTACACGTATCGTACAAGCTCCGGGGCCTCCAGCGGACAGTGGGTTTACAGGCCTATGTTTGTAGCATACGATTCAACCCACACTGCCAGGCGCATCCCTTACAACCTTGCCCCCAGTGAATCAATACTCTATTCACAGGTGACAGTATCCACCTCAGGCAGAGGCAAGACTGTGTATGAGTTTCAAAACCTGGGTATGTACCCCAATACAACGGCCAACAGTGACTTTCATGCCTCACTTACAAGAATGGCTCGACCTTCAGGCACCACCTGCGAGAGCCTGGGTAATCTTGAATCGGGCTACTACACCTATCCGTATGCACCCAACACCAATTACGACTTTGAACGCGGATTGCCAACACGAATCACCGACTACACCTACAGCGGAACGACTGTGCAGCAAAAGCTCTACACCTACCAACGCACGACACTCACGGTTGCTCAGGTTTCAGGGATCGGTTATGATCAACTGGGAGATATTTTTCGGTTCGCTAAATACACGCTGTTATCCAATGTAAACAAAGTGACAGCAACGGAAACATCGCGCGCGTACGATCAGGCAGATGCTACCAAGTACGTGGAAACTATAAGCACTTATACTTACAATGGGAACCAGATGCTAAGCCAAACGGCAGTGACCAACAGCGATAACACTACCTTTTACAAGACTTACAAATACGCCAAAGATTACCCTACTACCGGCACTGATTCTCTTTCGCTAATGATCAACGGTTTAGTGAGCAACAATCAACACGGCACTTTGGTGGAATCTGTTTCTCTTAACGGAACATCCGTAACCGGTGCATCGCTCACATTGTTCAGGAACACGTACCATGGTACGACTGCAATCTTGCCCAAGCAGCAATTGCTTTTGGGCGACCCGACAGGATTTACCAATTCGACTGTGAGTGGCGGTACATTTAATTACTCATCCAATTACTATCCGGTTGCCTACTATGACGCCTACGATGCGCTTGGACATCCGCTGATCATGCGCGACCAGAGCCGTGCTGTGC